>JABAOH010114195.1_pt1 | contig 26787 bp, 24 predicted proteins | sample 7062181 | NCBI WGS metagenome assembly JABAOH01 (sample SAMN14538630, study PRJNA623070) | marine sediment metagenome | biome: marine biome [ENVO:00000428]; feature: marine pelagic biome [ENVO:01000023]; material: deep marine sediment [ENVO:00002113]; isolation source: pool of 5 deep marine... | reverse complement strand
TAGCTTCCGGGCATGCAGCGTCGCATTCACATCCTTCCCGACCACATCGCCAACCAGATCGCTGCCGGTGAGGTCGTCGAGCGGCCCGCGTCGGCGGTGAAAGAGCTGGTCGAGAACGCCCTCGATGCCCGGGCGACCCACATCGAGATCGACATCCGCGCCGGCGGCAAGACCGAGCTGCGGGTGGCGGACGACGGGCACGGCATGGTACGGGACGACGCGCTACTCGCCATCGATCGCCACGCCACGTCCAAGATCAGCGACGAGGGCGATCTCCGGGCCATCCGGACGCTGGGCTTCCGGGGGGAGGCGCTGCCATCCATCGCCGCGGTCTCCCGGTTCGAGCTGGAGACGGCCCCAGCTGGCGGCGGCCCGGGTACTCGGGTGAAGATCAACGGCGGGAAGGTCGTCGCCGTGGACGAGATCGCGCGGCAGCCGGGAACCACCGTCAGCGTGCGCACGCTGTTCTACAACCTTCCGGCCCGGGCCAAGTTTCTGCGCTCCAGCGCGGCGGAGACCCGTGCCGTCTCGGAGGCGACGCTCGCCCTGGCGCTCGCTCACTTGAGCACCGCGTTTCGACTGCGGTCCAACGGCCGGGAGCTGTTCGACCTGCCGCGTACCGGGGATCTGGCGGCGCGGGTGGGCGCCCTCTGGGGAGAGAAGCTCGCCTCGGAGCTGATCCCGCTCGATCACGAGTCCGGCGGCGTGCGGGTGGCCGGCCTCATCCAGCGACCAGCGAGCGTGCGACCGGGCGGGCGGCGTGTCTACCTGTTCGTCAACGGTCGGCCTTTCGTCGATCGGTTCATCCCCCGCGCCGCGGAGGAGGGCTATCGCACGACCGTGCCGCCGGGCCATCGCCCGNNTGGAGCTGCCGCCGGCGGAGGTCGACGTCAACGTACACCCCACCAAGGCCGAGGTCCGCTTCCGAAACAAGATGGGAGTCGAGGAAGCCGTGAGCGCGGCGGTGCGCGCGGGGCTCGAGGGGCTGGCGAGCGCGGCGAGCCTCGACCGTGGTGGTCCCGTCACGTCGCAGCTCGTCACGACTCGCCCGGTTCGTCGGGGCGACGCTGGCGTGGCCAGGGCGGAGAGCTCACAGATGGCGCTGTTCGTGCCCGGCGCGGCGCAAACGCTCCCGGCCGACGCCGGAGCCGAAGAGGTCGATCGCCCGCTCAGCCTGTCGGGCTCGATGTGGCAACTGCACGGCTCGTACATCCTCGCCGAGACGCGCAGTGGCCTGATCATCGTCGACCAGCACTCGGCCCACGAGCGCGTGCTGTTCGAACGCTTGATGCGCGACTTCGATCACGGCGAGGTGACCTCCCAGCGCTTGCTGTTTCCGATCACGATCCGCCTTTCGCCCAGCGAGTTCCAGGCGGTGGAAGAGCTGAGCGGCATCTTGCGCCGCGCTGGCTTCGAGCTCGAGGCCTTCGGAAACAACACGGTGATCATACACGCCGTGCCGAACCCGCATCCGTACTTCGACTCCGAGCGCTGCTTCCGGGAGATGGTCGCCGAGCTCGCTCATGGGTCGCCGCTGGTCGACTCGGCCCGCAATCAGCATGAGCGAGTGGCCAAGTCGTTCGCCTGCAAGGGCGCGATCAAAGCGGGGCAGCCGCTCTCGCAGCCCGAGATGTTGGAGCTGTTCGACCAGCTGTTCGCCTCGGAGCTGCCGAGCCACGATGTCCACGGCCGGCCCACGATCCTGCGCCTTTCGCTGGAAGAGCTGGCGCGGCGCTTCGGTCGCAGCTGAGCGGCCGGGCTCGGTGAGGCGTCCAGAGCGAGCATGAGCGGCCGCGGGGTAGCTGAGGCGATCGTCATCACCGGCGCCACGGGGACGGGCAAGAGCGAGCTGGCCGTGGAGACGGCCGAACGGATCGGCGGCGAGATCATCTCGGCGGATTCGCGTCAGCTTTATCGCCACATGGAGATTGGGACGGCCCAGCCGAGGGCGGCGCTGCGCGATCGAGTTCCCCACCATGGCCTCGATCGGTTGAGTCCGGACCAAGCCTACAGCGCCGGCCAGTTCGCTCGCGACGCCTGGGCCTGGATCGCCCAGATCCGCGGGCGCGGTCACGTGCCGGTGGTCGTGGGTGGGACGGGGTTCTTCATCCGCGCGCTGCTGGAACCATTGGGCCCTGAACCCGAGCTCGATCCGGCGCGACGGGACCGGCTGCGACGATACCTGTCCGCACAGCCCGCCGAGTCACTCAAGCGCTGGCTCGAGCGGCTGGACCCGGAGCGCGCCGCCCAGCTCGAGCGGGAAGGCGGGTCGCAGCGGCTGGCGCGGTCGCTGGAGGTGGCGCTGCTCTCGGGGCGTCCGCACTCGTGGTGGCACTCGCGGCCGCCTAACACGGCGGCTCTGGCGGCCGTCGTCTTCTGTCTGCGCGTGCCGAGGGACGAGCTGTATCGTCGGATCGAGCGGCGCTTCGAGCGGATGATGGCTGACGGCCTCCTCGAGGAGGTCCGCCGCCTGCTGGCGCGCTATCCGCCGGACGCACCCGGCCTCGGGTCGGTCGGCTACGCGGAGCTCATCGCTCACCTGAACGGCGAGCTCGACCTTGGTGCGGCGGTGGAGGCGGCGACGCGAAGCACACGACGATACGCCCGGCGTCAGCTCACCTGGTTCCGGCACCAGCTTCCGGCGGAAACGGTCTGGCTCGACGGGCGACGCCCGGTGAGCGAGCTGGCCTCGGAGATCGTGGGGCGCTGGGGGGAGCGGCGGGACCGGTCTGGCTCGGGACGGGCGGCCCCGATAGCTTCCTGCGATTGATAAGCGGCGAAGAGACGATATGAGGATTGGAATCAGCTGCTATCCGACATACGGCGGTAGTGGTGCCGTGGCGACAGAGCTGGGGATGCGCCTCGCGCAGCGCGCGCACGAGGTTCACTTCGTCTCGTACGCGCACCCGTTTCGGCTCCCGCGTTTTATGCGCAACACCTATTTCCACGAGATCGAGGTGTCGCGCTACCCGCTGTTCGAGTATCCGCCGTATTCGCTGGCGGCGACGGTGGCGATGCACGAGGTGGCGACGCAACGGCACCTCGACCTTTTCCACGTGCACTACGCCGTGCCCCACGCGACCTCGGCCTGGCTTGCCAAGCAGATGTTGAGCGAGCCGAACGAGCTGAAGATCGTGACGACACTGCACGGCACCGATATCACCCTGGTGGGGCAGGATCCGTCGTATCGGAGCATCGTGAAGTTTTCGATCGAGCGCTCCGACGGACTCACCGCCGTCTCGGAGTTCCTCAAGCGCGAGACGATCGCCACCTTCGGCTGCAGCGAGTGTGACGTCCGGGTGATCCCCAACTTCGTCGATACCGAGCTGTTCGGGCGTCGCTCCGATGGGCGGCACCGCAACGCGCTCGCCGATCCCGACGAGAAGATCCTCATGCACATCTCCAACTTCCGGCCGGTCAAGCGGGTGGGCGACGTGGTGCGCGTGGCGGCCCGGGTGATGGAAAAGGTGCCGGCGCGCCTGGTGTTCGTCGGGGACGGACCCGACCGGCCGATGGCCGAAGAACAGGCCCGGGTACGGGGCATCGGCGACCGGGTGGTCTTCCTCGGCAAGATGGAGTCGGTGGCGGAGTTGCTCGCCTGCGCCGACCTCTTCCTGCTGCCCAGCGAATCGGAGTCGTTCGGCCTTTCGGCGCTCGAGGCGATGGCGAGCGAGGTGCCCGTAGTCGGAACGCGCTGCGGCGGCCTCGAGGAGGTCGTGCAGGACGGCGTTAGCGGTCGCCTGCTCCCTGTCGGTGCCGTGGACGCCATGGCCAACGCGGCGATCGACATCCTCAGCGATCCGCAGCGTCAGCGCGAGATGGGGCAGGCAGGACGCAACGCGAGCAAGGAGCGTTACGCCGCCGATAGCATCGTCGCCCTCTACGAGTCGTATTACGAGGAGGTGCTCGGCCGATGAGCGCTTCCGTCAGCGCGCCCACTGTACCTCAATGACGGTGTTGGAGGCGGTGACGCTGGGTCTCCTGCAAGGGCTCACCGAATTCTTTCCCGTCTCCAGCTCGGGCCACCTGGTGCTGGCGGAGGCGTTGCTGGGGGTCAACCCGCCCGGCGTCTCGTTCGAGGTGCTGGTCCACCTCGCCACGGTTCTGTCGGTCCTGGTGGTCTACCGTGGCCGGTTGGTCGCTGTGCTTGCTGGCGCGCTGCGGCGCGAAGCGCCGGCCCTCCGCTACCTCGGCTTGCTGGCCCTCGCCTCCGTCCCCGCCGCCATCGTCGGCACCAGCCTGTCCGGCGCTATCGGGCGGCTGTTCGACCTGCCCCTCGTCGCCGCCTTCAGCCTCCTCGTGACAGGCGGGGTGGTTTACGCGACCCGCTGGCTGCTGCGCCGCGCCGAGCATCCGGATCCGGGGTGGGGCGGCTCGCTGGCGGTCGGCGTCGCGCAAGCGCTGGCGTTGATTCCCGGCTTGTCGAGGTCGGGCCTGACGGTGGCGACGGCGCTGTGGGCGCGCACGCGCCGCGTTGAGGCGGCCGAGTTCAGCTTCCTTCTGTCCGTGCCGGCGATCATCGGCGCCTCGCTCCTCGAAATCCCCGAGCTGTTGCGACCGGGAGCCTGGCTGGGCGCTCTGCCGCTGGCGGCGGCGGCACTCTCCGCCTTCGCCGCTGGCCTGGTGGCGATCGTGCTTTTCATTCGCTGGTTGCGTAGCGGCCACTTCCACCGATTCGCCTACTACTGTTGGGTGGTGGGAAGCGGCTATATCGTGTTCGCGCTGATTTCGGCTTCACCGTGAGTGGTATGGAGCGGCTTTCCGAGAAGATTCGCCGGCAGATCGGCGAGGCGCTGGCCGAGGACGTCGGCTCTGGGGACTGGACCAGCGAGTGGTGTGTCGGCCCTGACAGTCGAGCCCTCGCCGAGATCGTGGCGAAGGCGAGCGGCGTCATCTCTGGCGTTGCGGCGGCGGCCGAAGTCTACCAGCAGCTGGGCCAAGCCGCCTTGGCGGCTCTCATCTCCGAGGGCGGCCGCGTCGAACCGGGTGATGTCGTCGCCCGGGTGACCGGGTCGTCCCGGGCGATCCTGACCGGTGAGCGAACGGCGTTGAATCTGCTGGGTCGTCTGTCGGGGGTGGCCACGCTCACCCGGCGCTTCGTGTCGGCGGTCGAGGGTACGGGTGTTCGCATCACCGACACTCGTAAGACCACGCCGCTCTGGCGGGATTTGGAGCGGGCGGCGACGCGAGCCGGTGGGGCCGTGAACCACCGCCCAGGCCTGGACGCAATGATCCTGATCAAGGAGAATCACATCGCCTGCGCGGGCGGCATCTCCGAGGCCGTGCGGCGAGTTCGTGAGGCCAATCGGGCGGGGCTCAGGGTGGAGGTCGAGACCACCAGCCTGGAGGAGGTTCGCGAGGCGCTGGCCGCCGGGGTCGATCGCATCATGCTGGATAACATGTCGCTGAGTGAGGTGCGCGCAGCGGTCCAAGTGATCCGAGCGCCGGGGCCGGGCCCGGAGATCGAAGCATCCGGCGGCATCACTCTGGCCAACGTGCGGACCCTGGCCGAGACGCGAGTCGACTTCATTTCGGTGGGCGCCCTTACGCATTCGGCGCCGGCGCTCGATCTCTCCCTGGAGTTTCGGGAGGTGACGACGTGACGCGCCGCGCTTCGAGCTGGGAGGGGGAGAGCGTGGAGGCGCTCAAGGCCCGTTGGGACCGCCCGCACGTTCACGTGTATTCGCGAATCGACAGCACGAACACACGCGCCAAACGGCTGGCGGAAGAAGGGGCGGCGGCCGGGACCCTCGTGCTGGCGGATGAGCAGACGGAGGGTCGGGGCCTGGGGTCGCGACGCTGGCATTCGCCCAGGGGTTCCGGGCTCTACCTCTCAATCGTGTTGCGGCCGGCGGCACTGGGCAACCCGCTTCTGGTCCCCCTCCTCGCCGGACTGGGCGTGGCGCGGGCGATCGAGCGCGTGGCTGGTGGCGCGCCGGTGGCGGTCAAGTGGCCGAACGACCTGATCGTCGCTGAGCGAAAGGCCGGCGGCATACTCAGCGAGGCGGCCTGGTCAGGTGAGGGCCCACGGCACCTGGTTCTGGGGATCGGGATCAACGTCCACCAAGCGCGCGAGGACTTCCCGCCCGAGCTTCGTGAGGTGGCGATCTCGCTCGACTCGGCGCTCGGTCGCAGCGTGTCGCGCCTCGACCTGGCCGACCAGGTCATCGCCGAGGTCGAGGAGGCCTGTGCCGACCCGCCGGACACCCTGGACCGCGACTTCCTCCGCCGTTTCGACGAGTACGACTGGCTCCGTGACCGGCGCTGCCGCGTGGTCGAGCCGAAGGCGGAGCCGCTGCAAGGGACCGCTGTGGGCATCGCCCCGGACGGCGCGCTGCTGTTCCGTCCCGACCGCGGCGCCCTCGTCCGGGTGACGGCGGGCCGGGTTCTGGCGGACGAGCTGCCTATCCCGGAGTACTGAGGGGAGGCGCGACGATGACGGACCTGCGGCTGGCGATCGATCTCGGCAACACCGAAACCGTGCTCGGCCTCTTCCGCGGCCGCGAACTGATACGGCACTGGCGAATCTCCACCGACGTCAAGCGTACGCCGGACGAGCTTGCTCACCTGCTGGGTCATCTGGTCGGTGAGGAGGGGCTTGGACGGCCCGCCGGTGGCGTGATCGGATCCGTGGTGCCCGCGGTGGACCCTCTGATCATCCGCGGCTTTCGCCGCGCCTTCGGCTGCGAGCCCCGGCTGATCAACGACCCCGCGCCTCTCGCCGGCGACGGGGGCCCCCTGCCGATCCGGCTCGACGTCGATGAGCCGCACACCGTCGGCGCGGATCGCATGCTCAACACCCTGGCGGCGTCACAGCTCTACGGCGTGGATACGATCGCCGTCGATCTCGGCACGGCGACCACCTTCGACTGCATCACCGGGGACGGCGTTTTCCTCGGCGGCGTCATCTCTCCCGGGCCACGGGCCGGGATCGAGGGCCTCGCCCAGCGTGCCAGCAAGCTCCCGTTCATCGACCTGGTGCCGCCGCTGCGAATCATCGGACGGCGCACGGAGGCGTGTCTGCGCTCAGGGTGCTTTTACGCCATCGTGGACGGTATCGACGGCATGGTGAGGAGGATCAAGGAAGAGTGGGATCGCCCGCAAGCGCTGGTCCTGGCTACCGGCGGGCTGACTGGGCTGGTCGCCCCCTACTGCACGACCGTGGAGGTCGTCGAGCCCTACCTCACGCTCTACGGCCTCGAGATCGCCGACCGCCTGCTCGCCGACGCCGCCACGGACTGAGGAATCTGCTCGCGCCCCGCGGGTTATGCGGCCCGGCGAACCTTCGAGCGGATCTTGCTCATCGCCCGGTCCGCCGTCTCCGGGCTGATCATCTTCACGATGAAGTAGATCACCGCCAGGAAGAACGCCAGCTTGATCACGGCGACCAGGAGCGCGGTCAGCACCGCCAGCGCCGGCAGCAGAACCGCAGACGCGATCAACAGCGCCACCAAGGCGCCGACCACCAACACACCGACCGTGACGATCCCTCTCAGCATTCAGACTCCTCCTATCGTGACCTGCTTCGCCGGGCTGGGCCCCCAGATGCGGGCCGGGGGCGGCCCACTGACCGCTCGCTGCCTCTACCTACGTCCCGCGCCCCGTCCCGGTTTCAGGCTCCGCCCGCGCGGCTCGGATCGCCGAACCGGCCCGCCGCGGGGGAATCCGGCCACAGTTGCAGGCTGGCGGCCTCGTCTTCTGCCAGCTTGACAGCCAGACCCCCCTTTACGGACGGCACGCTTCGTGCGACCTTCCCCGGCAGCTTTATCAGTCAGCGCATGGCGGATGGACTCGCGCCAGCGGCCGATCTCGACCGGGGCCGCGGCGTTGCGCAGTGTTAACTATAAGAGATGGGAGAAGAGGAGGAAAGCGTCCATGCAGATCAAGCCCCTCGCCGATCGCGTCGTAGTGAAGCCGCTGGAGGAGACCGAGCAGATGAAGGGTGGTCTCTATATCCCGGATACGGCGAAAGAAAAGCCACAGCAGGGTGAGGTTGTAGCTGTGGGGCCCGGCCGTCTGAGCGACGAGGGCAAGCGGATCGAGCCTGAGCTCAAGGTGGGCGACCGGGTGATTTACGGGAAGTACAGCGGTACCGAAGTCACGGTAGGGTCCGACGACCTTCTGATCCTCCGGGAGTCGGATGTGCTTGCCGTGATTGGCAACGGCAAGAAGAAGTAGCGGGCAGTACCGGTGCCGTGCGCTGAAAGACGGCGTGAATTGAGCGTCGGGACCTGAAGTCACAGGTCGGGCACCGGGACGGTAGCGGCAGAGGTCGCGCCGAGTGAGAGGAACGGCATGTCGGCGTTTCGACGAGAGATAATCAACGAGACGGAGGAGGTTTTCGAAGATGGCGAAGTTGCTTGAATACGATGTCCAGGCGCGCGGCAAGCTCAAGAGCGGCGTGGACGCCCTGGCCAAGGCCGTCAAGGTGACGCTGGGGCCGAAGGGGCGCAACGTCGTTCTCGAGAAGAAGTTCGGGAGCCCGACGATCACCAAGGACGGCGTCACCGTCGCCAAGGAGATCGAGCTCGAGGACCCGTTCGAGAACATGGGCGCCCAGATGGTCCGCGAGGTCGCGAGCAAGACGAGCGACGTCGCCGGCGATGGTACGACCACCGCGACGGTGGTCGCGCAGGCGATCTTCGGCCAGGGCCTCAAGGCGGTGACCGGCGGTGCCAACCCGATGGCGCTGAAGCGCGGTATCGACAAGGCGGTCGAGAAGGTCGTCGAGGAGCTGAAGAAGATCTCCGTCGAGACGAAGGGGAAGACCGAGATCGCCCAGGTGGGCGCCATCTCGGCGAACAACGACGAGGAGATCGGCAACATCATCGCCGAGGCGATGGAGAAGGTGGGTAAAGACGGTGTCATCACGGTCGAAGAGGCCCGCGGCATGGAGACCGAGCTGGAGACCGTCGAGGGGATGCAGTTCGATCGCGGTTACCTCTCCCCCTACTTCGTGACCGATCCGGAGAAGATGGAGGCGGTCCTCGAGGACGCTTACATCCTGATCCACGACAAGAAGATCTCGACGATGAAGGACCTGCTGCCGGTGCTCGAGAAGGTGGCGCAGACCGGCCGGTCGCTGCTGATCATCGCCGAGGATGTCGAGGGCGAAGCGCTGGCGACGCTGGTGGTCAACAAGCTGCGCGGCACGCTGAAGGTGGTCGCGGTGAAGGCGCCCGGCTTCGGCGACCGCCGCAAGCAGATGCTGCAGGACATCGCCATCGTCAGCGACGGCAAGGTCATCAGCGAGGAAGTCGGGTTCAAGCTGGAGAACACCGTGATCGGCGATTTGGGCCAGGCGAAGCGGATCGTCGTGGACAAGGACACGACGACGATCATCGACGGCGCCGGCACGGAAGACGCGATCCAGGGCCGCATCCAGGAGATCAAGACGGCGATCGACAAGTCGACGTCGGACTACGACCGCGAGAAGCTGCAGGAGCGGCTGGCCAAGCTGGCGGGCGGTGTCGCGGTGATCAACGTGGGCGCTGCGACCGAAACGGAGATGAAGGAGAAGAAGGCCCGCGTCGAAGATGCGCTGCACGCCACCCGTGCCGCGGTTGAAGAGGGGATCGTGCCCGGTGGCGGCGTGTCGCTGCTCTGGTGCCAGAAGGTGCTGGACAAGGTGAAGGCCGACAACCACGACGAGCAGATGGGCTTCGATATCGTGCGTCGGGCGCTCGAGGAGCCTTGCCGGCAGATCGCTCACAACGCCGGTCAGGAGGGCTCGATCGTCGTGGAGCGCATCCGCGAGAAGAAGGAACTCAACTGGGGCTTCAACGCCCAGACCGAGAAGTACGAGAACCTGGTGGAGGCCGGCGTGATCGACCCGACCAAGGTCACCCGCACGGCGCTCCAGAACGCCGCTTCGATCGCCAGTCTGTTGCTCACGACCGAGGCGGTCGTCGTCGAGAAGAAGGAGAAGGAGGAGAGGCTTCCGACTCCAGGCGCCGACATGGGCGGGATGTACTAATCGCCCAATTCACCGAGAACGGGAAAAGGGCCCGGCGCTTTCGTCGGGCCCTTTTTCTAAGCTGCCGCTCCGCTCAGCCTGGTCCGGGCCCTGAGCGCCCCGGCGCGCCTCTCGCACGCCGTATCGGACGCCCTCGCCGCACGGATTGCCTCAACCCACAGCCTTGGAGTAACTTATGGCTCCCCCCGCCGCGTCCTGCCTGCGTCGACACCTGAAGACCCACGAGCGATGGCGGTCTGCGTCAACTGCACCACTCTGCTGCCTGACGGCAGCCATTTCTGCTCCCACTGTGGCACGCCCGTTCCAGGCCGAGGCGAGCCGAGCACTCCTCTCACGCCCCAGGCCCAGGAGATCTTCGACCGGCTGCGCGACGCGACGGCGGGTCGCTATGAGATCCTCAGCGAGTTGGGACGGGGTGGCATGGCCATCGTATTCCTGGGCTATCAGAGGTCGCTGGATCGTCAGATCGCCATCAAGGTCTTGCTTCCGTTTCTTGCCTTCGACAACGAGCTGGTAGAGCGGTTCCTCAGAGAGGCCCGCACGCAAGGCAAGCTCGACCACCCCAGCATCATCAAGGTCTACGAGGTCTATAACGAGGGTGGTCTGACCTTCTTCACGATGCCGTACGTCGGCGGGCCCAGCCTTCGCACCTTTCTGCAGCAACGGGAAAGACCGCCCATCGCCACCGTGCACCGCTACCTGTGTCAGGCCGCCGACGCGCTCGCCTACGCGCACCGCCGCGGCGTCATCCACCGCGACGTCAAGCCAGACAACATGATCATCGACGCGGAGCGCGATTGCGTCATCCTCACCGACTTCGGTATCGCCAAAGCCATGGGTGCGGCCACCACGCTGACCACGCCCGGCGATCTGCTGGGCACGCCGCAGTACATGGCCCCCGAGCAAGGGGAGGGTAAAGCGGACCTGGATGGTCGGGCCGATCAGTACTCGCTCGGGCTCATCGGCTGGGAGATGTTGGCGGGCGAACGGCCCTTCGAGGCGGACAGCCTGGCCGAGCTCATGTACAAGCACCGCTTCGAGGAGCCGGACAGCCTCGATGGGCGGTGCCCGGAAGCTCCGGCGCCGCTGCGTGGGGCGATCATGCGGGCGATCCGCAAAGATCGGGACGATCGTTTTCCGAGCATGGAGCAATTCCTGGCCGTGCTCGAGAGTTGCGGGGACCTCAGCTCGATGGCGGAAGACCGCACCGAGCCCATGTCACCGCTGATCGGGGAAGAGAAGACCGTCAGGGTGTCGACGCCGCCGACAGGCGAGTCGTCAACGGCACGTCCCGGAGCGGGAGCGGTCATCTTGCCGCGGACCGGCGGCGCCGAACCGAGAGCGGCGGCCGCGCCGGACGGCGTCGTGGCCGGCGCTGGAGAGGTCGTTGGCGTTGGCGCAACGGCAGCCGATCGCCCAACCCGGCGGAAACGCCTGGCGCTCGCGGGCCTCGCCGTGATCGCCGCGGCGATCGCCGGGCTGTTGGTACTCGGTCCACTCGAACTCCCATTCGTGCGCAGCGCGACCCGGACGCCAGCCTCCAGTGGTCTCGTCACGCCGCCGCCAGAAGCGGACGATGCTGGTGGGGCAGAGGCCTCGGGGGGAGAGACCGCCGCCGGCGGTGCGGAGGGTGGCGGTGACCCGCAGCTAGCGGAGCGTACGCCGGAGGATGCCGCCGATGTCTCGGGCGGCCGCGCGGTCCCCGTCGAGACCGATGCGGTGGACGCCGCCGGTCGAGCTCGTGCGACCCAGGCACGAGATCGGGCCAGCGCGGCTGCGGGCTCGGTGCGGGCGGCCGGTGTGGGCGGCCAGTTCGCGGCTGAATTGAGCGAGCTGGACCGACGGATGAGAGCGGCCGGAAACGAGCTGGAGGCGGGAGCCTTTGATCGGGCGACCAGCCAGTTCGCTCAGCTGGTGCGCGACTACTCCGAGCTGGCCGGCTCCGCTGCGGCCCGAGGGCGCGAGACGGCCGTGGCGGCGCTGAGCGAGCGTTTCTACCCAGAGCGGCTGGCCGAGCTCGACCGGCGGCGTGCAAGCGCCGATGCTCAGCTGCAAGCCTCGCGCTTCGATGCCGCCCGCAGCGAGTACCTGGCCCTGACCGCGGCGTACCAGACACTGGCCGGCCAGGCCAATCAGGCGGCGCGCCCTGAGGCGGTGAGCGCGGCGCAGCGGGTGGCGGACCAGCGTGCCGAGGCGGTACGCCGCGGCGCTCAGTCGCAGGCGTCTGAGCGTTTCGGATCGGCGGATGCGCTCCGAGCCCAGGCGCAGCAACAGCTCAACGCCGGGCAGAGCAGCGAGGCGCTGGGTCTGTTTGAACAGGCGGAAAGAAGCTTCGCTCAGCTGGTCGCCGAGCTACCCAGCTCGCCACCGGTTGCCGAAGCAGGAGGTGGCGCGCGGTCGAAGGCGACGGCGGAGGAGCAGATCGCCGGCCTGATCGAGCGGTTCCGAGAGCTCTTCCAGCGTGAGGAGATGGGGCGTATCCGAGCCGAGCTTTTCAACGGCGAGATACCGCGGCAGGACGCGCGCTTCCTGAACTTCGTCTTCCAGAGCGCGGACGAGATCAACGTGACCCGGTCGCAGACTCGAAACCTGACGGTCCGCGGCGCGACGGCGAGCGCAGAGCTGAAGCTCGAGATGCGGTTCCGGCAAGCGCGCACGCGTGAGTCGCGCCAGCAGAATATCGACTTCCGGATGAGGTTTGCCCAGAGCCCCGGCGGCTGGCGTCTCGAGGCCCTGGGTGTGCGCCGCTAGCTACCGGGTGTAAAGAAGAACTCCACGCCCACGCTGATGAGCACGTCGTTCTGCAGCTTCGCGTCACCGCCCCGCACCGCAGCCACACGGAGGATCTCTTCCTCGTAGGAGGAGATGTAGTCCCGCACGTCGCCGCGGATCCAGATGCCCGGCGCCACCCCGTACTTCAGGCCCAGCCCGGCCACGCCGGCGATGTCGCTGGTGTCGTCGAACACGTCGTAGAAATCGCCGCCGCGACTGACCAGGCCCACACCTCCAGATACGTAGATCGAAAGCGGCACGAGCGGCGGACGGATGAACGCATACATCAGGTTTAGGCTGGCAACGAAGACGTTCGCGTCGACGTCCCCGCTGATCGGGACGAGGTTCCCGTCCACCAAAGCGACAATCTCACCCTCAACGTCGCTGCCCAAGTAAGCGCCCTCGAGCTCGACTCCGATGCGGGCGGTCGGCCATACGGCCAGTCGGCCGCCCGCTACGAAACCTGTACCCTGACCGAATTTGAAGGCGAGGTCTCCGGCCGTTTGAGTGCGGATAACGCCGTCGAACAGGTCCGCCGCCGCGAAATACGCACCACCATATGGACTGAAGGAGACCTGTAGCTGTGGCTGGGCCTGCAGACCTCCCGGGATCAAGGCCAGGAGCGACCCCATGACCGTCGCGCGAAAGCTCGGCATGCACGACCTCCGTCGTTTTATTGTGGGGGCGGGGCGGGGGCAGGGATCGTCCAAATATAGCTACATCACCGGCTTACGGAAAGTTGCCTTCACCCGCCCGGAACCGGCCGGCCTCAGGCGGCGCCAGCGACTCGGCTTGTCCCGACGGGTGCCATCGGTGTAGCTTACCTGTCAGCCTCCCCGTTCAAGCCGAGGGCTCCCTCGATCAGGCGGCGCGAACCTCTCAGTCTCGGCGTAGATGGCCACCTGCTCACACTGTTACACGACGCTACCCGACCGGATCGATGTCTGTCCCCGCTGCGGCGCCTCGACCCGGACTGAGCTGGTCGACGACCTGCTCGCGTCCTCCGCGTCCGACCCTACAGGCCTGCTGGACCGGCTGCGCTCCGCCACAACCGGGGAGTTCAAGATCATCCGCGAATTGGGTCGCGGGGGCATGGGGCGCGTGTTTCTGGCCCACGAGGTCGCACTCCAGCGCCGCGTGGCGCTCAAGGTCTTGCCTCCGCAACTCGCTGAGGACGCCGACGTAGTTCAGCGCTTTCAGCGTGAGGCGCGCATGGCGGGGAAGCTGAGCCACCCCCACATCGTGCCCGTTTACCAGGTGTCCGAGCTGGGCGGTCTCAACTTTTTTACAATGCCCTACGTGGCCGGGCCCAGCCTCCGGCAGATCCTCTCACAGACGCCGCAGCTCGGCAGCGAGCTGTGCCGCCGGTACTTGCGCGAGGCGGCGGACGCCCTGGCCTACGCCCACCGGCAAGACGTCATCCACCGGGACATCAAGCCGGAGAACATCCTGTTGGAAGGGAGCCGCGACGGTCGGCTCCTGCTCACCGATTTCGGCATCGCCAAAGCGGTCGGCAGCGTCACCCTCACGCGACCGGGCGATCTGATCGGCACGCCGTTCTTTATGTCGCCGGAGCAGTGCGAGAAGGGCGAAACCATCGACGGCCGCAGCGATCAGTACTCCCTGGGCCTGGTCGCCTACGAGATGCTCGCCGGCCGCTTTCCCTTCGTCGCCGACAGCCTCGCCGGCATCGTGCACAAGCACCTGCACGAGTACCCGACCCCGCTCGCTCAGATCCGATCCGATGCGCCGGGCGACCTGATCGCCGTGATCGAGCGCGCGATCCGCAAACGGCCCGAGGATCGATTCCCCGACATGGACGCGATGCTCCGAGCGCTGGGGCCGGCCCCGCTCCGGCGTTACACTGCGCCCCGCGCCCCGCGCGTCGGTCCGCGACCTCGTCGCCGCCGTCGCTGGTCCCGGGTCGCTGTGGGCGGCGCGGCCGTGTTGGGTCTGCTCGCCGTGGGATCCGGTGTCGTCTGGTTCGGGTGGCCGACGGCCCGGGACGCGGTCATAGCCGCGCTGCGCGGTCCGTCGCTGCCGGCACCGGTGCTCGATGAGCCGGCCACAGACGCTGGCGGCCAGCCCCTCGAGGCGGCCGCTCTGGACTCCGGGCGTGTCGACGCCTCCGCGACCGACACCGTGGCCGAGCGACCCGGCTTAGTGGTGAGCGGCTCAGGCTCGCGGAGCGGGGCCGAGACGGTCCCCCAGGCCGGCGAAGCGGCGGCGCTGCGGCTGGCACGGCGCGACGCCGAGAACGCCCGCGATCGGGCCGCGATCGCCCGGGCCGCGGCGGGCGAGGCGGGCGCCGACTCTCTGCTGTCGGATCGGTTCGCTGAGGCCGACGCTCAGTATGCCCGGGCCGTCGCCGCGCTGAAGGCGGACAGATTCAGGGTCGCTGTGCTCGACTTCGAGGCAGCGGGCCAGCGATTCGACGACCTGGCGATCGCGGCCGCGGAGCTGAGCCGTGCCGGCCCCGCGCGCGTCGGCGCCGAGCCGGGCGCGTCGGAGGCAGCGTCTGCCGAGGATTCCGTCGCTCGACCGGACGCGCCTCAGCCACCGGAGGCGGCCATCGCGGCGCTGCTCGAGCACTATCGCCAGGCGGTCGAGGCGGAGGACCTGCGCCGACTTTCCGCGACCGTTTACCGCGGCGCGATCCCTACCGACAACCGGGAGTTTCTGGAGGAGGTCTTCCGCCGGGCGGACGGCCTGGCGGTCACGCTGATCATGGAAGGGCTGGAGCTGGCTGGCGACTCCGCGCGGGTTCGGGCGAAGCAGGCGATGCGGTTCCGGCTGGCGACGACCCGACAGCGGCGCGACTTCGATCTCGACCTCGACCTGTTCTTCGAACGTGCGGGCGAAGGCTGGCGGCTGCGGCGCTTCGAGCGCTGACCCGGTCTCTCCGCTCCGGGCCTACTGGATCGGCGAGAAGACGAATTCCAGGGCGAGAGTGCCGATGAGGTCGTTCTGGAAATTCGAGTCGAACTGGAAGCCGCCGCGGGTGGTCGGCGCGAAGGAGGACAGGTAGTCCCTGAGGTCGAAGCGAACGTAGGCGAGTCGGCTGAGGCCGTAGCGTATGCCGAGGCCGAGGACGCCGGCCACGTCCGTCGTGCTCTCGAAGCTATTGAAGAAGTCGCCCGTGCGGCTGATCAGCCCCGCGCCACCCGAGACGTGGACGCTGAGCGGGCTGAAGGGCGCCTGCACGAGCACGTAAACGATGTTGAGCGAGCCGAGGAAGACCGCGGCGTCGTCGTTCGCGCCGGCGTCCGTCAACGCCTGCGGCAGATCGGCGCTCGCGAAGGCGTAGGCGGCTTCGGCGTCGATCCCGAGTCGCGACAGCCACAAGGTCACGCGTCCGCCGATGACCGCACCCGGCTCCTGGCCCACGTTCAACACGATGGGTCCGGTCTGACCGCCGATTCGCACCGACTCGAACAGCTCGCCCACCGGCACGAAGCCGCCCCCGAAAGCTGACAACCCGATCTGAACTTGCGCCTCCGCCGGCGACGCCAGGCCGCCGACAAGCGCCATCACCGCCAGGGCGCGAATCATCGTTCTCCTCCAAGTCACCGGGCCGGGCACGCGCAACGGGAGGCGTCGCTCGACCTTGGGCAGCGGGAACGGGCACGTCGGGTGTATTCGGGGGGAACGGGGCCTCAATCTTACGCCCCCAGCCTCCACCACGCAATCCGGGCCGCTCAGCTTCTCGGCGGTCGGCCGCTCGGCTCGCGCCAGCGCGCCCCGTAGAGGTCGGCCCGCAGGTCGCGCAGGAATGGGATCTGCCGGCGAGCCCGTTCGATCTCGCCAGGGTCGATGGCGGTCACGAGCAGCTCCTCGACGTCGGCGGCGGCGCGTGCGATCACCTGGCCGCCGGGACCGGCCACGAAGCTCTCGCCGAAGAAGCGCAGCTCTCCATCCACACCGGCGCGGTTCGCCACGGCGATGAAGATCTGGTTGGCTACGGCCGCCGCCTGGATCTCCAGCTCCCAGACGTCGCGGAACGCCTGCTCTGACATCGACGTGGCCGTGGGTACCGCCACCAGCTCGGCGCCGCCCAGAGCCAGGGCCCGAAAATGTTCGGGAAAGTGGCGGTCGTAGCAGATCGCGACTCCCAGGCGACCCGCCCGCGTCTCGTAAACCGGCCAGCCGCTGTCGCCCGGCCAGTAGTAGTACTTCTCGTTGTACCCGGGCTCCTCGGCGATATGAAGCATGCGGCTCACTCCGAGCAGCGTCCCGTCGGCATCGATCACGGGCGAAGCATCGTAGTAACGGCCGGGCGCCGCTCGCTCGAACACGTTGATGACGATCACCATCCGGTGCTGCTGGGCGGCGGACTGAAAGCACTCGGTGGTGGGGCCGGGGATCGACTCGGCCCAGTCGAAGTAGCTCGCATCCGCTCGCACCTGCGGGAAGAAGAAGTCGAATGCCAGCTCGGGGAAGACGATGAGGTCGGCGCCCTGGTCCGCGGCGCGCGCCACCCAGGTCAGCGCCTTCTTCAGGCTGGCCGCCCGGTCTCCCACATGCTGGAACTGCGCGCACGCGATCTTCATCGCCTCCTCCTCGGCGGGTCGGGTTGGTTCCGCGGCCACCGGGCACATGATCGCGACCGATCCGGGCGACGACAAGGCCCGTGGACGGCTCGGTTGTTCAGGGCCGCGCATTCTTGACACCCCCGGCGGCGGCGATCAGGTTTCGCGGTGCGTCGCCGCGCGCCGGGCGCCCCGGGCGGTCTCCGTGGGCGCCCCGGTTTTTGGAACTGACGACCAACGGTGGAACGAAAAGTGAGTGCGGCCAAACTGCAGCTGGTGTTCCCGGACGGATCCCAGATCGAGGCCGAGCCCGGTATCTCGGCGCGCGACCTGGCGAAGCGACTGGGTGGCGAGCCGGCGGAACGGGCCATCGCCGTCAAGCTGGACGGCGAGGTTCTCGACCTCGCCCGGCCGCTGGAGCGTCCCGGTGAGATCCACTTCCTCTACCCGGACGACGGGGATGAGGATTCGCTCTACGTGCTGCGACATTCGGCGGCCCACGTTCTGGCGACGGCGGTGCGGAGGCTGTGGCCGGAGGCCGGGATCGGGTTTGGACCGCCGATCGCGGACGGCTTTTACTACGACTTCGACGTGGGTCGGCCGTTCACACCCGAGGATCTCGAGCGCATCGAGGCCCAGATGGCCGAGGTGATAGCCGCCGATGAGCCGTTCGAGCGGCGCGAGGTCGCGCGTGAGGAGGCGCGGGCGAAGTTCGCCGACGACCCTTACAAGCTCGAGCGGTTGGAGGAAATCCCGGAGGGCGAGACGATCTCGGTCTACCGGGACGGATCGTTCGTCGATCTCTGTCGTGGGCCACACCTGCCCTCCACCGGCCACGTCCGCCACTACAAGCTCCTGCACGCGGCCGGCGCCTATTGGCGGGGCGACGAGCGCCGTCCGATGTTGCAGCGGATCTACGGGACTTCCTTCTTCGAGAAGCCGCACCTCGAGGAATACCTGCACCGTTTGGAGGAGGCCCGCCGCCGCGATCACCGGCTGATCGGCAAGGATCTGGACCTTTTCAGCATCCAGCAGGATGTCGGCCCGGGGCTGATCCACTGGCACCCGAAGGGCGGCATGCTCCAGTTCTTGTTGCGGCGCTTTCTAGAGGATGAGCTGCTGCGACGGGGTTATGAGTTCGTCTACACACCCCACATATCGAGCGAGGCGTTGTTCCAACGCTCGGGGCACCTCCAGGCCTACTCCGAGGTCATGTTCCCCTCGATGGAGACGGAGGGCGAGAAGGACGATTATCGGGTAAAACCGATGAATTGCCCAATGCACATGGAGATCTACGCGTCACGGCAGCGCAGCTATCGCGAGCTGCCCCAGCGCTATGCCGAGATCGCCAGCGTTTACCGCAACGAGAAGTCGGGCACGCTGCACGGGATGTTGCGGGTGCGGGGTCTGACGATGGACGATGCCCACATCTTCTGCCGGCCGGATCAGATCGAGGCGGAGATCTACGCGATGCTCGACCTGGTCGATTACATCTACGGCACCTTCGGGCTTCAATACCGGCTCGATTTCGCGACCCGGCCGCATAAGCGGATCGGAGCTGATGAAGTATGGGATCAGGCGGAGGAGGCACTGCGGGCGGCGATGGAGCGGCGCGGTCTGACCTACGCCGTCGATGCGGGTGGCGGCGCCTTCTACGGCCCCAAGATCGACGTGAAGTTCGTGGACGCGATCGGCCGTGAGTGGCAGGGCTCGACGATCCAACTCGACTTCGTCCTGCCCGAGCGCTTCGACCTGAGCTACGTCGGCGCCGACAACCAGCGGCATCGGCCGGTGATGATTCACCGGGCCATCTACGGCACCCTGGAGCGCTTCGTCGGGGGGCTGGTCGAGCACTTCGCCGGCGCGTTTCCTGTCTGGCTGTCGCCCATTCAGGTGCGGGTGCTGCCGGTGTCGGAGGAGCATAACGAGGCTGCGGAGGCGGTGCGGGAGGCGCTGCGTGGGGCGGGTCTGCGAGCCGAGCTGGATGACCGCGCCGAGACGCTGTCCTACCGAATTCGTGACGGTGAGCTGCAGAAGGTCCCCTACCTGGCCGTCGTCGGCCGGCGGGAGGCCGAAGCGGGCACGGTGGCGGTGCGTAAACGGGGCGCGGAGAAGAAGCAGGTGGTCATGCCGGTGTCGGATTTCGTGGCCCAGTTGGTCGAGGCGGACCGGTCCCGGTCGCTCTCCTAGCCTCCGGCGGCCGCGGCGCGGCCCCGGCGGCGAGCGCTGCCGTCTCGGGATGAGCCCCGACGGGCGGGGCCGTTGACAGGGGGCGCCCGATCATCAAGTTTTCCCGCACAATGTGGAAGCGGCGGTATGATGGTAACCGCCCACCTTTCGGCCTGCAGGCCGGGTCTGCAGCGCCGCCGGGTCCAAGCGGTTCGGCCGGCCGACGACGGAGACGTCGAGGTGCGGGCCGAGGCAGCTTGGTCCATCGCTTTTTAGTTTGCGTCGCGGCGCCCGGAACGGAGGGAGACCATAATAGACAAAAGCGAGCCCCGCGTTAACAACCAGATTCGTATCAGCCCTGTGAGGTTGATCAGCGCAGACGGCGAGCAGGTGGGAATCGTGCCGATCGAGCAAGCCCGCGCGGCGGCCGCGGAACGCGGACTCGACCTCGTCGAGGTTGCTCCCACTGCCCGTCCGCCAGTGGTCCGAATCATGGACTACGGCAAATACAAGTACGAACAGGCGCGAAAGGCGCGGGAATCGAAAAAGAAGCAGCACCAGGTCAAGGTCAAGGAGATCAAGCTGCGCCCGAAGATCGACGATCACGACCTCGACTTCAAGAGAGGTCACGCGCGTCGCTTCCTCGGGGAAGGGAACAAGGTCAAGGTGACCATGCGATTCCGCGGGCGCGAGATGACTCATACCGAGCTGGGCCTCGCGGTGCTGGAACGGTTTGCCGCGGCCCTCGCCGATTGTGGACAGATCGAGGAAGGAGCGCGGCTCGAAGGCCGCAACATGACGATGGTCCTCGCCCCGAAGCGTCACTGAGGGTGGGAGCACAAAGTCAAACGGAACGATCGCTATGCCGAAAATGAAAACTCACCGGGCCGCGGCGAAGCGCTTCAAGCGCAGCGCGAGCGGTAAACTGAAGCGGCGCCGTGCCTACAAGAGCCACATTCTGGCAAAAAAAACGCGCAAGCGGAAACGGCGTTTGCGTCGTTCGGCGCTGGTGTCCGACGCCGACTTGAAGCGTGTGAAACGGATGCTCGGCTTGTGACAGGCGGGCTCTGGCCCGTTCACAGCCGCCAGGAAAGGAGATAGATAGATGCCTCGGGTGACGCGTTCGGTCGCGCGGCGTCGAAAGAAGAAGAAGATACGACGAGCGGCGAAAGGGTATCGCGGCGCGCGGTCGAAGCTCTACAGAACGGCCAAGAACGCCGTGGAGCGCGGCTGGCACTACAGCTATAGAGACCGGCGCCAGCGCAAGCGCGATTTCCGCCGGCTTTGGATCACGCGCATCAACGCGGCGGCGCGGCAGCACGAGATGACCTACTCGAGCTTCATCAGCGGCCTGCGAACGGCCGGTGTCGAGCTGAACCGGAAGACCTTGGCGGATCTGGCCGTACGCGACCCGGGCGCGTTCAGCGACCTGGTGGCCGTGGCCCGAGACGCTCTGGCCAAGTAGTACCTGCTTGGAATCGATGGAGGACTTCCTCGCGGGTCTCCGCGAACTCGAGGAGGCGGGCCGGGCGGCCATCCTGTCAGCCGCGGCGCCCGAGGAGCTCGAGCAGGTGCGCGTCGAGTTCCTGGGGAGGAAGGCGCCGCTGACGCGGATGCTGAGAAGCGTCGGCGATCTGCCTCAGTCGCAGCGCCGCTCCGCCGGCGCCGAGGCCAACCGGGTCAAGCAGCGACTGCTCGAGATCGCCGAGGCGCGCGCCGCCGAGCTCGCCGCCGCCGCCACCACCCAGCCCGTTTCCGAGATCGATCTGACCTTGCCCGGCCGCAGCCGCTGGCGTGGGTCGCGCCACCCCTGCACGCTCGTGACCGACGAGATCTGCGCCATCTTCAAGGAGCTCGGCTTCTCCCGGGCGCGGGGACCGGAGGCGGAAACGACCTGGTACAACTTCACCGCCCTGAACACGCCGCTCGATCACCCGGCGGCGGACGAACAGGATACCTTTTATCTGGGCGACGACGCCCTGCTGCGCACACACACCTCGCCGGTGCAGGCTCGCGTGATGGAGCGGTCGCAACCGCCCGTGCGAATCGTCGTTCCGGGCTTCGTCTTCCGGCGTGACCCCTTCGACGCCTCACACGCCCCCGCGTTCGAACAGATCGAAGGGCTTGCCGTGGATGAGGGGATCAGCTTCGTCGATTTCAAGGCGAGCATCAGCTACTTCGTTCACCGATTCTTCGGCGCGGACGCCGCGATCCGTTTCCGCCCCTCCTTCTTTCCGTTCACCGAGCCGTCGGCCGAGGTCGATGTGTCGTGCGCGATCTGTGCGGGTGACGGCTGCTCGACCTGTAAAGGGACCGGCTGGCTGGAGATCATGGGCGCCGGGATGGTGGACCCCGCCGTGTTCGAGAATGTGGGCTACGATCCCGAACGCTACACCGGGTTCGCCTTTGGCATGGGCGTCGGCCGCATCGCCATGCTGCGTTACCAGATTCCCGACATCCGCCTGCTCTATGACGGGGACGTTCGTTTCCTCCAGCAGTTCGAGAACGCCTGAGTTGGTGCTGGTACTGTGGATACGGTCGTGAGATGAAGGTCTCCTATCGCTGGCTGAAGGCTCTGGCGCCGTCGATCGACGGTTCGGCACAGTCGCTCGCCGAGCGCCTGACCTACACGGCGGTGCCCGTGGATGAGGTGAGCTGGTTGGGCGCCGGGCTCAGCGAACTGGTGATCGCCCGTGTCACGAAGATCAGCCAGCATCCCCAGGCGGATCGATTGGTGATTTGCCAGGTGGATGCCGGGCGCTCAGAGCCGGTTCAGGTGGTCACGGGCGCGCCGGTCGTCGTAGAGGGTGGCTTCTATCCGTTCGTCGGCGTGGGGCAGACGCTGCCGGGGGGGCAGCAAATCAAGCGCGTGAAGCTGCGCGGCGAAGCCAGCGAAGGGATGCTCTGCTCGGAGCGCGAGTTGGGCGTCGGGCGTGACGCTGCCGGCATCATGCAGCTTCACGGCGAGTTCCAGCCGGGTCAGCCGCTGCTCGAGGCACTGGAGCTGGACGATTATCGCTTCGAGGTCGATGTGACCGCCAACCGCCCGGACTTGCTCGGCCATTGGGGAGTCGCCCGCGAGCTTGCCCCCGGCGGGGAAGCGGAGTTACGGCTTCCCGAATTCCCCGGCCAGCGCGGCGTCGGCGCCTCTCTGAGCCCGGCGGCACGAGAAGGGACAGCGGCGGGGGTCACGGTTCGCATCGAGGATCCCGAGGGCTGTCCGCGGTACATGGGAGCGGTCATCCGTGACGTGAAGATCGGGCCATCGCCCGTCTGGTTGGCTAACCGCCTCCGGGCGCTGGGGCTCCAGCCCATCAACAACGTGGTCGACGCGACCAACTACGTACTCTACGAGCTGAACCAGCCGCTCCACGCATTCGACCTGGCGGCGCTGCGCGGGCCCGCGGTGGTGATCCGTCGGGCGCGGCCCGGCGAGCTGCTTCGCACGCTGGATGGGAAGAACCGGACGCTGGATGCCGACATACTGGCCATCGCCGACGCCGAGGTCGCGACCGCGCTGGCCGGAGTGATGGGCGGAGAAGAGAGCGAGGTCACCGAGAAGACGCGCGACGTCTTCATCGAATGCGCCTACTTCGACCCGAAGCGGGTCCGCTTGGGCGCGCGGCGGCTGGGGCTGGACACCGACGCTTCGTACCGCTTTCAGCGCGGCATAGATCCGGAGGGCTTGCCGCGGGCGATGACCCGGGTGCTGGAGCTGATGCTGACGATCGCTGGCGGTAAGCTGGATGGCGACATCGTCGATGTCTATCCGACGCCTGTGGCGAGGCGGACGGCGCGGCTGCGGCCGCAGCGGGTGGAGCGTCTGCTCGGCGTCGAGCTGAGCCGTCAGACGATCCGAGCCTGCCTCGAGCCGATCGGGTTCCGCCTGAAGGAGGATGGGGAGTCGTTCACGGTCGAGGTGCCGAGCTGGCGGCCGGACGTGGAGCGGGAGGTGGACCTCATCGAGGAGGTCGCCCGCCGCCATGGGTACGACAAGTTCCCCGACGAGATGCGGGCGTTTCGGCCTACGACGGTGCCGGAAGACGGTTACGTCGATACCTTCAACCGACTGCGCGAGCTGCTGGTCGGCCTGGGCTTTCTGGAGGCGCGAAGCTCGCCCCTCGTTCCGCCGAGCGAGGGTGAGGTGCGCCTGCTCAACCCGCTCTCCGAGCGCGAGGACCATCTGCGGCGCGATCTGTTGACCGGATTGCTCCATCGGATCGAGTACAACTTTGCCCGCGGCGAGCGCGATGTGCGCCTGTTCGAGGTCGGGACGGTGTTTGGCGCGTCCGATGGCCCGCTGCCGGCCGAGCAGATCCGGATCGCGGCGGCCTGGACCGGCTCGCGCCAGCCGCCGCACTGGTCGGACGACGGCGCGGATTGGGATATTTGGGACCTGGAGTCGACCCTCTCGCGCGTCTCGGCGCTGGCGGCGCCGGGGGCCGAGGTGCGGCCCCTCGATCCGGGCGCGGACTTGGCGGGTCCCGAGCTGGAGCTGCCGCTGGTCGTGGTTTCGCCGGAAGGTCGGGAGTACGGCCGAGCCGGACGGATGCCGGCGGGACGGGTCGACACACCGCGCTGGGCCGGGGCGGTCTGGGGGCTGGAGCTGGTAGTGGAGCCCGAGCAGCGGACGGCGGTGGTGTATCGGGCCCTGCCCAGCTTCCCGGCGGTGGAGCGGGACATCGCGCTGCTGTTGCCGAAGGGGTTGTTGTCGGCGGAGGTCGGCGCGGTGATCCGCGAGGCCGCGCCGGCCTCGCTCGAGACACTCTCGGTCTTCGACGTTTACGAGGGGGAGAACATCCCGAGCGATCGTCGCAGCGTGGCCTGGCGCTTGAGATTTCGCGCCGCAGACCGTACGCTGACCGACGATGAGGTGGACGAGGCGATGGGCCGAATCACCGCGGCGCTGAAGGAGAAACTGGATGTCGCCATCCGAGGGACGTAAGCCGAGCATCGATTTCCCGAAGTTAGATGCTCTGGAGGCGACCGTGCGCCGCGCGCTGCGCCAGCTGGAGGTTTGGCGCGAGCGGGCCACCGCCTCAGAGGCCGAACGCCGCCGCCTCCAGCGCGCCCTGGACGATCTGGGCAAGGTGACGGACGATTTGGGCGCGACGGAGGCAGCCGAGGAGATCCGGCGACTGCGAGCCGAGAACAACCGGTTGCGGGAACAGCTGCGCGAGGGGCGGCGCCAGGCGGAGCAGCTGGCCCGCGAGGTCGAGTTTCTGGAGGACTCCGGATGAGCGACGACGAGAGCCGGCGGGAGGTGGAGATGGTCGAGGTGAAAATCCTCGGCGAGTCGTACGCGATCAAGTCGGATACCGGGGCAGAGTACACGAAACGCGTGGCCGAATACGTGGACAAGCTGGCCCGGGAGATTCGACAGGAGAGCGGGGTGCTCGACGACAAGAAGGTCGTCATGCTGACGGCGCTGGCCGTGACCGATCACCTGTTTCGGATGCGCGACGGCGTCGAGGCGGTCAAAGGGTTGGCCGAGAAGCGGGCGGAGCGGCTGACCAGCGAGGTCCTGGCTGTGATCGAGCAGGGGTCCGCCGATTAGCTTGCGGAAGCAAATGCCCGGCATCTATAATCTTACGCGGGCCCTGTGGCTGATCGAAAATGAGAAATGTCTGTTGGGAAGCCATTTTGCATAGTCTTCGAATCCCTGGTAAGCTCATCCCTGGCCCGGCGCCGAGTGGCGGCGGGCGCGAGCGAGTTGGGAGCCGGACTGCGCTAGCTAGAGCCTGAACGCCGGCCCCCGCTCAGGGCCGGCGGGGTGACCGCTTCCCCGACCCAGAGGTCGTCTTCACATTTCTCCAGCGGCAGGGCGGCTTGCCCTGCCGCTGTTCTCATTTGGCCGTGGATGGCGGGGCCCGGGCGTTTTAGGGAAAGGAACGGCTGTGGACCTTATCGTAGTCCTGATCGCGTTGGTGGCCGGACTGATCATCGGGTGGGCCGCCACGTTCTTTCTCGTGCGGCGGCTGGAGCTGGGGCGGGCCCGAGAGTTGAGCCGGGCGGCGGAGTCGCAGGCGGAGCGTCTGCTGGATAGCGCGCGCTTGGAGGCGGAAAACGTGAGACGCTCGGCGGAGCTCGAGGCGAAGGAGCAGGTGCTGCGCGCCAAGGAGGGCCTGGAGCAGGAGCTGGCCAGGCGCCGGGGTGAAATCGAGCGGACGGAGCGGCGGCTGGACGACCGAGAAGGCATGCTCGACCGCAAATTCGCGCTTGTGGAGGAGAGGCGTGATCTGCTGGAGAAGCAGACTGCGGAACTGGAGGCGCGTGAGAACCGCGTCGAAGATGAGCGTACGCGGCTGAAAGAGCTGATCCAGGAGGAGCAGCGGAAGCTGGAGCGCGTCGCGGGGATGTCGGTCGAGAAGGCCAAGCGCGAGTTGATGAAGCGGATCGAAGGTGAGGCGCATGCGGAGGCTGCTCAGCGGGTGCGGCAGATCAAGGAGGAGGCGACGCGGAGCGCGGAGCGCGAGGCTCGTAATATCGTCGCGATGGCGATCGAGAAGATCGCAGCCGACCAGGCGGCCGAGGCGACCGTGTCGGTGGTGCCGTTGCCCAACGACGAGATGAAGGGCCGGATCATCGGGCGGGAAGGGCGCAACATCCGCGCCTTCGAGAACCTGACCGGCGTCGATGTGATCGTCGACGATACGCCCGAGGCGGTCATCGTCTCGGCCTTCGACCCGGTGCGCCGCGAGATCGCCCGCATCGCCATGGAGAAGCTGGTGGCCGACGGACGGATCCACCCCGGTCGCATTGAGGAAGTGATCGAGAAAGCGAAGAAAGAGGTCGAGAAGAGCATGCAAGACGCGGCCGAGGAAGCCTGCCACGAGCTGGGAATTCACGGCCTCCATCACCACATCATGGACACGCTGGGCCGGATGAAGTACCGCACCTCCTACGGACAAAACCAGCTCCAACATTCCAAGGAGGTCGCTCACCTCGCCAGTCATCTCGCAGCCGAGCTGGGGCTCGGCGTTCAGATGGCGAAGCGCATGGGCCTGCTCCACGATATCGGCAAGGGGATGACTCACGAGCACGAGGGCACCCACGTGGAGCTCGGCTACGAGCTGTGCAAGCGCTGCGGCGAGCCGGATCAGGTGCTCAACGCGATCCGCGCCCATCACGGCGAGGAGCCGGCTCGCTATCCGGAAACCTTCGTGGTCACCGCGGCCGACGCCATCTCCGGCGCCCGTCCCGGCGCCCGTCGCGAATCGTTCGAGGCGTACGTGAAACGCCTGGAAAAACTCGAAGAGATCGCCACATCGTTCGACGGCGTCGCCAAATGTTTCGCGATCCAGGCCGGCCGTGAGGTTCGAATCATGGTGACACCGGAAG
>JABAOH010003566.1_pt1 | contig 26820 bp, 32 predicted proteins | sample 7062181 | NCBI WGS metagenome assembly JABAOH01 (sample SAMN14538630, study PRJNA623070) | marine sediment metagenome | biome: marine biome [ENVO:00000428]; feature: marine pelagic biome [ENVO:01000023]; material: deep marine sediment [ENVO:00002113]; isolation source: pool of 5 deep marine... | reverse complement strand
ACGTCTCCAAGACTACGACCAACGCTAAACCAGCTTTCCTGCCACAACTTCAGAATCAATCCTTTGCAGGTTTCCCCGCGACCTGTAATGGTGCCAGTGGCTTTACTGCCAGCCTGATTTACAATACTGCTCCGCTTGGACAGGACGCTTAGGACTTCGTCCACAACACTACCCACCTCATCCACACCGCACTCAACCTCCACGTCAACATCACCTACCTTGAGCCGCACACGAACGCGGTCGCTCTTCCCAGCAATTTTTTCAGCCATACTTGCTCATCCAACTGTTGAATATTGTATTGTGCAAATTGTTCATGCACAATATTTAAATACCAAGAAAGCCCAAACACAAAGATGTTGGTGAATCTTGGTGAATGCGCAATTACCTATAACAACAACACCAAAATATAATTTTCCACTCCCCCAAGAGGACCTGCAACTTCCCCAACAGTTCATAGAACTTAGTCTGCGTTCCCTGAAGGAACCCCGAGACCCGCCTTTCTCGAAAGACACAACAAATCAACTCTTTACATCAGAATACAAGAGACGTGCCAGACCAGCAACAAGACTCCTTAAACTAAAATCAGACTCCACCAAAACTCCAATAGTCGCTATAGATGTCTCTAGCATAAAATTGGGAGAAACGGAAGTAGGCATACTGCTTGCAGTGCGAGGTGCTATCGTCTGGAAACAATTTGATCGCTACCGTTACCTTCGACTAGGCCCCTTCCCTTTCCACATTACCGAAAGAAACAAAAACGACATCTGCAGCCTTCGCCGACATTTTCCAACAAGCCGTACAACAGAATATAAAACTCCTAACGTCGTCCATATGCAAACAAGACTGAATACAGTCTTTGAACGTTGGATACAAACAGCCATTAACAAGAAAATGCACGATAGCTTAATTCTCTGGGACAGTACTCTTTCAGCAGGCACTCCTGAAACTCCACTGCGAGTCATGGAGCATGTGCTGAAGGAAGCCAGAAGTCGCCAGAACTCTATTCTAGCCTTTTCGAAGATGACTAGGCTGCTTTTATATGGTCATCAAATCACGGAGCTTGTTCACACATATCAACCTCCATGTTTACTTAAGATAGAAAACCACCCGGTTTACAGTGGCGCTCTACGCTTGTTAGGCGATATGTACGTAGCAAAGCTTACGAGAGGTAACTGTGCATTTCGTCTTGATATTGATAGAGAGCTTTCGCAGACACAGACAATTGAAGCCGTGCAGAAATTACTTGGGAACGACTTGATTCTGCAGAGCTATCCAGAAACCCTCCGTCTAGCTCATATTTTCTCCACGTTCACTGCAAACGAAGTCTTAGGTATTCAACGTTACATTGTCAAAGAAGGAAACCTGAAAATAGTATTGAAGCCGAACGTAAGGCGCTTGCTTTTCGGTCGATTTGGAAAAGGACAGGAAGGGTAGCTGGTTTGCGGCTTTACAGAAAGGAAGGTGCTACGATACAGATTATCAGTTTTCCAAATGAAGAGATGGAGAAAGGTGACTATTTGACAGTTGAAGACCCTCAAACAGGGAGATGTCTAATTGTTCAAGTCATAGATGTGCAATATGCTAATGTTCCTGGCATTTTAGAAGAATTGTTACGGAGTTGTAACGGTGATTCTGACGTAACTGGAAGTGATGTGGATCCTTTCGAAGTAATGACTCACATTGCATATATCCAAGATGCCCGCTTATTAATCTGCAAAATCCGAGCAACGAACAACAATGGTGAGATTATCCCAACGAGTTCTTGGCTTCCATCTCGTTCTCAAGCGGTAATCAAGAAACTTCCCATTGAAAGACTGCTTTTTCAGGCCAAGACTAATGGTAAACATTCGATGCATCTGGGTGAAACAGCAGAGAAAAGCCCGCTTTATGTTGATGTGGAAGCTTTGGATGGCGGCCTCAATATTGTCACTGGCAAAAAGGGAACAGGGAAGTCTCACATGTCCAAACTATTGACTCTAAGCTTAGTACGCCACGGTGCCCCCGTTGTAATCTTTGATCTGAACAGTGAATACACAGGTCTCGGCCAAGACACTGATGGAAAGCCAAACGAGTTTCATGGCAAAGTTTTCTCGTTGACTCCTGGTCAAAATCTCAAAGTGACCTTAGGGCAGATGAAGCTAGGTGTAATGCTTAACATCCTTGTTAACGCGCTTCATTTGCCTGGAGCATCAACAAGAGAGTTCAGACGCTTATGGCTATTTCTTCAGCAGAAGAATGCTTTGACGATGCATGAACTGGGCAATGCCATAAGAAATTGGAAATGCAATCAACATGTACGGGATGCTTTGTTCTCCCGTTATTACACGCTACTGAGTTCCGGCTTGTTCACGGACCATCCAGCAGAGGCAACTTCGCTTGAGGATTCCCTTTACAAGGCTAGAATTGGAGGGGCTGTTGTTGTTAATCTTCGAGGCACATCGTCGATCGACAGGCTTATTGTAGTGGAGTATGTGCTTGGGAAGCTCGTAGATATGCTTGCGAACTGGAAGCTGCGGGCTGTCTTTTTGTTTGCTGAAGAGGCACACCTATACCTTAGAGAGACCTATTGGAATGACATAGTCACTCGAATGCGACACTTTGGGTTGTTCACCACTTTTATAACAAATCAACCGGATACCATCCGAGAGAACATCTATCGTCAAGCCGATAATTTGTTTCTCTTCAACTTCACCAATGAGCATGACTTAGAAACTGTTTCTAGAGCTTCCAAAGTGGACGTGGAGACTGTGAAGTCTGTGGCTCGAGACTTGCCGCCGCATAATTGTCTTGTTTTAGGTAGGGTCGTAAATGATTTCCCAATAGTCGCAAAAGTTAGAAAGTTAGATGCTCATGTCATGGGTCATACTCGACTCTTTTTCTCTCAGAAAAGCTGCCCAGTTGATCTCCCTGGAACCTCGTAAAGACTGGACACTTTTTTGCTAAAGCTTTAGAATTTCGTCCCGTTTGGAAGGAGAGTAAAAACTGTCTTCTGAAAGAGTCAGTACATAGATCACCGCGAGTAACCTGATGCCAAAGGTGGAGCCATACAGAGGTGTCAGATCTTAAGTTTCTGCTGCCTTTCTTCTTTCTTCTTCTTGCAGTACCCTTCTGAGGACTTTTCCCACTAGAGTCGTTGGCAATTCAGTTCGAAATTCTACATCTCTGACTGCTTTGTAGGGTGCAACCCTTTGTTTGGCAAACTCCATGACTTCTTCTTCTGTCACTGTCATCCCTTCTTTCAACACAATAAAGGCTTTTGGAATTTCACCTGCAACCGGGTCTGGCTTCCCAATGACTCCGCAAAGTTTCACGGCTGGATGTTCGTAAAGCACGTCTTCAAGCTCTCTTGGATAAACGCTGTAACCTTTGTATTTTATAAGATCCTTTTTTCTGTCTGTGATGTAGAAATATCCATCTTTATCCATTTTCCCAACATCGCCGGTGTAAAGCCATCCTCTTCGGAGAACGTTCGCGGTTTCATCAGGCATCTTCCAGTAACCTTTCATTACTTGGGGACCTTTAACTACGAGCTCTCCAATTTCACCAGTTTTCAACTCCTTTTCTCCCGTTTCTAAGTCCATGATTTTGGCGTCTGTGTCAGGCCATGGCAAACCGATGGAACCTATTTTCACAATTTTCATTGATCTATCAAGGGGATTGCAGTGGGTAACTGGTGAAGATTCTGTTAAGCCATAGCCTTCTACAAGAACGCCGCCTGTCACTTCCATAAACTTTTTCTGGACTTCCGGTGGAAGCGGAGCTGAACCTGAAATACAGAAGCGAACTGATGTGAGATCATATTTGCCTAAGTCCTGATGTGCCAACAGCATTGCGTACAACGTAGGTGCTCCACAGAAGACTGTGACATTGTGGTTTTGGATTGCTTTGAAAGTGCTCACTGGATCGAAACGTGGAAGCAGTACCATCTTTCCAGCAAGATAAATAGGTGCATTCATCCCTGTTGTCATACCGTAAATGTGAAATAACGGAAGCACATCTAGGAAAGTTTCTTTGCCTTCTGTGCCTTGAAGCCATTCAACACACATAACTGCATTTGAAACAAGATTCATGTGCGTTAGCATGGCGCCCTTCGAGATTCCCGTGGTTCCTCCTGTGTACTGGAGAGCCACCAGATCTTTCTTCGGGTTGATCTTGACTTTTGGCGGCTTTGCTTCATACTGGTTTAAGAGTTCTTGGAAGAAGTAGATGTTTGGTTTGCGTTCAACTTTGCGTGACGGGATTTTTCTCAGCAAAGAGCCGAGGAAGGCTTTGACTTTGGGCATATAGTCTTTCAAGCCGGTAACGATTACTTTTTTTAGTTTGGTTTTTCTCCAAACTTTTTCAACAATGGGGTAAAGTAGATCGAGTACGACGATTGTTTCGGCTTCTGAGTCATTCAGTTGATGTTGCACTTCACGTTCTCTATACAATGGACTTATAGCTGTTTCAACCGCCCCTATCTTCACTGTGCCATAATAAGCGATCACGAATTGAGGTATGTTTGGGAGGAAGAGAGCAACCTTGTCTCCTTTCTTCACATCTAAATCGTTGAGCGCCGCTGCGAATTTATCGGAAGCTAAAGCTAAATCCTTGTAGGTAATCTTCCTGTCAAAATATGCTATTGCTGTGTTATTTGGATGTTTTTCAGCAGTTTTTTCGAGAAAGTCGAAAAGGGGGACTTCAGGGTATTCTATGTGCTTAGGAACGCCATCAGGCCAGAATTTGAACCATGGCTTTTCAAGCTGTTGCCTTTCTTTCTCCTGCTCTTTTCTAGACATGAGCCAACCTATTCTTAAATATAAGCGATTCTTGGACGTAATAATATTTTCCACAGGTGCTTGAGGTGAAAGGTTTATGTCAAGATATTATGGGCTAGATTGTGTTTGAAAAAGTCAAAACTCTAGGAGCACATCCAAACTTGGTATAAGATCTCTCTAGCCTTGCTGAATTTTCGCCTCTGTGAATTGCAGTCCTTGAAGACCGCACTTTTCAATCCGCGGGAATAGAGGCCCCAAGCTCTATTTTGCCTCAAAGCGGACAAACTCATATGTTGGGTTTCCTTCTGGCGTAACACTGGCAACTAGTTTAGCTTTCATCCCTATTTTGATCTCTGACAGTTTAAACCCTGCCATCCATGCAAGTACTTTTACGCCTTCTTTCAGTTTTCCGATAGCAACCGTGTATGGCTTGTCTTGTTGAAAGGAGGTGGGTCTAATGACAACATGTGTGAAGGTTTCGATCTCCGCTTTGCCGGTGAGTCTTACCCACTTCATCTTGGACGACAAGCAGTCTGGACAGTCTGCAACAGGTGGAAAGAGCAGTTTTCCACATTCTATGCATTTAGTTGCATAGATCTTCCCTTGCTTTAACCCTTCCCAAAATTTCAGCGTTTTGCTTATTGGGATGTCTTGTGCGATTTTTATTTCTCTAGACCTTATCGAAGGCATTGAAGCCATATTCTCATCTCCTCAGAATTGTGACGTAGCAATAATGCCCTGTTCCACCAACATTGTGGGCCAGAGCTACATAGTTTTTCAGTGGAGCTTGTCTTCCTCTTTCATCAGCCTCTTCCCTCAGCTGTTTTGTTAGCTCGTATATCATGGAGCAACCTGTCGCGCCTATGGGGTGGCCTTTTGCCTTTAGTCCTCCATCGATGTTAACAGCTATTTTTCCACCGATTTCAGTGAGTCCTTCACGAATCAGCTTGGCGGCTTCACCTTTGCTGCATAGTCCGATATCCTCGTAAGCCATTATCTCGGCAATCGTGAAGCAGTCGTGAACCTCTGCTACTTCAATCTTCTTTTGTGTAACACCGGCAGCTTTGTATGCCCTCTGAGATGCTTTCACGCTCGCTTCTAGGCCAACATAGTCTTTTCTCTTGCTTAAGTTCGCCGTTCCAGGGGCAAAGCCTATACCGGCAACCCATACAGGTGTGTCAATTTTCAGTTCCCTGACTTTCTCTTCGGAAGCGAGGATTATGGATGCCGCTCCATCTGTTATTGGGCAGCTATCATAGAGTTTCAGCGGCCAAGCGACCACTATAGATGATAACACATCGTCAACAGTTATCCTCTTTTGAAGGTGTGCTACCGGATTCATTGAGGCGTACTTGTGATTCTTAACTGCTACTAGAGCCAAGTCTTCCTCAGTTGTTCCATACTTGGCCATGTGTGCGTTAGCGTATAGCGCATAGTATGCCGGGAAGGTTAGCCCGAAGTTGTGAAACTCCCACAGATAGTATCCAGCTCTTCCAATCCATTCCATAGTTGTCGGAGTGTCAGTTTCCCTCATTTTTTCAACCCCGATTGCCATGGCCATTTCAGCTTGGCCACTTGCCACAGTTGAGTAGGCTGTTTGGAACGCCGCGCTGCCGCTTGCACAAGCCGCTTCGCAGCGAAGTAGCCCTGCGTTAATTAATCCACAGTACTCGCCAACGACAACAGCTGGAAGAAGTTCTTCGGACCATGCTCCAGCCCCGACTGTTCCTATGGCGGCAAACTCAACGTCCTTAGGGGTTATGCCAGCATCTTCAAAAGAAGGTTTGACGGCTTCAAAAGCTAATTCTGCGATGTTTACGTCATTCCTGACTCCGAATTTTGAGTTCCCAACACCTATGACTGCCACTTTTCTCATGATTGCCACTTTGCTTGTTTCTGTTTAGACGTAGAAAGAGTTAACCTTTTATTTTCCTTTGAACTTCGCTTTTCTTCTTGACATGAAGGCTTCAACGCCTTCTTTGATATCTTCAGTGGAGAATGTCAGTCCCATAAGGCTAGACTCTAATCGCAATCCTGCTTCCAAAGGCACTTGTGTTCCGAAGTTCAATGCGTGTTTTGCATACCTCAGGGCTATCGGAGGCCCCTCGCAGAGTTTTTTCGCTAGCTCTCTAGCTTCGTCTCTAAGCTTGTCGTAGTGTACAACCTTGTTGACGAGCCCTATTTCTAAGGCTTCTTCAGCTTTCAGCCTCTTCCCTAGCATCACTAGTTCTTTGGCTCTAGGCAAGCCTATGGTTCTAACGAGTCTTTGCGTTCCGCCCCATCCGGGTATGAGACCTAAGGTTACTTCAGGGCTTCCAAGCTCGGCGTGTTCAGCTGCTACCCTGAAGTCGCATGCCAATGCTAGTTCTAAGCCTCCGCCGAGAGCAAAACCGTTCAATGCTGCCACGACTGGCTTCGACAGGTCTTCTATTTTGCCGAAGACCTTTTGTCCAACTCTTGAGAATGCTTCCGCTCTTACAGGGGTTGCCTTTGAAAACATTGTCAGATCTGCACCTGCACTGAATGCTCTGTCGCCTTCACCGGTTATTATTAGGCATTTAACAGATGAGTCGTCTTCAGCAGTGTCCAACGCGTCTGATAGTTCCTCCATTAAGATGTCGTTAAAGGCGTTCAGTCGATGCTGACGGTTAATTCTTATCCAAAGTATGCTTTCTTCTCTCTCTAGCTTTATTGTTTCGTATGCCCTGCTCAACAAACGTCACCATACCTACGCTGATTTTATACTCATATATTATCTTTGTTCACGGCGCCTTAGAACTTTCTTAGAAGATATTTGAGCACAGTTAGCTTTTGAATTTCGCTTGTTCCTTCATAGATTTCTGTTATTTTGGCGTCTCTGTGGTATCTTTCAACCCGATACTCACCTAAGTACCCGTAGCCCCCTAAGGTTTGTATGGCGAAGTCTGTCACTTCCATTGCAACTTTACTGGCGTATTGTTTAGCCATCGCTGTAGCCATGGGGTCCATTTTCCCAGCGTCGATGAGCCACGCAGCTCTATAGGTCAACCACCTTGCAGCTTCGATTTTCGTCATTCCTTCAGCTAGTCCACCGCCAATTAGTTCGTGTTGCAGTATTGGCTGTCCGAAGGCTTCTCTTTGCTTTGAGTATTTGAAAGCTATTTCCCATGCTCCTTGAGCCATTCCTACGGCTTGGGCTGCTACTCCTACTCTAGTTTTGTCAAAGAATTCCATAGAGTGGTAGAAGCCTCTGTTCAGTTCGCCGACGATGTCCTTGTCAGTTACTTTGACATTGTCGAAGCTGACTTCACCTGTCACTGAACACCTGATTCCCATCTTGTTGTGCATTTTTGTCGTTTCTAGCCCTGATGTGTCTTTCTCCATCACGAAAAGGGTCTCACCTCTGTAGGTTGGTCTTACTTTTGTGTCTGTCTGGGTTAGAACAATTATGAAATCTGCTGTTGTGGCATTTGTGATGAACGTTTTCGTTCCGTTTATCCACCATTCTTCCCCATATTTTGTAGCTGTGGTTTCCATGCGTGTGATGTCGCTTCCGCTGACATTTGGCTCTGTGAAAGCTGCGGCTGACATGTAGTTGCCATTGCATATGGGTGGCAGATACTCCTCTTTCTGTTCCTTGGAGCCATGGCCTAGGATTAACTCGGTTCCGAAGTTTCCGCTTGATACTGCCACGCCTAAGGATGAGTCTGCTCGGCACATCTCCTCGACGACGAGGCAGGTTTCGAGCAGACCGTATCCTTGTCCGCCATATTCCTCTGGATAGAACATGCTTGTATATCCAAGTTTGGCAGCGTTTTTGTACAGTTTCATGGGATATTCTTCTTTTCTGTCAAGTTCCAAGGCAATTTCTGGCTTGAACTCTTTCTCGCAAAAGTCTCTGACAGCTTTCTTGATCCCGACTTGTTCCTCGTTCAGATCAAACTCCATATTGGTAGAATCCCCTTCCAGCTTTCTTTCCAATCCAATTCTTATTGACGTAATCTTCAAGCAGTGAACACGGGTTATACATTTCCATGTTGTATTTGGCGTGGAGCTCTTTAAGCTTGCTGAATATAGTGTCGAGGCCTGTTCTATCTGCGTATTCACATGGGCCTGAAGGCCAGTATGTTCCAAGCTTCATTCCTGTATCGATGTCTTCTGGGTTTGCAGCGTCATCATGTATGAGCCATGCAGCCTCATTTACCGCCACAGCCCACGATCTGTCAACATTGTACTCATCCGACAGGTTGAAAGGTATTCTGGGTCTACCCTTTGTCCAATCGTAGAATCCGATGCCTGTTTTTTGTCCGAACTCGCGTTCCTTTATGAGAGGATTAATGATCTCTCTGCACATTTTGAACCGTTCTCCATAGGCCTTGTACAAGATTTCACCGACTTCGTAGGCTATATCGAGTCCCACAAAATCTGCCAGTTCGAACCAGCCCATTGGAAAACCGCCTGTATACTTCACCGAGGCATCAATTTCCTCCTTCGTTGCTTCGCCTCTGCGGAGAGTCCAGAAAGCTTCGTTGAACACCGCTCCAAGAATTCTGTTCACTATGAAGCCTCGAACGTCTCTTCGAACGACGACCGGTGTTTTCCCAAGTTTTTTGGCAAGCTCTGCCAATGTGTTTATTGTTTCTTGGCTTGTTTTGTCGCCCTTGATGACTTCAACTAGTGCCATCAGTTGAGGCGGGTTGAAGAAGTGCATTCCCGCGACTTTGTCTGAGCGTTTTGTTGCTTTGCCCATTTCTGTTATGCTTAGTGTTGAGGTGTTGGATGCAAGCAGTGCCCGAGGAGGTGCTACAGAGTCTAGCTTGGCAAAGACTTTTTTCTTTATGTCCATTTTTTCTGGAGCAGCTTCAATAGCCAAGTCTATGTCCTTTACTGCTTTCTCATAGCTGGTTGTCGTTCTTATGCGTGAAAAAGCTACGTCAGCGTCTTCGCGTCTGATTCTCTTTTTTTCAGCAAACTTGTCTAAGCTCCATTTTATCTTTTCTTTGGCTTTCTGGAGGATCTCTTCGCTTATATCTATCATTGTTACCTCGTACCCGTTCATTGCGAGAATTTGGGCGATCCCGTGGCCCATGGCTCCAGAGCCTATCACTGCTACTTTCGTCAGCTGATCAATCGTCAAAGTGTTTTCTCCTTTAGAATTTTATGGAGAAGTGGGAAGAGTAATAAAACTTTTGAATATGTCTGGGCAGACACAGACTGCTTGTTCTGCATTTGAACCTACCAGAAAATCCTCCGCGTGGGGATAACTTCGATAACGCAACGAAGTTCCTTGTCGAACAGTGGAATACCCATCGAGTCTCTGCCGTTCTCATTAAGCTTCAATCTGTATTTGTCAATGTGATCCTGAGTTCTCCTAGCGAACTCTTCATCGCTGTCTAGAATCCGCCCTTCACCTCTAAGGACAACTGCTTCCTCGCCACTGTAAACGGCGACCGCTACCTTGTTGTTTTTCAGAAGATTACGAACTTTCACGGACTCGCGGCTGGTTTGCACATATACCTTGCCATCTTCATATGTGAAGAAGACTGGAACAACATGAGGCTCATTCTTGAGGCCTACGGTGGCAAAACCAGCCAAACGTTTCCGTTCCATGAAATCTCGCACGTCCCTTGAATTCTTAAGCATCTTTAAACGCCGCAAGACTTAACGAAATTCTAACTTATAATTCCCTGTTCTAGGAACTCAACCTGGAGGTTTAGACTTGACCTTTAAAGCGAAAATAACTACTCCTATCAGGCTTATCGCAGCGGCCGCTTGAAAAGTAGCAACATAAGCGGCTGCTTCTGACAATCCTGCTCCTATCAGGTAATCGGCGATTGGCCCCCCTATAAAAGTGCCGGCCACACCAAAGGATATGTAAGTAACTGCGTTATACTGTCCAAAGAGCCTTCCTCGGCGCTCCGCAGAGATAAGGTCCGAGGCGAGCAAATAGCCAACAACGCTTATGAGCGCCATGGAGACCCCGCTTAGACTGTTAACAAGTATCATTTGAACAGCGTTTTGAGCAAATATATAGAGGACTGGAGTGGCAACAGTCAATGCTAACCCTAGGCCTAAGGCGTTTTTTCTTCCAATCTTATCTGCAAGAGGTCCAGCTAGTAAACTGGCCATGATTGTTGCGGCTGACGCTGAATTTCGAATCATTACCACATCCAAGGATGTAGCTCCAATAGGCGAGTCAAGCTTCACGTATAATATGAAGATTTGCAGAATTGAGAAGGTGCCTAACCCAACAATAAACATGGAGACAAGAAACCAATAGAACGCGTTGGATCCTTGACGTCTCAACGTCTCACCAGCTTGTTTTGAACTAGACTTCTCTGTTCGTTTTGTCCTGTGAACTAATTCTGAAGAACGTGTGCCGAGCCAGATTACAACTACGCTTGCGAGCATGATTCCAGATGCAAAGAAAAATAATATGCCGTTCTTGAACCCTCCAGCTTCGCCTCCCCAGTCGTAGAGTACTCCTGAAACTGAGATTCCTGCTATTCGCCCGACGCCGCCGATGCTGGAGATTATGCTCATTAGTTTTCCTCTTTCTTGAGGTGTTGAGAGGTCTGAGATGAGAGCGCTCCATCCTAGGTTACTCATTGACCAAAAAAACTCAAGGAGCGAAAGTCCTGCGATGATGCTGTAAGCTGCGGCAATTGAGCCATTGGTGTTTAGGATGTATATGTGAAGAAAGTATACTAGTATGTATCCGAAGGCTGCGATTGTTTCTCCTATGAGTATTAGGCTTGTCCGTGCTTGGTGTTTATCCGATATCTTGCCCCACACAAAGGTCTGCGAAACGCTGTTGGCTATCATGCTGAGACTTGCGAGCAGTGTTGTTGCAGTGACAGAGAGCCCTAAGGATACTCTTAGATAGATGGACAGGAAAGTGTAGAACAATCCTCTGCGCGCCATTGCCATGAATTGAAAGCTTGAAAGCCCAAGTGCTGTCTTCTTCTTCAAGGTGACCAACGTAGAATGAAAATTCTTCTTTATTCAATTTTTTGCCTGTATACGAGGTGACGACTGTGCCTAAATGTTATTAGAATTGTGCTGTGTAATGTGGCATTCGGGTTTGGCTTGGTGAAGGAGTTTTTCGTCTCGTCTCTGGGTTTGGTTTTGAAAAGGGACTGGCTTTTCTCGTTCCTGAATGTTGCCCTTTTCAGTTCGATGGTTGTCGCCGCGCTGCTGACGGCTAGGCAGCCCGTGTTGCTCGGGGAGCGGGGTGTGGAACGCGCCCCTGTGGATGCAGGTGGTTGGGTCGTCATGTTTGTGAGCATCTTCCTCTTCAACCTCGTTGTAAGCGGCTTCTTGCTGGTCACGGTGTCCGGGCAGCTGTTCTTCGGCCTCTCCTTCGGTTTGCTTGTGGTGAGGGGGGCTTTATTGGGGCTCATGCTGAATCAGCTGTCCACAGCGGCCTTCCTAGCTGCTTTTCCAACGCTTCTCCTCGGAGGAGAAGGCTACGTCATAGCGGGCGTAGCCGGCGCGGTTTTAGGGCTGTCTTGGCTCAAGCCGATCTGGGCGGGGTGGCAAGACGTTTCGAGGCGGGCTGCCTTAAGACAAGCCGCGAAGGAGTGCGCGTCTCTCTACGTGTTGGTGGTGATCCTGCTCCTAGCAGCGGCGGCTGCTGAAACCTCTACCGTATACTTGTTTTGATGACGCGGTAGATGTAAATGTTTGTAAATGTTTGTCAAACTATGCAAAAATACGTAAAATTTATTAACGGAATGCTATATACCAGTAGTAGTGGATCGACGGGGAGAGCTGCTTGGAGAGCTCTAGGAGAAGATGGGTTTCCATCACGCTTTTATCGATTGTAATCCCTGTTGGCTTGTTGGTAGGCTTTAGGTTAACTGGCATTCTACAAGAACCTTTGAAACCTGAAATTGTGAAAGCAGAGGCAGTCAAATGGAGTATGATGAGACCCGCCGAGAAAGGAATTATGGAGGAGCTCTATATGTCTAAGAACTTAACAAACGTATATAGTGCTGATGCGGCTTTTTTTGAAGTAAACGCAGTTATATACTGGTATCATGAGAACGACCCAGCATGGCCATTCTACAAAAACGATGGTTTAACTGTACATCTGACTGCCTCTACGAGTATTCGTAGTGGTTTCGTTCATTCGCTTGTTGTTAGGTTTTCTGATAACGATGGCAGCACTTCTGTAGACATTTTTGAGGACCCAAACGCTATACGTTTGTATAACATTGAGGTGCAGAAAATTGTTGATGGGCAGCCGATATCTTACATTGAAACTCTCGCAGTAAATCAGTCAGACTACTGCATGCTAGAAACATCCATGTATTGGGTGTTTTTCGACGAGAACAGCGTTGATCACGAGATGACTGTAGCGCTTGAAGTTACATATTTCAATGGGACAGCTTACCATAAAGCGGTTCTGCCGATACAATTAGGTGTGCTTGTAAGTTGAGAGCAAGGTCCCCGATATGCCTCCTCCTTATATGCTTGCTGACGATCTCTTTATTAGCATTACATGTTCCGCAAGCTTGGGCTTGGGGAGACATATTTCGTGAGTAACAGTTTCGGAAGAAGAAATGGGGGTGTGTTGGGTTCTTATTGGAGTTTTGCTCCGCAATTCCCGCAGAATTTTGTTCCCGCAGGGTTCTTTGTGTTGCATTTGGGGCAGGTAGTTACTTCGGTGGCTGGTTGTTGAGGTATAGGTTTGCCGCAGTTTCCACAGAATTTGTTGGTTGCCGGGTTTTCCGTTTTACAGTTCGGGCATACAATTGTCGGTTTCGGGAGTAGGCTTGTTCCACAGTTTCCACAGAACTTCATTCCCGCAGTGTTCTTGGCGCCGCATTTTTGACAAACCACTATTTCTTGAGGTTTTCCTGCTTGAGCCTCCTGCAATTGTTTAGCCATCATGAAGGGAATGGTTAAGCCCAGTCCTGCTCCAACTCCAGCAGCGGCTGCTCCGCCGCCTCCTGTTCCTTTAAGTTCTGACGCTGTTTCCTTCATGTACTGCATCGTCATAGCTTGTGCTCCAATTCTGGAGGCAAATCTTCTGGCTTCTTCTGGAATTTTGACGCCCTCGAACACACAATCTATGATCTTTAACCCAATTCTTGCGGCTTCATCGCTGATTTTCAAGCCTACTTTGTCGGTTGTTACGTCCACGTTTTTTACAACTGTGAACGTGTCAAAGTTTCCGAATTCGTCGATGATGCGTTCATTTATGAACCCTCGTATGTAGTTTTCAATGTCTTGCGTTGTGGTCGCTCCTCGGTTGCCGAAGAACTCCATGACGAAAAGTTTTGGGTCTTCGACTTTGTACAGGAGATACCCGTAGAATCCTAATTCGGCTTGGTATTTCACGTCGCCGCTTGGCGCTGAATAGGCTGTTCCGCCGAAGTTTCCTCTGAATTGGCTATTGCTGACGAAAACTACTTGGCATTCAAAAATGTCGCCAATAATGCCGATGGCTCTTAGAGCTCCGGTTAAGAGTGGAACATTCTTGCTGGTTATAGTGTGTCTTCCAGGGCCAAAAACGTCGTAGGCTTTGCCATCTCTAAAGAAGACAGCCCATTGATTTTCTTTCACAATGACCTGGCTTCCGTATTTGAGAGAGAGCTTTGGAAATCTGTAAGCGATATCTTCTTCTCCCGCCTGATCCCAAGAAACTTTTTCAATTGCTGGCATTAATCTACATCTCCAAAGGTCTAAACTCTTCTTCTCTCTCGTTCCACTTAGATTCAAAATCAAGTATTAAAGATTTGATGTTTTTCGCTTTGGCTTCCAGGGTGTCCCATTTCTCTGACTCGCTGTCTTGATGTAAGGCGTCCACAGCCTTTGTTATATCGCTGAGAGCTGTTTCTAAGGTTTTGTCGTAGTTAAATACGCGAGCGAGCTCTTTTTCTCGTATGCTTCCTTTACGGTCCCACAGGCCTGCATATCCATAATCAGCACGATTGACCTTTTCAGCAACCCTATCCAAGACTTGGATTGTTTTTTTCAAGTGTTCTCCTGCAGCCTCTTGCCCAGCGTTTAAGCCTGCCAAGTATATCTCCTCCCATCTATGCCGTAAGGCTTTGAAGTCGGCATAGTAATAGCTGCGAAGCTTTCTGTCAAGCTCTCGCAGGTCCTCTTTCGTTCCGTAACCTCCGGTAAGAACGTTTTGAATCTTTGCGAAGACGCCCTGTCTCGCCTTGACTTTTTCAATTGTCTCTTTTTCTGACATTTATAAGTCTCCTAAGTAAATTTGAAGAGCGCCTTTATATCTAAAAGCTTTCCCCTTTTCTCTTTCAAATTTACATACTGATGCCACATGCAAATCTTCATCATAATAGAACAGCATCTTTTTTTGCACTGAACATTGCAACCATAAGAGTAAGCCTTTATAAGAAGCTCCATAAATCTTCTGAAGGAAAACAATCACAGGTAAGAACCTTGCCAACACCATACGATGTCCCCACGCAGATGTTCATCAAGAAACTGGCTAAGTACATAAAAGACAACATAGACCAAGTCACTCCGCCTCTATGGACACCATATGTGAAAACAGGCTCATACGCCACGCAGCAACCACGAAACCCTGACTGGTGGTACACACGCTGTGCATCACTACTTCGAAAAACCTACACAAAGGGGCCAATCGGAGTAGAAAGACTCAGAGCACAATATGGCGGTAGAAAGGACCTTGGAACCCGCCCAGAGCATGTAAGAAAAGGCGGAGGAAGCAACATCAGAAAGCTCTTTCAACAGCTTGAAGAAGCAGGACTTGTTGAAAAACTGAAAGGACAAGGAAGAGTGCTAACAAGCGAAGGAACACGCTTACTGGACACAATAGCCACTGAGATAAAAGGTGAACTGGAGAAGAAAATGCCTGAACTCGCAAAGTACTAGGAAGACAGAAGACAGTGAGCGAAGACGAAGAAATCGAAGCGTTGCGCAAAAGAAGAATGCGAGAACTCCAGAAAAGGCTCTCTCAAGAACAACAGCGAGCTCAAGTGCAGCAGCAAGTCGAAATGCAGAAGCAAGCAATACTGCGCCGCATACTTTCTTCAGAGGCTAGGCAACGTCTTGCAAATCTAAAAATGGTAAAGCCCGAATTCACAGGACAGATCGAGCTTCAGCTCATACAACTCGCTCAGGCAGGCCGCCTTAAGACACCCGTTAGCGATGACCAACTGAAGGAGATATTAGCCCGATTACAGTCTAAACGTCGAGACATCAAGATAAGGAGGAAATAATTATGGCTAGAAACAAACCAACCGCAAGAAAACGTAGATTGGCAAAAGCGGGAAAGCAGAAAAAGCCAGTCCCTACTTGGGTAGTAGCTAGGACTCTGGGAAGAGTTAGAAGACACCCGAAGAGCAGGCATTGGCGACGTTCCAAATTAAAGGCATAGAGGAGGCGTTCTTTTGGAGGATACGACAGAGGAAACTCAAGAGGCAAAACAGGAAGTTCAAGAAGAAGAACCTGAGGAAGAACTTGCAGAAGAAAGCGATGTTTCAAGAGAACCCAGACTAGAAGAAGAGACCGAAACTGGCAAAGACGTAGTTGAGGAGGAGATTTTCGAAGAGGAAGAGGTTGAAGAGATACCTTCCCGTCGGAGAGAAGAGGAGGAAGAGGAATTTGTGGAAGAAAGAATCTACACTATACCTCTAGGACGTGCATGGATAGTGCCAGCTAAAAAGCGGGCTCCAAAAGCCATGCGCATTATCAAGAGCTTTGTCCAAAAACATATGAAAGTTGGCGAAGGCCTCCTCGAAAGTGAGGGAGAGGAAGCGGGAAAGATAATTATCAGCAATGAAGTTAATGAGAAGATCTGGAGTCGTGGAATTGAGAAGCCTCCTCGAAAATTAAGAGTACGCGTTGCCAAAGATGATGTGGGCAATGTAACTGTCTTCTTATCCTAGGAGACTGGCAGTTGGCAATCTTCTTGCTAAGCCTGTTTGGAAGCGCAAGCATAGGAGTTTACTCACTATCCACCGATGAAATCGCCATAATACCCCCGCAAGCACCTGAGACAAAGGCCGGCAAGGTTGAGGAATGGCTACATGTTAAAGTGGCCAATACAACAATTGGCGGCTCTGTAGTCGTGGGGGCTTTAGTATGTGCTAACACGAACGGAGTTCTCTTGCCCCATTATGTACGGCGAAGTGAACTGGAGATTTTGAAGGAAACGGCTGACGATTCGAACCTGACTGTCATGAAGACCAAAAAAACAGCCTATGGGAACTTGGTCCTCGCAAATGATCATGGGGCTATCGTTGACCCGAGGCTTAAGTCGAGGGCTATCGGAGAAATCTCTGAAACCTTAGGTGTTGAAGTCGTCTCTGGAGAAATCGCAGGTCTGCCGTACGTAGGCTCGTTGGCATTGGCCACGAACAAAGGTGTCTTGGCGCATCCAATGATAAAGGAGGAAGAAAGACAGCTCCTACAGGAAGTCTTAAAGGTTCCTGTGGATGTTGGAAGCATCAACTGTGGAATACCTTACGTAGCCACAGGGTTAATAGGGAACAGCAATAATGTAGTGGCTGGATTCCTCACAACAGGTCCTGAAATGTTTATAATGGGTCAAGCTCTTGATGTGGTGAAATGACATGAGTGAAGTCAAAGTGTTCCGAGTCACCGGCGAAATAACAAAACCTAACTTGAGAACAACCTTCAGAAAGGAAATTGCAGCCTTGAAACCTGAGAATGCAAAGGAAAAAATCTACATGGAACTGGGAAGCAAACACCGAGCCAAACGCTTCCAAATTAGAATCTCGAAAGTAGAGGAGGTTGCCCCCGAGGAAGTTGAAAGCCCCCTCATAAGAAAGCTGCTTCTGGAGGAAGAAGCAAATGTCTAGCGACGAGGACACCTTTCGAAAACTGCTGACCGACCTTCGACGCTTAGAAGGCACAGCAGAAGCATTACAGAACAGAATAAACTTGGTGAACGCCGCTATGACAGAACTCTCGTTTGCATCCACAACGATAGAAGGATTGGAAAAGGAAAAGAAAGGCTCTCCGTTACTTGTGCCAATCGGCGGCGGCTCTTTCGTAAAGGCTGAAGTTGCCACAACCGAAAGCTTAGTGGTTGGCATGGGCGCTGGCGTGTCGGTAGAGAAGCATAGAGAAGAAGCCAAACAGATAGTAAAGAGACGCATTGAGGAGCTCGAAAGGTCTAGGAATACTCTTCAACAGCAGTTAGGTCAGGTTGTAGAGCGGATGCAGACATATAGACAGCAGCTTGACGAGATATCTATTAGACTGAGCAGTAGGAGGCAAACTGGCGGTGTTCGACAAACTAAAAGCGGGACTTAGCGGTCTAGTTGACAGGATCACAACTACTGAACTAAAGGCAAAACAACTGCGTCCAGTTCTCTCAGATTTTAAGCTAAGCCTTGCTGAAAACGATGTAGCCCTTCCAGTTGCCGAACGGATATGCGACGAAATGGAAAAAAGGCTGGATGGACTTGAGGTAAAGCGACTAAAAGACCGAAAAGAGATTGTCAGAAAGAATCTACATGAAGTCTTGCTGGAAATCCTAAACACCGGCGGAAAAGTAGATTTACTCAAAATGGCCGGGAAGAAGCAAAAAGGCGGAGAGCCGTTGGTCATCACATTTGTTGGAATCAACGGCACGGGAAAGACAACAAGCATCGCGAAGATCGCTAAATTATACATGAAAAACGGTTACACAATTGTTCTGGCATGCAGTGACACCTACCGCGCTGGTTCCATTGAGCAATTAGAAGAACATGCCAAAAGACTCGGTGTGCGAATGATCAAACACAGTTACGGCGCTGATCCTGCAGCAGTGGCTTTTGATGCGATAAAGCATGCAAAGGCACATGGAATAAATGTGGTGCTCATAGACACGGCGGGCCGAATTCAAACTAACAAAAATCTGATGAATGAGTTGGCGAAGGTCAAGCGTGTCGTAAACCCTGATCTAACTTTGCTAGTGGTTGACGCCTTAACGGGAAACGATGCAGTCACGCAGGCTGAAGAGTTCAACAAGAGTGTCGGCATAGATGGAACTATTTTGACGAAGGTAGATGCCGATGTAAAAGGAGGCTCAGCTTTAAGCGTAGCATATGTAACCGGGAAACCCATACTGTTCATTGGTGTAGGTCAAACATACAAAGACCTGCAGCATTTCAAGCCAGAGCAATTCACTCAGATGATATTGAAATAGAAGACACTAAAGTTCAGCGGCTGAACAGCTGGATTTTCATATCTTGTTGAGGAGCTTTAGCAGTATAGCCCTCCCGCTGTGCAGACGATTTTCAGCTTGATCGTAGATTACGCTGTTAGGTGCCTCTACCATTTCGCCGCTTATCTCGTAGCCTCTATGAATAGGCATATCATGCATGATCAACGCACTGCTGCCTGTCATCAGCTTGCTGTTGATTTGGTATGGTGTCATAAGGTTGACGCGTTCCTTCTTCTCTTCTTTGAATTTTGGGTCTAGGAACAGCTCCATGTCAACCCATGTGTCCGTGTAAACAGCATCAGCGTCCCTAACTGCATTTGTTAAATCCAGCGTAGTATGATATAGCCCAGTTTTCTTTGCGTTTTCCACTAGCTCTACATCTTGTGCAGGCTCATGAACAATCGGTGTCACGGTTGTAATATGCATGCCTGTCATGGTGCAGGCTTCAATTAGGGAGTTGCAGACATTGTTGTGAACGCCAATGTAAACCAGCTTTGACCCCTTCAACTTGCCTTTATGCTCCTTTATCGTCATCAGATCAGCAATGGCTTGGCAAGGATGATACTTCTCGTCACAACCGTTGATGACGGGCACCTGCGATGCAGAGGCCATTTTGATCAAGTCAACATTTCTTTTCAGCCGCGCTACGATACAGTCAACGTTACGCGAAAGATATTTTACCTCATCACCAATGTCAGCCAGCTTGAACTGGGTTGTAAGCCAATTCATGTAGACTGCGTGACCGCCAAGCTGAGTCATTGCAACCTCAAAGGACACACGTGTTCGAGTAGATGTCTTCTGAAAAATCATCGCTAAAGACTTATCTTGCAACGCAGTTCGATACTTGGACGGTTTCTTCTTAATCTCTATGGCTTTATCAACAAGAAACTGTACCTCTTCTGGGACCCACTGTTTGAAATTTATCAAGTGTCTCATAATCACATCACTAGCCTTTTTTCAACAAGCCAGATCTATTGGATTTAAGTTTTATGGAAAGCTTAAACTTCGTCATAGGCCTCAAGTCAGGTAATGGAGCATCAGAGATGATTCTCATAGTTGCTTCCACAAAAGACATGGCAAGCATCAATATTCAGCAACGAATACTAGTTCAATATGACTTTGAGGAATCATCGGAGAGATTTCACAGCAGTCCAATCTACCATAAAGCAGTACACGGCAACGAGGTGAAACTTGTGACAATCAACAAGGAAGCCATATACTATCAAGCCATCACAGACAACTTTAAGCCTCAACTTATAATCTATATCTCCCGGCATAGCAGCAAAAGCGGCAAAGCAACACTCTCAGTCCACACTCCGGGCAACCTGAACAAGGCAGAAAAGGGCGGCATGCCAAGAAAAGTATCCGTAGCACCAGCAAACGCAATGAAAACAGCACTGCTGGAAATAGCACAGCAAAAAGACAAAATGGGCTTAGATTATCACGTTTCATACGAATGCACGCACCATGGACCATCCCTAGATACACCAACGATGTTCGTGGAGCTTGGAAGTTCACCAGCAAATTGGAAAGACGTGGAGGCTGCAGAAGCAGTAGCCCACGGGGCAATGGCACCGATTGTGAAACTCCCTAAAGACTCAACTGCTGCAGTCGGCATTGGCGGACCCCACTATAACAGAAAGTTCACACGTATGGCGCTAGATGGCCCCTTTGCATTCGGCCACATAATTCCGAAGTATGTTATTGGACAAGTAGATGCGCAAACTATAAGGCAATGTGTTGAGCGGACATTCGAGAGAGTTGAAAAAGTCGTTTTGGATTGGAAGGGAATAAGAGGCGCAGATAAAGTAAGACTAGTTGAGGCGTTAAATGAGGTTGAGGTGCAAACACAGAAAGTTTAGTGCTCTCCTTTTCCGCACACAAGAATATCCAACAAAGAATTCAGACAGCAAAAATGCAACAGAAACTACTTATCTCGTCTAACACCTGAGGTGCGGCCACCGGGATTTGAACCCGGGTCGCCAGCGTGGCAGGCTGATGTCCTAACCAAACTAGACTATGGCCGCTAGTATTTCGAGAAAATAAGCCTTATTGTGGTTTATTTGGTTTGCGTATACATTGCGTATCATTTCGTATAGTTAGCTGCTGTAGAATCACTATTTATCTCCGTTAATGTCTGATCTAATCTTTTCTATGTAGCATTTTAACATGCACTGATGCTTGGAGCTTCTGCCACAAACAATAAACTGAAGAAGGCTCTTCTTAATTCAGCAGAATTGATCAGTGAGCAGGATGTTAACGAAGAAGGGCTGGAACATCATTTCAAAAGGTTACCAAGAAAAGACACGAATTTCCCTTGAAGATGTACATTACGGACCTATATCGCGTGGTGAATCAGAACTTGGGTTGCTTGGGGAGGTCAGAGATAAAGATACGTTAGAAGTGGGTTGTGGTGGGGGTCAAAATGCTATAGTACTGGCTAAATGGGGTGCTAGATCAGTTGGTTTGGACATTTCTGACGAACAAATCAATTATGCTAGAACCCTCGCTAGGAAGCAAAATGTTGAAGCCTCTTTTATAGTAGCGACTATGGAGAATCTGAGCTTACATGATGAGGGTTTTGATATTGTTCTCTCGTCTTGTGCAGTAGGATACTCAGAGAATCTCAGGAAGACATTCAGAGAGGCCTTCAGAGTACTAAGAAGGGATGGGATTTTTGTTTTCTGCGTTGTTCATCCAATTGCAAATAGGGGAAGGGTTGTTCGATATGGCGGGAGGAGATTATGGGGCTTAGGTAATTACTTTGACAGAAGAAAGCGAATGTGGAAATGGGAGATTGAGGGAAAAGCTGCTGAGTTTTACGGATATGGTCGAACCTTTCAAGACTATTTTAACCCTTTAGTATCTTCTGGGTTCGTTGTGGAAAGAATTTTGGAACCTAGGCCTTATCCTCTCGACAAGATGTCCCAAGCTGAAATTGAAAGGATTCCATATTATGAAAAAGGATTTTTGAAAGATTATGATACATGGCGAAGGATACCTTACACTCTGCTTTTCAAAGCCAAAAAGCCATGAAAGTAGAGAAACTAGCAGCTGCTTACGAGCGTACTACAAGCTTATTAACTTATGCTAAATCTCTTCTTACGCTGGAGCATCATAATGGTTTTCAAGACGGCTAAACTAGAAGATGGACGAACAGCTGCACTTGATTGGTTAAAGAAAGGAGATTTGCCAGAGGTTGTAGAAGCCCTCAACAGTGTAATCCGCGAAGGAAGGTACCTCTTCATGAATGATGAAATAACTGACATGGAAGAGGAGCGAAGATGGTTTGAACGTGGCACCAAGACGGGGATGCTCTACTTAGTTGCCAGAGTCGATGGTAAGCTGGTTGGTGGTGCGAGCATCCACCCCCGCACCGACAAAAGGGCACATGTAGCAGAGTTCGGCATATTCATCCGAGATGGCTACCGCAACCGGGGATTAGGAACAATGCTCACAAGAACGTTCATTGAAATCACCAAGAAACGTGGATTTGAGATTCTCCAACTCTCCGTATACGCCACGAACAAGAGAGCTTTCCACGTTTACAGAAAATGCGGCTATAAAGAATGCGGTAGACTAGTTCGAGACATAAAATTCCGCGACGGAACATACAGTGATAGAATATTGATGGAGTTGCTTTTGTAACAGCCGTAAACTGTCACGCCATTGTAATTTCTGAAACTTCGACAATTACCATCAAACATGCGAAAATGTGTGCATATCGTGCCACAAAGCAAGCTACTCAGGAGGCTTGCGCATAAGGATAACTCTACATTGCTCCGACAAATGAACTCGCAACACTAGCGTTATGTAGCCCTGCCAACAAATTCATCGCCCCGAGTCCAAGCGACATGACTGTTATTAGAGCCGCAATCCAGACAGAGAATCTATTTTGCATTCTGAATAGAAGCAGGTAGGTGAATATGAAAGCTGGAATATAAAATATCAACGCACCCCAAGCTCCAAAGGGCCAGCCTAAAGGGTTTACTTCTCGTGCCACGCCGAGATAATTTATAGCATATAGAGTCGTGAGTACATCGAAAGCCCAGCAGCAAAAGGGAACAACATGAGAATAAAGTAGAAACTGCTTCTTCTTTCCATTAGGCGTCAAACTCATTCCTCAGAGCAGGCCTGCAATAATCATATAGTCACCGAAAGACGTAAGGATTATGAAACGTAGATAATGACAGAATATCCAACTAATCCTTAATAGATGGGGCAGTGTTGGCTCGAGCATACGCTCACTGCTTATGCCGGTTCCTGCATAAAAAGAGAGAAAGAATGTGGGGCAACTTACACAATCTTCAAGTTTGTTGGCTGTGGATATGGGTGGAATTCCCTTTGAGTGTCTGCATCCTTTGAAAAGTGTGTTTGTGGCGATTGTCGCAAAATGCGAGAGATGCATCCTTCAAAAGCTGTTTTGATTGCAGGCATCAGATGAGAGTGCTTGGCAGTTTCCCAAACGGTCGTTTCTTCATCGATAACAGAAATGAGTCCTTTGGCTAGTTTGATCATGGCTTCAGCTTGTCCTTCTGTCAACTCTTCTGGCGGGCTCTCTCGTATTTCATCTATGTATTCATCAAGGGCTTTGATCGCATCTTCTCCTTGCAAAGCATGGACTTCAGGTCTCTCACAATACTGCATTTCCCAGCACTCCTAGTTTGAATATAGAAAACTTTTCTAGAATAAATGTGGAGTTCTAGGCTCGAATTATATCGAGTTTCGATATATACAGCTGTGGATGAGAGAGAACCTGCTACCAGTAAAAGAACCACAGTCAACCAGATGATACTTGACTTCGGTTTTGGAATTGGCTTTTGAAGAGAGAGCAGATTAACACAAATGGGGACTCTCGTGAAGTCTTAGTTAGATGGGTTTTTCTACCGCCCTACTATTGCCTTATCCAACAGGGTTCATTTGGTTCCAATTCCTCTATCGTGGTCTTCGTTAGGGTCTTTATCCTCTGGAATCGTGAAAGTTCTCCGTAGCCAACAAACGTTATTGCGGTTCCCTTCCCGCCCAGCCTTGCTGTTCGTCCTATCCTGTGAAAATAGACCAATGCGTCTAACGGGATATCATAATTTATTATGTGTGTTATTCCCTGTATGTCTAGACCTCTTGCAGCGATGTCAGTCGCAATCAGTAAACCCAATTCTCCTTTTCTAAAGGCGTTTACAACGAAGTCTCTTTGTGATTGGGTGAACCCTGCATGCAACGGCTTTGCGTCATATCCTTGTTGTCTTAGTCTGTCTGCTAGGATGTTTGTGTATTTGCGCGTTCTGCAGAATATTATGGCGCGTTCTATATGGTCTTCCTTCAAAGTATCACATAGAATATTAAACTTGTTCGCTGGGTTCACAACCATGTAGTATTGGTCTATTTGTGTGTGAGTGATCTCGTCTTTGCTCACGAGTATTTTCTCAGGTTCCTTCATGTATCTATCGCATACATCCATTACTCTTTGGTCTATGGTTGCTGAGAAGAGTGCTGTTTGCCTGTTCGTTGGCGTCTTGGAAATTATGTATTCCATGTCATCTATGAACCCCATGTCAAGCATCCTATCAGCCTCGTCGAGAACAACAATCTTCACTGTTGACAGCCTCAAGGTTCCCCGTTTCAAATGGTCTATTATCCGCCCCGGCGTACCAACAACGACGTGGACACCCCTCTTTAATGCTGCTATTTGCTTTCGAATGGATGTGCCTCCATAAACCGGCAATGCTTTGAAAGCTGTGTGCCTGCTGAGGCGTCCTATGTGTTCTGCAACCTGCATAGCGAGTTCGCGTGTTGGAACCAGTATTAAGCCCTGAACACAGTTAACTTTTGGATTGAGACGCTCGATCATTGGAATTCCAAAGGCCGCAGTCTTGCCTGTCCCTGTTTTTGCTTGTCCAATAACATCTTTTCCTTCAAGTAATGGGATTATTGCTTCAGCCTGAATTGGAAAAAGGCTGTTGAATCCAAGCTCTTCGATACTTCTCATGACCTCTGAGCTTAATGGTAAATCTTTGAAATTTTGATTTGTCATCTTAATTTCCTGTCACAAAAATTCATGTAGTCTCCAGAAGCCCTTAAAAACTTCTACAATTCAAGCATAAACCTGTGTGACAATTTCATTGAACAGTAACCAAGGTATAAAAAGGTTTGTGTGCAAGGGTTCCGACGGGCATTTCAAGTATTTATATCTGCCTATGTATCTCCTTGAGCAATGGAGCGGGGCTTAGTTGACAATAACTATTGATGATGCTGGTGTTGGAGACCTTCTTTTCGGTGTGGTCATTGGGGCTTTTCGTCATGAGACTGAAGAATTCAAGTATGGAATCTTGGATGTCAAGTATTTTCAAACTCAACGATTTCGGAGAAAGGAGTATCTGAAGCAGGCTTCAAGAATCGTGTATCGTCTGCTCGATAAACTGAAACTTAAGCTGGATGAACCGATCCGCATCTGCAAGGGCTATATCTTCGACCGAGCGTCCAAGGACTTGGGAAAGACGTATGGCAGCAACCGGGTCCGCAGAGTTAAAGTGACTGGGGAGCCACAACGGCTTACGGAGACCGCGTATCTCGACGAGATAAGAAACTTAGGTTATGAGCCGCTGGAGGAGAGAGAGAAGAAGAGGGCGAAGAGCTTCTTTCATATGATGAACTGGTTGAAGAAGAATCCAGACAAACTGAAATATGCCAAATCTGGTTGGCCACGCTTGTCCAGGTACCGCTTATTTAAATCGAACCGTCAAGCTCGATCACGGGAGGACAGAAAACGGAATGTTTGAACCCTGTATATGCGCTCTCTGTTACAGCGATGCTTTCGTTGTGCACTTGTATGTGAGGATACTTCCTAAACTCACAGTTAAATATACCACGAAGTTTGCAATTGGAGCATTGAAGAATATGGCAGGAGACCAGCTGGGAATCCATGTCCACCACCCAAGATGAAAAGCTAAGAATTCAAAAGGTAGGTCTATTATTATGCCCGTGAATAGTCCAGTGATCCAACCGAATTTCTTGTAAACAACCCAAGATGTGTGACCTATTACTATCCAGTAAGCAATGATTAATGGCGGTACACCGAGGATTTTGAAGAAATCGTCGGTGTAGACGTACATATTTAGTGAAAGCCCCGCCCATTCTATGGCGAGAGCAGTAATGGCGAAGATGCTGCTCACAACTAGCAATCTTTTTTTCTGAAGTGTAAGTAGACGGTTCATTTTGGTCACGGTGTCGGCGTCTAATCTTAGTGTAAGATAGAGTTCACTAGGAGCAAATCGATATATGCGCAATTTATATATATATCGTATGTGCACGCGCTAAACAATGTTTAGTAATCGCAGCGGTTATTGAAAAAGAGAAAGAAAGTATCAAGAATAGATTTGATTGGCGTCTTTGAAGGGTGTGTTGACAATGGGGATTAAGATTGGTGATAAGGTGAAGATCCCAGCGGATGAGAAGTTTCATCCAGAAGCTGGACACTTCGGTATATGCGTATGGATAAGTGAAGATGGAAGAATAGTGGCGTTGCAATGTGAAAGAAGTCACCATGGCAAGAAGAACGCGGTCTTTCTGATGAAATCAATTCCAAGAGATCAGCAGTCACAGTGAAGAGCAGAGTATGAGTGGACAGGTGCGCAGAAAGGTCTACTTCACAAACTTCAACGGATGTCTTTTGAACCTCTTCTTGCATGTTACGCTGCAAAAATGATAGGTTTCACCGTCATAAGTGATCTTGAACTTAGCCATCTTCTCGTTCAGAACGGCGCCACAAACGGGATCTCTAGGCATTATTAATAATCTCGTGGAGGAGTATACATTCTGCTTCTTATAATTGTACCCGTTGAGACTGACCAAAGATTTCAAGCTAAGACTCAATGTCACTTCTTCGTGGTCTTTGTTTGCGAAGATACC
>JABAOH010150757.1_pt1 | contig 26836 bp, 29 predicted proteins | sample 7062181 | NCBI WGS metagenome assembly JABAOH01 (sample SAMN14538630, study PRJNA623070) | marine sediment metagenome | biome: marine biome [ENVO:00000428]; feature: marine pelagic biome [ENVO:01000023]; material: deep marine sediment [ENVO:00002113]; isolation source: pool of 5 deep marine... | reverse complement strand
TCCTATCTGGAGTTTTCTTGGTTGCGTCAAGACGGTGGGGATTGACGGACTCCCAACAGTTGCTCTTCGGGAGGAAGGGGCGATGGCTGGCCGTCGCATTCTTCTCCGCAGTGTACGTCGGGTATGGCGCCCTCCTCAGGCCAGAATTCCTGCCTATCGGCGTTCCCCTCATCCCGGTCTTCCTCATCTATGTAGGGCTGGTATATCTCGCCGTGACCCTTCTGCGCTCGCCAGAGAGAGAGATGCCGAGTCGAAAGGGAGAGGGTGTCAGAGCGATACTTTCGCTGAAGTATCTCCTCCTCTACATGGTATGGTTCGTGACTATCTTCCTCGTCCTGGGAGGAGTGAACACCCTGATTCCGGGCGCCTTTCTGGTGGTAGCTGGTGGCTTGATGATTGCGGGAGCGGGCCTCCCGCTGGTTCTCCTACCCCTGATTGCGGCGAGGAGCGTCAGGCTCCGCAGGAGGGCATGGTTGGCGGCGCAGGACCTTTAGAGGCGACTCCTAGTGGAGGACGAGGTCGACGGAATTCCGGGCCGCGAAGAAGAGCATGAAGCGAATGAAGAAAGGAAGGTGCATTAATCAGAGCAGTCCGAGGTAGGCCGCCTCTAGCTCGTCCACCACCCTCTCCCAGTCGTATCTCCGTGCCACGGTCCTGCTCTCCGCAGGGTCGCATCCTTCGTCGAGGAAGTGCTCGATTCCCGAAGCCAGGGAATCTACGCTGTCGGCCACAAGAATGTTCTTCGACCGTTCAGCTAGCTCAGGGGCTACGCCCACCGGTCTGCATACGAGTGGCTTCCCGCAGGCCAGGGCTTCCAGGAAGGTGAGTCCAAAGCCTTCAAAGGTGCTGGCGGACACGTAAACCTCGCACGATTCGTAGAGGCTCCTGAGGGTTGAGGCGGCCACCTCACCCAACGCGTAGTAGGATCGCTCAATCCCCCTTTCCTTCGCGAGGTCCCGCATCCGATCACGATTGTGCTTGAAGTCAGGACCGCACGTGACCAAGTCTACTTCATATCCTTCCCTATGAAGGGCAGCGGTCACCTCAATGAGCGTGTCCACTCTCTTGTTGTTGTAGTACCCACCGGCATGGAAGAGGAAGGGGCCGGCTATCTGTGTGGTGGTGTCCTCAGGCGCTTTCTGCCAATACTCGAAGTCAACGCCGTTGGGTATGCGTATCAGGTTGTCGTGACCGATCCACGACTTCAGGAAGTCCTCCTCCCTCTTCGTGAGTGCCCCCAGAATGTCGGCCATTTCGCATATCCTCTTCTGCCAGGCTCTGTAGTAGAGCCTATGGAAGAGGCTCTTCCCCCAGCTGTCAAACCCGACGGGGAAGTAGACGACTGGACAGTGGACTCGAGCAAGGGGAAGCCAATCGGAGCACCAGACCTTCTGTCCGTAGACCATCATGACCTCCGCAGTTCGTGAGAGGGAATCAAGCTTGGATCTGTAGTCGAGGAAGCCCCTTATTGAAACAATGTCCACTCCAGTCTTCTTTCTCGGCAGCGCCCCTCGGGTCAACACGACGATCTCGTAACCTCTCCTGGCCAGCCTCTCACTCAACTGGCGGACCACTTCCTCGCTACCTCCTATGTGTGGTGGGTAGCGTTGCACAAGGTGAAGAATCCTCATTCCTTCACCGAGAGGAAGATCAGCATGGCCGCGATGATCACTCCGAGGCCCACGAGGACCCCGGCGACAAAGGGCATCAGTCCGTAGCCTGGCACGGAGCGCGACTGCAAAAGCACGATTGAGCTGCCGGAAAGGAGGAGGAACAGTGAGGCTAGGGCAACGAGGCCTGGATTCGCCTTCATGTTGACTCCATTGCCGCACCATATACATCTATGATTCCATCTAGGACGGCGTCCCAGGAGAACTTCTTGACCACCAGCTCCCTGGACTTATCCCCCATACGCTCCCTGAGGGCGGAGTCCTGGAGTAGCCTCTGGACCGGGTCATGGTAGGAATCGTCCTTCACGAGAAAGCCGTTCACGCCTTCAAAGACTTGATCCTGACTCACCTGGGAGGCGACTATGGGCACGCCTGACGCCATAGCCTCGAGCACGGCCAGGCTGAAGGCGTCGAATTCCGAGGGATGAACGTATACGGAGGCCTGGGAATACAGCTGCTCTAGATGATGGCTGGAGGGATCCAAGGTTAACTGAACGCCGAGCATCCGAAGGTATACCTCGTACCTCAGGTCGCCGACCGATTTGCCTGCAACTGTGTATGGAATGTCATGCTTCTGCTCGGCGAACCTGTGGTAACCCTTCCTCCTGTCTATCTTTCCGACTGATAGGGCGTATCCCCCCTCAAGGGAACTCCTCTTCCACTTTGATGGATCGATGGCTCCGTGAATGAGGTGGGGGGATCTGGCGTAGTGCCTAGCTTGCTCCATCGTCCTTGAATCCAGGGCAATGAAGGCTGACGCTCTTCTCGCTACCATCCTCTCGAGGGCTAGACCCCACCTGCCTCTTGGGTTCAGACGGCTGGCCGTCCAAACGGGATTATGACTGGTGAACACGAGGGAATCGAAGAGAAGCGATAGGGCAGCTCCGACGGCTGATGTATGGGCATGCACGATATCGGATTCTGACTTACGCAGTCGCGACACGACCCAGGGTATGAAACGGTACTCCGATCGGGTGACCTTGTTCAGGATTCGCACTTCATGACCCCTGTCCTTCAGGTTCTCGGACAGCTCCCAGATGTGTCTCTCGACGGCCCCGTAGCCGATGGGAGGGATCGGCAAGAGACCTGCGCCGACTAGAGCAATTCTCATTTCCTTAGCCGGCTCAGTAGGTCGTCAAACTCCTCTTCTACTCCAATGCCTCTGTACACCTCTCTGAGCCTCCCTTCTAGTTCCTTGTCCTCCCTATCATGGTGAACCAGCATCCAGACGCTCTGGAAGACAGTGGCGTAGAGGAGCGGATTCTTCAGGATGGTCTGAGCCTGCTCCCTCTTGAAGATATAGCGCCAATCCAGTTCGGCCAGAAGAGGTATGCCTAAGATTGCGACTCCAAAGAACAAGACGACTATCGCCCAGAACGGGAGTTTCAGGGGAAAGAAGGGGCTCGCGTGCAGGTCCCTTATCAGTCCGTACAGGACTATGATGAAAGTCCCCAGGGCGACGTATCCCGTGGCACGTTGGTATTTGACCTTCCACCTAGCGAGTGTACTTGTTTTCAAAAGCATCCAAGCCTCCTTAACCTATCCAACACTAGCTCCTCATCCTGCTCCCTGCCGTTTTTCTCCATTTCCGTGGATGGATGCGTGTGGGACTCACACCCTATCGAACGACAATCGTCGTCGTATAGGGGGCTGTACGGCAGGTTGTCAGCCTGTATGTAGGTCCAAACGTCGGTTTCGGACCAGTCCGAGAGTGGGCGTACCCGATGGTGGTCGAAGTCAATCCTGTCGACGTGGGTGGCGCCTCCGATGCGGTCGAAGGAGGAAGCCTTCGACCTTGCAGGATGCTCGTCTCTGCGTATCGCCACAAAATCGGCATCGAGACCAGGTTCTGACGCGAGTTCGTTGATGAGCTCTACGTTGAGTCGATGGCAGCACTGCGCCTCGTCCTGTTCCCAGGTGGTCCGATCACAGGCGGGGGAAACGGTCCGATATAGGTTGAGATTCCACCGCTCCATCATTCTCTCCGCAGAGTCATAGGTTTGACCGAGCTTAATATGAGTATCCTCAAACAGAACTGGCAAGGTTTCGCCTTGCTGGCGAATCAGATGCAGCAGCGTCATGGAATCCTGACCAAAGCTGCATGCTACACCACATTTCCATCGTCTCACTGTGTCGCGTATGACATTTTCGTCACGCTTCGTTTTGTACATTGGTGATCTCCGTCGACAGCCTGGACAGTTCTTCTTCTTAGGCCTTGAAGTTAAGGATGAGCTTGGCTATAGGTCGAGAAGCGATAAATCTTCAGTTACGGACGACACGGCAAGGTCGAGTGATCTCACCACCTGTTTCATGGCGGGATTGAATCGATCGTCGTTATCTCACTCCACCTGTCGCCTCCCTTACCTTAGGTCCTCCTCCACCTTCTAACTCAGACCAAGGGACTTTAGTCAACTCGGGAACATGCAGACCACCGGGATGACCAATGGGCTTGAGCAACGAGGTGTAGAGGTGTCTGCCAATTATAGCTAGAAGTTGCCAGCCATTCAGGATTCTCGGCGCGTGTGACAGAAGATGCCGGAGATTGGCTTAAGGGGAATCCTAGATCGAGTAGGTCCCCACGTCATCTACCTACACCTTTCTCAATCTGAAGTAGAACTCGCTCGGCCTTCCAACGATTCTCAGCAATCGAGGGGCGAGGGAGGGTAGGTACTTCTCGAGATGGTAGCCGAAACGCCATGCTCGCCTCTCCTCGACCGTCTCCTTTTCAAAGAGCAAGGGATAGGTGTGCCGATAGTCACGGCCGACGTCGGTATCGCACCAGTAGTCGAAGGTCTCATCGGTGAAGAAGTGCTTATGGTCCGGGTCGCTATAGGCCCCCTTGGATCGGTAATCAGGAACGATGACCTCTAGGACACCATCCGGCTTCAAGATTCTATGGATCTCCTTCACAACTGCATTGACATCGAAGACATGCTCTAGGAAATGGGAGGCGTAGACTCGGTCGAAGGTTTCCGACTCGAAGTCCCAGGGGACTTCGTTGGCGTCATGGACGTAGTCCACTCCAGGCAGTTTTGCGATGTCCATATTCACCCAGTCTCCTTCCTTGGCCTTCGTTCCACAGCCTAGATTGAGATTCATGCCTAAGCAATCACCCCATTCCGATGTCTTGTCAAGTCGAGGATCGCCTGCGGATCCCAGATTTCTTGGAAGAGGGCCACACTTTCTTCCTTCTCCCTTCTCAGATGCCCACTGGTGTAGCCCTCGAAATGTGTACCCGTGACTCCTCTTGCCAAGCCTATCTCAAAGCCTTGTTTCAATGCCCTCAGACAGAAATCCACGTCCTCCATGCCCATAGTGTATACTGCGTCGAATTTGCCGAGGGATCTAAGCACGTCCTGATTGAACATCATGCATGCGCCTGTAACATAATCAAGTCGGTTGCCTGAATCCACCCTACGGTAGTGAATGAACATCCAAGGGAAGAGTCGTTTCCGCCGTTTGAGAATCTGTCTTACGGCCCAGAAGGGCGCGAGCTCACGAGTCGCGGCCTTGATGAACTCCATCGGCCACAGAGCTATCCAACCCCCCGCATGCTGGATTCTGTCGCTCCCTGGGTAACGCAAGACTGCACCCACGATACCTGCGTGGGGGTGATTCGTAGTGAAGTCTACCATCGCCTGGAGCCATCCTTCATCCATGAAACAATCATCATTCACGAGGACATAGAGGTCCGATTGCCCTGCCTTTTCAAGCCCTCGATTCACACTCCTGGCATAGGAGAAGTCTGGGCCGGAGGAGACAACGGTGACGACATTGGCGTCCTCTTTCTCGGCAATGGAGATGGCGTGGCTTGCTGGATATGCTTCGGGATCCGCTGTGGGTATGATGATGGAAACCTTCATGCCCGCATCTCCTCGGAGCCTTCCACGAACGGCTTGAGCAATTCGGGATGTTCCCCTCTATAGGGGGCAAGATGCTGTCTGAAGACCTCAACCAACGACTCGCCAGCGAGGTTCACATCCGATGTCCCATAGTCCTCTTGGATCTTCCCTCGAATGTACGATTCGAGCGATATCTCCCTAGAGGTGCGCATCCAGCTCGGTCTGTATGCCCGTCGGAGGAGAGAGACGGGAGGCTTCACCGTGCGCAGATGGAAGCCATACACCTCCTTCCACCGCAGGGGTTTGAAGAACAACGGAACGACTCTGTACTCCCACGGACCCCTTCTAGTGTATCGGGCTGATGGGTGATAGGTGAAGAGCCACTCCTCTCTGTGGATGTAGCCAGGTAACTGATGGAAGAGGTCGATGTCTAGGCAGACCAGAGGCCAGCTAACGATGAAGTATCGTTTTGGCAGCGAGAGAATGCGCTCTCTCAGGCCCCTAGCCGAGCGGTTGCCATCGGTATGGGCGATGAAGTCGGCATCCCACTGGAGAAACCACTCATACCTACCAGCTTCCAAGGCAATCCAGGATGCCTCATAGATATCGACATCCTTTCGTATGTGATTCACGACGACTCCTTGATCCGTGGCAGTCTTGATCCTGGACAAAACCTGGCGGTCGTTGGAGGAGTCAACAACGATGACCTCATCTGCCAAATCCCTGATTGATAAGAGGGAGAGATCCGTCCACGGTTCCACCCCAGCAATCCTCACCATGGCGGAGATTCCTGGCTCCCTATCGAACTGGTGCCTTCTGAGAGGTAGCAGACTCACGCCTCGCTGGACTGCCTCGACGATGACGTCTCCCATTCGTTGATGTAAACCCAGAGGCCTCTTACTCACGCCAGAACCTTCTCATATACGGCCATGGTCTGCTCCGCGCACTTAGACCAACTGAACCTTCTTACCGCGTTCCGAAGTCCTTTGGGATTCCAATCTTGGGATAGAGCTCTCCCTATTCCGTCTGCGATACTTTTGGGATCGAGGGGGTCAACGAAGACTGCCATGTCTTTCTTCATGTGTTCTCTGTGGGGCGGAATGTCGCTAACCACAACAGGAGTCCCGCAGGAGAGGGCCTCCAATGGGGGCAGACCGAAACCCTCATCTAGGCTCGGGCATGCCAAAACAGAACATTGATTGTACCATCTCGTCAACTCCTCATTGGCAACTGGTCCCAGTTCTCTGAACTCCACACCGAGCTTCTCCGCCAAGCGCCGAGCATCGCGAAGTTCGATCCGCCATTTGTCACTCCCAACCCTGAGTAGCTTGACGGGTGGCCTCAGGGAGGCAACTGCCTCTACCAACCTCGGCAGGTTCTTGCTGGGATTCCCATCCCCGACAAACAGTACGGTCCTCTCTTCCCTGGCCATCTCCAGCGGTCTGAATACACTTCCGTCGACTCCCTCTGGCACTACATGGACATGACTGGCTTCCCTCCCACAGAGACGAATCAGGTCCGACATGACATGTTTCGTGGGCACGATTACCCTATTCGCGGTCATGATAGCCTGAAGATTGACGGCATGCCCGAGGGCAGGAAGAAGGCCCCTTTGGTAGAGGTGCAGGTACTTGAACGGGATCATGTCATGTACCGTCAGCACGTCCACATGGTTTGGAGAACAGGTCGGGTCGAGGGCATGGAAAATGACGTTGCCGTCCCGTCGTGTGGCCTTCTGAAGCCAGACACTGAGATTCCCACCTATCGCCCTCCCGAGTATGCGCAGTTCCTTTCTGCGAATATCGAGGACCTCCACGTCCATCCGATCCTGCAGAGCGTCGATGATTTCCATTGCGTATCTTTGCGTTCCCGATGAGTATCGGTCTCTGGTATAGGCCAGTAAAAGCTTCATCCCCTGTCAGCCCCGCAACTCTCCACCCAGCCTCCTGGCCCTAAGATAAGCTAGGATCTGCAGGAAGGGGTTGGGCAACTCCAGCCAGTGCAGGTAGCCGGTACGCTGCAGCACGTAGCTCGCCTTTTCCCTCAGCACTTCGTTCTTGGAATATGCCATCGTGCTGCCAACCATGTAGCGATACTTGCGCTTCAGGATCTTCCAGGCCGTGTCTAGCTGCGACTGGTCGTGGTAGACCCAGGCCTCAGGCACGAAGACGCCCCTGAAGCCGTGATCGAGTGCCCGCAAGTTCGCGTCGTAGTCCTCGCCAGCAGATGTGAAGGATTCGTCAAGGGGACCGATGGCGTCAAAGACATCCCTTCGCCATGCGGAGTTGCCCATCGGCAGCGAACTGACGTCCTCAGCCACACGTTTGTACAGCCTCTCCTCCATCGCCCCCAGGTATGCGGTATACTTCGTCTCCCTGCCGTACGGTCTGGTTGGGCCTCCGGTGAAATCCGCACGACCCTCAAGTATCGGCTCGGTCAGCTTTTCGAGCCAGTGCTCGGGAGCGTATTCGTCGGTATCGAAGAAAGCTATCACATCCGACTTCCCCAGGGCTTCCAGACCCATGTTCCTAGCTCGCGGCACCGAAGCTCCTTCTGCGTGGAGCCACGTGGCACCGAACTCCGCGCACTTCCCCGGCAGATTGTGCTTCGACAGCCAGTCCTCGTCTGAGCCATCCGCCACGACGATGTCCTCGGGACTCAGAGATTGGCGATGTAGGGACTCGAGGGCGTTGAGCAGACGGATATCGTTCCTCGAAGTCACGATTATGCCGATCTTCAAGGTGACCCCTGCTTCATGTGCATCCCAGGCCGTGGCATGCCACAAATAGCATCAGGTCTGTGCTATAAAAGAATTGATAGCTTATGTAGCCAGTCGCCGCCGAGTCCAAAGGGCGCCTGATGGGGTATCTAGCTCCCGCTGCACGGGGGTTCCCCTGCTAAGTCCAGGATCAACCTCAACGTCCGTGGGCGTATCGGTGCGGATCCTTGTCGAAGGTCTCCTTACACGCGGCGGAACAGAAGTAGAACACCTCGCCATCGTGCTCGGAGCTGCCGTAGGCGCTGCTGGGGTCCACTTCCATGTCACATATCGGATCTTTGGCCATTGCAAACCTCCTTTCTTCCCATTCTTTGATACTGGGCTTGAACCTCTTGAGCAGTAAAGAGTTAGCTACAACTGTTGTAGAGGAGAATCCCATAGCTGCGCCGGCGAAGATGGGGTCCAGCAGGAGGCTGACGACCGGGTACAGGATTCCCGCCGCCACGGGTATGAGGGCCGTGTTGTAGGCGAAAGCCCAGAAAAGGTTCTGCCTGATCTTCGAGTAAGTCCTTCGGCTGAGTTGAACCGAGGCCACTACATCCCTGAGGTCATCCTTCACGAGCACGATGCCACCAGCCTCCATGGCGACGTCCGTCCCACTGCCTATGGCGATTCCCACATCCGCCTGGGCTAGGGCGGGGGCGTCGTTGATACCGTCGCCCACCATCCCGATGACGTGGCCATCCTGCTGAAGCTCCTTCACGCGTTCCGCCTTCTCCCCGGGCAGCACCTCCGCCATCACGTCCTCGATTCCCAGGTGAGAGGCGATGGCCCTGGCCGTCCTCTCGTTGTCGCCCGTGAGCATCACGGGGCTTATCCCCATGGCCCTGAGGGCATCCACGGCTCTCCTCGAGTGCTCCTTCAGGGTGTCGGCCACGGCAATGACCCCGGCGAGGGAGCCATCCACACCGAGGAGCATGGCCGTCTTGCCCTCTTCTTGCAGCGGTCGAAGTGTGTCCTCCACACCGCCTAGATCGACGCCCTCCGCCTTCAATAGCTTCCTGCTGCCTAGGAGGATCCTCCGACTCTCCACCTGGGCCGTGACCCCCTTGCCTGGGACAGCCTGGAAGTCCGCTGGGTCGGGTACCGCGATTCCCATCGCCACCGCCTTTCGGACGATAGCCTCGCCCAGGGGGTGTTCGGAGCCCTTCTCGGCCCCGGCGGCTGCCTTCAAGACCTCCTCCTCGGTGAAGTCACCCAGGGTGATCACATCGGTGACCTCGGGCGTACCCTTGGTGAGGGTCCCCGTCTTGTCGAACACCACTACGTCCATCTTTCTCGCCCTCTCCAGGTACTCCGCTCCCTTGATGAGGAGGCCGTTCTCAGCGCCCTTGCCCGTGCCCACCATGATGGCAGCGGGTGTGGCGATGCCTAGGGCGCAGGGACAGGCTATGATGAGGACGGCTACGAAGATGGTCAGGCTGAAGGTGAAGGTTGAGAGGACGGCCGGCGGCTGCCAGATGCCGGTGCCGATGAAGTACCAGAACAGGGCTGCTAGGATGGCGATGCCTATCACTGCCGGGACGAAGTAGGAGGCGATGACGTCCGCCAGCTTCTGGATGGGGGCCCTGGACTGCTGGGCCTCCTCCACCAGGTTGATGATCTGCGAGAGGGTGGTATCCTTCCCCACCTTGGTGGCCCTGAACTTGAGCATGCCGCTCCTGTTCATGGTCGCCCCGATGACCTCGTCCCCCTCTCCCTTCTCAACCGGCATGGACTCCCCCGTGAGCATGGACTCGTCGAGGGACGAGCTACCCTCCAGGATGAGGCCATCCACCGGTACCTTCTCCCCAGGTCGAACGACCACGATGTCGTCCAACGTCACCAGCTCCACGGGGATCTCCACCTCCTGCCCATCCCGGATGACCGTCGCCTTCTTGGGGGCCATGTCCATGAGACGGCGGATGGCCTCCGAGGCCCTGCCCTTGGCCCTCTCCTCGAAGTAGCGTCCCAGCAGGATGAGGGAGATGATGAAGGCGGCGGTGTCGAAGAAGACCTCGTGCGTCGCGAAGAAGCCGGGCAGGAAGGTGACGACGGTGCTGTATCCCCACGCGGCGCTCGTGCCGACGGCGATGAGGCTGTCCATGTTAGCCATCCTATTCTTTACGGCGTCCAAGGTTCCCCGGTAGTATCGCCATCCAGCGACGAACTGGACGGGGGTCGCCAGGCCGAAGAGGATGAAGTTTCGAGTGGTGGGCGGCAACACCGGCAACAAGCTCAGGACGAGGGTGGGGATGGAGAGAGAGAAGCTGAAGATGAGGAGGAGCTTCAGGGACCTCATCTCCTGCTCAGGCTTCTCGAAGGTGAGGAGACAGGTCTCGCTGCAGAAGAAGTAGTCGCGGCCCCGGCGGGTGGCCACCAGATGGGCCTTCGTCTCATCCACGTACATGCCACAGACGGGGTCCTTTGCCAAGGTCTTCTACCCCCCTCCAAGAAGGGACAACAGCCCTTAAGGAAAGTTCGCTTTACAGATGTAAAACGCCTGTGTCGGGCCTCAGAGGCCCAGCCACACGATGGCGGCCAGGAAGAGGAAGACGACGCCGATGATGGTGTTCTGCCTCTCCTCAAGCCGATGGAGTATTCCCCGCCGGTCAAGGGCTGCGTAGCCCTTGCGACCGAGGGCGACCAAGGTCAGCATGACCCCGATGGTGAGGAGGCTGAAGAGGAGTACCAGGGGGAGGGCCAGGCTCCAGCCGTGGGAGCTCGCCGCCAGGAAGAGGGGGAGGATGGCGTAGCAAGGAGGGAAGATCGCCACCATGAGGATAACCAGGGTGGCCGCCTGGTCGGACATGGCCTTAACATGGGAGGGCGCGGGCCGGAAGCCCCTTGCGACGAAAAGGAGGCCCAGGGCCAAAAGGACCAGGGCCATGATGGTATTGGTGAGAGCCTGGGATCCCAGCTCTATCTCGACGACTAGGTAGATGATCGCCAGTCCCAACACGATGGTGAGGCCTACATGGCCCACGGAGGCTACGAGCGTTATCCTCAAAGTCTTGGCGATGGTCCAGCCCTGGGCCTTGCTCAGGACAATGTGGGGGAGCCAATGGTCTGGTCCCATGGCGTGGAGGACCGTGATGATGCCCCCCGCCACGAGCATGGCAAGGGTCTGATGGACCATCATTGGCTCTCACCGGTTCGCGTTACATAACCCTTTCCTCCCGCCGATCCCCAGGAATCCTCCAATAATCATGAATGTGATAATGGGTTGGGAAGGCTTAATAGGCGGAGGGGAAACAGAGCGGCCGAGGGAATATGGCCGTCCGAAAGGCGAAGATGAAGATTTGCCTTGCGGGGGAGGCCGCCGTGGGGAAGACCTCCCTGATTCGTCGATTCGTGTACGACGAGTTTGACGAAAGGTACACCGTGACCCTCGGAGCCAAGGTGACGAAGAAGACGGTGACGGTGGACGACCCTGCGGGCGATGGCAAGCTGGAGGTGGACGTGTCCCTCTGGGACATCATGGGGGAGAAGTTCCTACGGGAGCTCCTCCGAGAGGCCTACTTCTACGGTGCCCAGGGGATCCTTGCGGTCTGCGATGTCACGAGGGCCGAGACGTTGGTGGACCTGGAGGACTGGAAGGTCGCCGTGGAGAGGGTGACGGGAGAGATTCCCATCCTTATCCTGGCCAACAAGGTGGACCTGAAGGATGAGGCGGTGATAGACGAGAAGGGCCTGCGGGTCTTCTGCGAGGGCTGGAAGAGCCCCTACCTCTTCACCAGCGCGAAGACAGGGGAGAACGTGGAGAAGGCCTTCCATGACTTGGCCGAGATCGTGCTGGAAAGTTTGCTCACGGCGCAGGCCTAACCCAGATACAGCTTTCCGATCCGACCCGCAGACGGGGAGGAGTTCTTGGGGTCAGGAAGGAAGAGAAGGAGGATTTCCGGAAAGGATCGTCGGCCATGTGCCTCAATAGTACCGCATTTCCTCTACGCCCGCCGGATGGCGATTCCAAGGCCAGGAACGGCGAAACGAGCTTCCAGTATGCGAAGGAACAGAGTCAAGAGGAGGGAAAGGGCAAGGAAGACAGCAGCTGCCAAGAGGAATGCCTCGAGTGTAAACCCAAAGGTCTGACCGAAACGACGGGTGACGCTGATAAGTTCGGGCACAGCTCTTCCCGCCACGAGGAAGGCAATTGTGGTCGCATCTTTGAACATGATGATGTACTCGTTCGTCAGTGGCGGTGATATCGTCCGAATGGCCTGAGGCATTATGACATGCCACATGGTCTGTCCTCGCGTCATACCGATGGAAGCGGCGGCCTCGATTTGCCCGCTAGCTATGGACTGGAATCCCGCCCAGAAAATCTCTCCCTGGTAGGCGCTGGTGTTGATGGTCAGGGCGATGATAATGCGCTGTATCGGCGGGACGTTCAGTGCCAGGCCCACTCCCATCTCAGCGAAAAAGATGTTCAAGGCCGGAAAGATGAAGAACACGATGAACATCTGAATCAGGAGGGGGGTGCCGCGAATGAGCTCCGTGTAGCCACGCGCGACGGCCCGGATGCCGGCGTGGCGAGAGATTCGCCCCCATCCCACAAGGAAGCCGATGAGTACTCCCGCCCCAATGGCGACGAGGGCCATCCGCAGGTTCAGGAAGACGGCAGGGGCGATGTCCGCCAGATACCGAGTCACCTAGTCGAGGACCAGGGCAGCACCTCACGTCAGGATCTTGCTGATGAACTCCCGGACCCGGTCGTGAGCGGGGTGCTCCAAGATCTCCTCTGGAGGTCCTTCCTCCAAGATGACTCCCTCAGCAAGGAAGAGAACGCGATCGGCAACGCTCCGGACAAAGCCCATCTCGTGGGAGACCACCAGCACGGTCATCCCCTCCTGCGCCCGCTGGACCATGACCTCCAAAACCTCTCCGATGAGCTCCGGGTCGAGGGCGCTTGTGGGTTCGTCAAAGAGGACGGCCTTTCGGGTTCATGCCTAAGGCCCAGTTTGACTCCTACTCTCCCCTCCGAACCGCGATTCCCAGGCCTGGGACTGCGAAGCGAACTTCCAGGAGGCGGAGGAAGAGGGTCAGGAGCAGGGACAGGGCCAGGAACACGGAAGCCGCGAGGAGGTAGCTCTCGAGGACCGCAGAGGCCCGCTGGCCGAAAGTGAGGGAGGCCCGGAGGAGTTCCGGGACCGCCACGATGAAGGCCAGGGGCGTCGCGTCCTTGAACATGATGATGTACTCGTTGGTGAAGGGCGGGGCCATGATGCGGAGGCTTTGGGGCAGGATCACGTGGACCATGGCTTGCTCCTTTTTCATCCCTATGGACACTGCAGCTTCGATCTGGCCGTGAGCTACGGACTGGAACCCGGCCCGGAAGATCTCTGCCTGGTACGCGCTTGTGTTGAGAGTGAGGGCGATGATGACCCGCTCCACAGGCGCCACATCAAGGCGGTATGGAAGGCCGTACTGGGCAAAAAGCGCATTCAAGGCGGGGAAGGAGAAGAAGACCAGGAAAATCTGGATCAAAAGGGGCGTACCTCGGATGAGTTCAGTGTAGCCCCGTGCCACGGCTCGGAGGGGACGGAAACGGGAGACCCGCCCCCATCCGAAGAGGAAGCCTATGAGGACGCCCGCGCCTATGGCGGTGAGGGCCATGCGGAGGTTGAGCAGGACCACTGGGGCCACCTCGCGGAAGTATCGCAGCACCAGATCCACGTCCACCACGTAGCTCTCCTCACAGGATGCGGCTCAGGAAATCTCGGGTGCGCCTGTGCTTAGGCCGCTCGAAGAACTCTTCGGGCGTCCCCTCCTCCAGGATTTGTCCGTGATCCAAGAAGAGGACTCGGTGCGCCACACTCTTCACGAAGCCCATCTCATGGGAGACCACAAGCATGGTCATCCCCTCCCCGGCAAGCTTCGTCATCACATCAAGGACCTCCCCGATGAGTTCCGGGTCCAGGGCGCTGGTGGGCTCGTCGAAGAGGACCGCCTTGGGGCCCATGGCCAGGGCGCGGGCGATGGCAACCCGCTGCTGCTGTCCTCCCGACAGCTGGGCCGGATATGCGGCCGCCTTGTCCCTCAGGCCTACCTTCTCCAAGAGCTGGAGGCCGACCTCCCTGGCCTTGGCCTCGGGCATCCGTTTCACCGTGGTCAGACCTATGGTCACGTTCCGAATGGCCGTCAGGTGGGTGAAGAGGTTGAAGGTCTGGAACACCATTCCGATCTGCTGCCGGAGCTGCTCCACCCCGTGCTTGACCCCCGTGATGGGCCGTCCGTCGATGAGCACGTTCCCCTGGTCGGGGTCCACCAAGCGGTTCACGCACCGGAGCAGGGTGCTTTTCCCCGACCCGCTGGGCCCGATGACCACGACGACTTCTCCCCTGTCCACCTTCAGGGAGACGCCTCGGAGGACGTGGAGATCCCCGAACCACTTGTGGATGTCTCGCATATCGATCATGCTCATCCAACCACCACCCCCAGACCAGGCACCTGGAACCTCTCCTCCAGGAACTGAATGGTCTTCGAGATGACGATTGTCATGGCCAGGTAAACCGCGGCGGCCCCCAGGAAGATGAGGGGCCAGAGAGTAACGTCGAGGGTGGCTCGCTGGACCGTCTCCGCCACGCGGGTGAGCTCGAAGACATCCGGGACTCGGAGGCTGACAAAGGCAGGGAGGACGATGAGGAGGGAGGTATCCTTCAGGACAATGATCCACTCGTTCCCAAGGGGAGGAAGGATTGTCCGCACGACCTGGGGCAGGGTCACATGCTGCATCGTCTGCCAGTAGGTCATCCCCAAGCTCGTTGCGGCCTCGATCTGGGGTCGGGGGATGGACTGGAAGCCAGACCTGAAGACCTCCCCCTGGTAGGCTCCGCTGCTCACGCCAAGGGCGAGGATGCCCCACAGCACGGCCCAGTTAATGCCAACTCCGAGGCGGGGAAAGATAACTACTGCCATGAGGACGATGGCCAGCCGGGGGATGCCTCGCAGCCCCTCCACGTAGACAAGGAGGGGGAGGCTCACTGTAGGGATTCGGGAGGCCCTGCCCCACCCCACGAAGAAGCCGATGAAGAGGCCTAAACCGGCGGATCCCAGGAACAGGATGAAGGTGTTTGTGGCGCCGACGGCCCAGAAGCAACCGGCTCCCATTGCAGCGCAGAGGTAAGGGCCTAGAAGGACCAAGATGGCGATTGCGGCCGCGATTCCGATGACGGGAGAGAGCAAGAAGCGTGCTAGGGGAGGCAGCGATTCCCAGCGGGGGCGCAACCGGTGTGTCAAAGGGGTGAGAACCCTTCCCGCCCATGCCGTGATGCGGGAGGTCCAACGCGCCAGGATGCCGCGCACGCTGTCCTGCCTCTCCACGGTCGGAGGAATCAGGTTCGGCCTATATAATCAACGGCGGGTTCACTCCTAGGCCGGCCCGAACCACTTCTCGAAGATCTCTTCGTACCTGCCTGTCTCATGAAGGTGCCTGAGAGCCCCGTCGATCATCGACTTGAGGGCCAGCTCGCCCAGGGGCATCGGGATGCCGAAGGCCTCCTCCGTACGGATGACCTCCACGATTTTCACCTGGCCAGCGGCCTGATAGCTCTCCGCCACAGGTGAGTCGATGATGACGGCGTCCGTCTCATCTGCCAGTAGCAGGAGGATGGCGTCCGTGAAGAGCCGGGTCTTCTTGACCTCAGAGGGCTGGATGCCCTCCTCCCCGATTAGGTGCTCCTCCACCCACGCGTCTGAAGTGGTGAACTCCTGGAAGGCGACTCGCTTCCCAGCCAGGTCATCGTGAGAGTTGATGACTCCGTCCATGGGTCCACCTGGCCGGATGACCAGGGTCAGGTTGCTGTAGAAGTAGGGGTCCGAGAATAGGAAGGTCTCCTTCCTTTCCTCCGTGATGGTCATTGCTGAGATGGCCAGGTCCACGGTGCGGTCGGGGACCGCCACGAAGACGGCATCCCAGCCGATGTTTCTGACGTCCACATCGACACCCATCAGAAGGCCAATCTCCTTAATGAGGTCTATGTCGAAGCCCTCGATCACGCCCGTTGTGGCATTGACGTCCTCGAAGGGCGGGAAGGCTGCGTCCGTGCCCACCACCATGATGCCCTCGTCGAAGATCTTCTGAATCGTTGGCTGAGTCGGTCCTGGGGCTGTGAAGAAGCCGACCACCCAGCCGACGCCAATGCCGACGGCCAGGAGAACGACAGCAATCGCTATGGCGAAGGTCCTTGAAATAACAGCTCCTCTCTCCGGTCTTACTCCTTCTTGGGCCACACGGGACCATGGGGTCTGGTTATATAATCCTTGTTCCTTGTTGGCCGTCTCGATCTCCGAGGCTTTGTCGGGCGTAGACTGTGACCCCCCTCCCCACGGCATCGAGGGCGAAAACTAGCGTCCAGGAGGCGGTCGAGAATGCGGTCCATGGAATGGAAGACTCTAGTCTCTACAGATATGAAGCTAGCCACTCGGCTTCAAGGAGTCTGACGACCGTCTAGGTCTTGGCTGCGCGAGGCCTTTTGGAGAGTCCGGAAGCGATGCCCAGAGAGCCGCCGATAATGCCCATCAGAGAGCCAAAGAGGAAATCCGTGCCGCCTATGCCTATGATCACCACTGAGATGATCAGGACAACCACTCCCGCCCCCAGTACGCCCCGATTCAGAAGAATCAGAATTCCCAGGAGAGCAGTCAACGGGGCCAGGAGTAGGCCGATAAGAGTAATGACAAGGAGTCCGAAAGGCTCGAATCCTACTTCGAAGCCCCCGGCAAGCGCCAGGACGTTCGCGTAGTAGGGCGAAGGTCCGGCACTAATGCCTTCCCTTATGTCCTCAAGATACTGTGGGTGAAAGATACAACTCAAAACTAGGGCCGAGTTTTCTCCTCCCGAAACAACACTCAGAACTCCACCGCCAGTCGATTTAGCTCCCATTGAACCTCCCCAAACCGGTTAGCTAATATGCGCTATTTATAACTTCGTAGACCAAAAGCCATCTAAAGCGTCTAAGATGTGCCGGAATCAGGCGGTATCCCGCGGCATGAAGAGTCGAATTCCGAGGACAGTGAAGGGCCATGAGCCCTCCTCTGCGAAATGTTATCTAGACGCTCGGCAATTCAAATCGGAGCCATCGCGCTGGCGGTTTCGGTGAGGCCCCCCATCGTAAAGGACAGAATCCTGCTGCACCTCATTGACTACAGGCAGCATGCTGAGGACTTTGACGTACCCGTGGAGATGACGCAGGAGGGCATCGCTCAGGCGGTCTGGATCGATGTGAGACACGTCGTCCAATACGTCCGACCCCTCATGGAGGAAGGGCTTGTCCGAGAGAGGACCGCCCACATTCGTGGAAAGCGAAGAAGGCGCAAGGTGTATGACCTCACCGAGGCCGGAAGGTCGACCGCCTTCCAGCTTCGGAAGGGTGTCCTGTCGGAGACCGTCCGCGTTCGAGACGCTACAGGTATTCGTGAAGAGACGATCTCTCAGATCCTGGAGGAGGCAGGGAAGAGGATACCTCCTCTGGAGATCCTGCGGCAACACCTTCATGCAGGGGCCTTTGACGTTTCCGGTCTGGAAGCGCGGGAGCCCACCCGATACGTTGAGATGCTGGCAGATGCGCCAGGCGTCGATGAATTCCTGGGCCGAAGGAGTGAGTTGGATTCCCTGACGACTGAGGACGACTTGCCTCGTATCTTCGTCGTCCGCGGTGTAGCCGGAATCGGAAAGTCATCCCTGGCGTCCAAGGCGTGCGAGATCCGGCGAGGCTCGCAGAACCTATTCTGGCACAGGATTAGGCCGTGGGACACGCCGCACTCCGTTCTTGCGGCCCTGGGTATCTTCCTGTCTGCCCTCGGAAGGCCGGAACTCAGTAGTATCCTCGCTGAGGGCAAGTCGGAGATAGCTCCGCAGGTGATGCGAGAGGATCTTCCTGGCATACGGGCGACGCTTATCCTCGATGACGCTCACGACGCAAGTGGCGAGGTCCTACAGTTTCTACGCTTCCTGAAGGATGCGATTGCTGAGGCACCGGAGGTCAAAGCGGTGGTCCTCACCCGCCGCGCTCTCCCTTTCTACGATCGGCGGGATGTGGTCCTCGATGGCCTGGTGTCTGAGATCGACCTGGCGGGTTTGGAACCTGAGGAGATCGAGGCCTTTGTCTTGACCGAAGATATGGCGAGCATACCTCTCGACCTCATTCGCCATCCCCTCTTCCTGAAGCTTCTGCGGTCCTCACCCAGAGGCGCGCCTCCCGTGGAGGCGTTGCGGGATGTCCAACGATTCATTGAGGAGTCGATATACACGGAGCTCTCCGAGGCTCAACGGAGGATGATGAAGATTGCTTCCGTCTACAGAGTTCCCGTTCCCCCTGAAGCCCTCTTCCCAAACGCTAACCTCTCCCATGATGTCCTACTGGAACTCACGGACCGCGCCCTCATCACCGTTGTCAGAGAGGAGGGAGTCGAGGTCCATGACACGATCCGGGACTTCTTCCAGACCGTCGTAACTGATTCTGAACTAAGGGAGATCGGGAGCCACGCCGTCCCACGGCTGCGCGAACTTGCTTCCGGAGCAGGAAAGGAAGGAAACCTCTCCCAGTGTGTTGATTACCTGTCCAACGCCCTCCAGCTATCACCCTCACGGCTTGAGCTGCTAGCTGTCTGCGAGGCCCTCGGAGATGCGAAGGAGAGGATGGGAGACTTGGAGGGAAGCCTGAAGGCCTACAGAATGGCCATGGAGGCCGCTGGGAGGCCAGAACCCCGGGCCCGCCTGCACAGAAAGATGGCTTCGGCCTTGGTTAGCAGAGGGGAGATTGCGCTGGCGGCCGCAGAGGTTGAGGATGGGTTCCAAGAGCTGGCGCAGAAGGTGAGTGTTGAGCGTGGATGGCTGGATTTCACGAGATGTCAGGTCGCCGAGTGGCAGGAGGAGTGGGAGGAGGCCAAGGAGTACGCCCTTGCGGCCTTGGAAGCCTTCGAAGCCTTCAGTGAGCGCCAAGGTGAGACGCAGGCCCTGCTATTCCTGGGTTACATCGAGACAAGCCTGCCGGGCGGCAAGCCTTCTGCGGCGAGGGAGTATCTGGAGAGAGCGCTCGACCTTGCTCACGCTATGGAAGACCCACAGAGCAGTGCAATGGCGCACCTGTTGCTAGCCATGCTGTATGCCCTCCCGCTGGGTGATGTCGAGAAGGCGACGGAGTATCTCTCCGCCGTCGAACCCCTCGTGGATACCCTGGGAGACTCCTTCAAGCGCATTAACTTCCTAATGGTGAGCGGCACCATCGACCTGCACCTCGGAGCGGACTATGGCAGGGCCGAGGCTCTCTTCAGGGAGGCCATGTCGCTCAGCCGAAGGCTTCATAGCGAGGGTAGGCTCGCCTTTGCGAAGTACAAGCTGGCGTGGGTAGCCTACTACCAGGAGAAGTTCAGCCAGGCACGCCGGGAGTTCCAGCAGTTCGCCCAGGACATCCGTGGGCGGGGCTTGCCTGCCCAGGTGGTCGAGGCGTTGTGTATGGCCGCAGAGTGCTGCCTCCTGGAGGGCAATTTGGATGAGTTTAAGCGGATCAAGGTCACGCTCGGGGACCAGGAGCTATCGAAAGGTGTGGAGGCTCGACCCGTGATGACCGGGGTTTTTGAAGCGGTGGATAGGTTCCTCCGAGGAGATGTGGAGGGATTGCATCACGCCTTGGAGAAGGCTATCCAGATCGACCACTCCGGATTGGTCTTCGATCCCGCCCTTCCTCATATCGTGTACGGGGCCTTCTTCCGTGCCGTCGGCCGAGACCAAGAGGCGTCTGAACATCTCGAGGCCGCCGGAGACATGCTCAGAGCCTGTTCAAGGAAGGCTCAGCTTGCCCTGCTCCCAGCGCGAGAACGCCTCCTCACGGAGGCCTTTCGTGCGGTGGCCCGCACCTAGAGACGTCCGCCCTATCGGTGGTACCCGCTCTTGTCGCACCCGTCCCACACGGGAATGGCTCCGGACCAGAGCCATAGGCTATCAGCTCCCAAGGATCTTCCGTAGGCCCAGTGGTCTTCGTGGCCTTTGCAGCCCTCTCGGTAGCCTACATCGCCTCCCTGGTTTCCATATGGAATATGGTGAGGTGATCCACTAGGCAGGCGGGAACGGCTACCTCTTCTTCAGCACGTCCTCAACCCACATGAGCCCCTTCATCATGTTGGGGAAGCCAAGGGTCGTCAGGGCCAGCAGGGCAGCGTGTCTCAGCTCATCGGGAGTCGCGCCAGCCTCCAGGGCCCGCCGCACGTGGGAGTGGGCAGCCCCTTCCATGGTGGCTCCTAAGGAGATTCCCAGCTTGACGAGCTCCCTCGTCTTCGCGTCCAGCGGACCCAGCTCGAGGGTCTCCGTTCCCAGCTTCTCGTACGCTTCGAAGATCTTCGGGTAATTGGCCTTAAACTCCTCAAAGGGCTTGGGCAGTTCTGGCATGAGTCCATCCTCCGATCGAACTTCCGAGTCGGACCCTTGGGTATTGACGGTCGCGTTAGAAAGGTTTCTATGACACAGGACCCGTCCTAGAGGAAGATCCTTCTCCTGCGGAGCAGGTGGTAGGCGACGGATCCTCCCACCATACCTATGACGTACCCGTAGGGCAGTCCGACGATGATGGCGCCGACGAAGAGGGCGATGGTGAGGTCCACCTTGCTGTCCTTCACCTTCGTGACCAGCTTCACCAAGGCGAAGCCCTCGAACACTAAGAGCACCCCGAGAATCGGAAATGGGAAGACCTTCACGGCCTCGAAGATCACCCCGCCGAAGAAGAGGCCCAAGACGAGGAAGATCGCTCCGTAGATCAGGACAGAGCCTCCTGTCCTGGCGCCGAAACGGTGGTGTCCCGCCAGGCCGCCGGATCCGTGGCACACCGGGACACCGCTGGCGAAGGGTGCGGCGAGGTTCATTATGGAGTAAGTGAACGCAATCTTCCGCGGGGTGATGTCCTCCCGCCGGGGGAAGTAGTCCCGGACGAGGTAGGCCGTGGCGACGACGGAATTCGCGATGGACAACGGGATCTGCGGAATAGCCAGCAGAAAGCCTCCCTGGACGATGTCGTCCACCGAGGGGACATTGAATTTAGGCAGGGAGAAGCCCACTCCCCGAAAGACGGCCACGGAGTCGATTCCTTGGTAAATTGACAGCCCGACGCCGGCGGCGATAAGGAGGAGGGCGGGGGGAACCCGCGTCCCGCGGCCCAGGAGGAGGACTACGAGGACCCCGGCGAAGGCGACGACGTAGCCCAGTACACCCTCTCGAAGCATGAAGCCGAAGGCGATAAGCATCAGCGTCAGACCGAGGCCCAGCTGGATGCCCCTAACGACGCCGGGCGGGATTAGGTCGTGGATACGGTCGACGGATCCCGTCAGCATCAGGGCCAACATGACGACGCCGACGACGAGGCCGCCGCCGTAAAGCCAGCCCATCTGTGCATCGGGCCCCATTGCAATCATGATGGCGGCCATAGCCTTTAGTGGCTGAACCGGCATGGGGAGGCCGTATCGGAGCGCGGTCAGAATCTGAAACACGCCGAACATAACGAAGGTGCTGGCCGCATCTAGGCCGTTGATGGCCACCATGGCGATGATGAGAGGCAAGTCAGTCCCGATGTCGCCGAAGGCGCCGGCGAGCTCTCCCCGGTTGAGTAGTCCCCGAAACGCCCGGAGGCCCGTGTTCACGCGTGTCCCCGATGGAGTTCTCTCTAATAATATCGAGGTCCTCCGTTGCTCAACCGGCATGGACCGCCGTCCCGATAGTTTGGCGTGGGGAACTTCCCCACGTCGACCGGTGGATGTTGCTGGCGGTCGCAGGGATTGCCGCCGTCGCCCATACGGTCGTATTCACCGTCCCACTGCCCCCGCTGCAGGCTCCCCCGCCGATGACTGACGACTCTTGCCCGGTCAAGGTGTTCCACCTCGCCGCCCGTACGCTGGAGAACGAAAGCTTCAACGTTAACGAGATAGCCGCCGAGCAGGGACGACCACGTGGTCAGCATCATGACTGCTTTCGAGACGAATCACGTGGTCCTCTTGGAGACGACCTGAGGTGCCGACCCTGCGCCCCTCGGGACGGCGACCAGGCTGGAGTTCAATGTACTTCAGAGGTGGACCTAATCCATAGGTGTCAGAACACGGCACTCTGAGCAATATCGACTGAGTACTGGCATTAGCGAGGTATACTCCTCTCCCAGAAGCTCTCCGACCCTGTTCAGCATTGCCTGGGGGGCTATCGGAGATCCACATCTCTCACATCTGGGCGTCGCCTCCTGGTGTAGGACGATTCTGCCTTGGTTCAATCGGCCCAGGTCCACAGTCTTGACGAGTTGGATTGCGCCATGATGCCTCTCCGGGCACGGCGGAATACACATACCGCAGGCCACGCACCTCACGGCATCGAATGTCAGGGCAACTCCCTCCCCTCCACTCTCAAAGACTAAAGCGTCAGTGGGACAGGCTTCGGCGCACATACCACACGCCGTGCACGCTTCCCCGATTTCCACCGAACCCAAGGGCGATCGCCCATGGGCGACGGTGACCTCGTCCACATCGAATTGGTGAGCCAAGCCCCTTAGGATTGCTGGAACCGCCTCACGACCAAAGGGCTGATCCAGGCGTACTGGGGTCATGCCACGCGGTGGGTCCTGACTCAGGTCTGGGTCTAGTAAGACGAGGTCCTTCGGTGCTCCGATGTTGGCAAGGAAATACCGACAGAAAGCTGAGGTCTGCTTCACGGTGTCTGCCTGACCCGCTGGACACTCGAGGGGACATCTCTGAATGCCGACGGCACCTGCGCCCATAAGGAGGGGAGCAAGGACCCAGCCTGACGTCGCCATACCGGCGCAGGGGAGCCTGACGGGCATCCATCCCTGTGAGCACTGTGGTTCAGGAGAGTGTCGACAATGGTACACAATACCTCGAGGTCCGTCCCCTTCTGAAATGAGGACACGGACCTGTGCCTCCAACTGTGCCGGGGTGTTCGTGGGGTCGTGAACGGCTCCACACGGACAGGCGGTAACACAGAGACCGCAGGGTTCACAGATCGACTTGTCATACTCGATCCTCCCGTCAGACCACTTCAGGGCATCCTGGGGACACACCTGGGTGCAAATGTTGCATCCGCTGCCCGCCGCACAGGCAGTACGGTCTATGGATGGAACTGCCCGATATTCAGTCCACCTGAGTCTGAAAAACGACCTCCTGGTGATCCTAGCGGATGTGTACATCTTGGAGTGTTCGGGTCTGCTGCCCGTAAAAGCCCTCGCCCTCGCCACAGCGGCGGTCAAGAGGACCTTGGCCCTGTTTGGGCTGGCATCCTTCAGGTGTACGATCTCTACACCTAGGGGATCGATGCCTGCCTTCCTGACTTCCGGCTGCAATTCCGCCAGTGAGTAGTCCCCCGAGCAGAGGCCAAGGACCAGGCGATCGACCTCCTTGTCGGCAAGGAACTTACCGGCAGTCCCCAAACGTTGGCATAGGTCCGGCACAGTGTGGACCTCCGCGTGATCCTCGCCGCTCCACTCGAGCAGCTCTGAGCTGCTTGCCCAGTCCTCACAGAGCAGGATGGTCGTCGCGAGGGTCATACTCAACTGCTGTCCTTGTGTAGCAGGAAGCTCAAATAGTCCTGATCGTGCTTTATGAAGGCATCGGCGGCTTCGACGATTACCTTGTGGAAAGGGTCTTTCGCGGCCCTTACGACGAGATCCGCGAAACTAGGGAACCATGTGCCGAGGTGCCGCTTCAGGAAGGCAAGCTCCTCTTTCATGGTCTCACGGGCCTCTTCATAGCTCCCATCGTTCCAGGCGTCAGCCTCCCTCTGACAGAGGAAGGCCATTGCATCCATCTCGATGGATACGTGATCCGGTAGACCCCCATAATCGGGGGAGAGGTCGAGACCCATTCTAGCATACTCTCCGTCCAACTGGATGATTATGGCGGTTCGTTGACCGGGCGGGGCGCGGTAATAGGACTCATGGGGAGGACAGATGGGACCCCGCGGCCCCACGGAGAAGAGACGGATATGTTCTCGCTGGATCCTTCTGGAGTTGTTCAGGCCTCGAAAAGCTTCCCTAAGCGCTACCCAGCTCGGGTAGAACGCCAGGTGGGCTAGGGAGCGATCATCGAGACTTGGCAGGGCCTCCGCTAGCAAAGCTACCCGCTCCTCCTCTGGGTACAGGAGGCAGGTCGCGAAGAAACGGTAGAGTCCGTGGCGGAGCTGCGCTAGCGCCCCTCCATCCACCTCATCCTTCTGACCTTTCTGGTAGGATTTCATACACCACCGCGGATAGGAACAGGACTAGGAAGCCGATGATAAAGAGACCCGGAGCGAACGGAACGATTGGGTTGCTGTGTTCGACGCTGTTTGGCGGGAAGCCCCATGGTGCTGCAAAGAAGAAATAGCTTGTTATCATGATTGCTGCGCCGACGACGATGAATAGAGCGGTGAGGAGTCTACGCATCTGCACTGCCACCTCCTTCTGGCAAGCTCGTCTTTCCTTCTGGCAAGTTCATGATCGGGAATAACTTCATAAAGAGACCGATGAGGAGGGCCCCGAAGGCGAACAGACCGACGATGATCGCGTATTCCACCCAGGTGGGCGAATAGACGCCTACCTGGTATGGGAGGAGATTCCCGTGAGTAAGCGAGGGTACGACGACAATGTACCGCTTGGCGATGGCTGCGAGGTTGACCATCAACCCGCAAGCCACAAGGACGGGTATGCTCCACCGGCCAGTCAGGGCGAGTCCGACGATTAGGAAGAGCGGAACGACCAAGAACGCGATTGAGAGCCAGTAGGTCCATGCATACTCGCCGGAGAGGAGGGCGTCGACAAGAGCCACCTCGTAATGATACCCCTGGTAGGTCGCCGTCAGGAGCTCGGCAAGCATAAAGTACAGATAGACCGCAATGAGGACCAACATGTACTTGCCCAGGGATCTGAATACGTCGTCGTTGATCTCTCCCTTCTCGCCCAGGGACCAGCGCGTGACGGCAATGAGAACGATGAGCACCCCGAGCCCAGAGATTCCCGCCAACACAACGAATGCCGGAGCCTGCAGAGCTCCATACCAGCCCGGCCGTCCCGCCTGAAGCCCGAAGACAAATCCCAGGGTGGAGTGGGCGGCCACCAGAATGGGCACGATGGCCACAGCCAGCCAGAAGCTGACCCGACGATGCCGGGCCTGCTCCGCGGTTGTATCACGATATCCAGCCGCCAAGAAGCGATGTAGTCTCTGCAGACGACCGGGGGTCTTGGCGAGAACGGCGGCATCCTTCCTGCTGTCGAGGTAGAGGTAGGTCAGGCTAGCGAGGAGGTAACCGGCGATGACCAGGACGAAAGTTCCGAAGAAGGGTGACTGAGGGCGAGCATACGTGATGAGGTTTACAATCCCGATGAAGGGGCGACCGAGGTCAGGAATCACGGAAAGGGTGGCGAGGATCAGGGCCACCACCGTTAGCACCTCCGCCATGCGGGCCACGGGTCGGAGATGCTTCAGATCGAGCAGCCTAATCATGGCTGCCATCGTAATGCCAGCGAAGCTTATCCCTACGAAGTAGATGTCGAAGGATATGTAGAGGCCCCATGGGGAGCCTCCCATCGTCCCTGTGTCCCTAAGTCCAGTGACTATCAATCCTTCATTGAACTGGACCAGCCAGGCGTAGAGACCAAACAGGGCCACGGCGGCGGTAACCACCATGAAGATGATCCAACGCAAGGTGACTCTTCCGACGCCGTATGGCATTGGTGCCAAGGTAACTTCGTCCGTCATGGTGTAACCTCCTCTCTCACCCTTTCTATCTGTTTCAACTCAATGCCAGGCGGTGACCCGCCGAGGTAGAAGACTCTCGGATGGGTTCCCGCCTCCTCCAGTAACTGGAAGTGAGGCTTCTTCACAAGCAGCTCGGACACCTCGCTGTCCGGATCTTCGGCGTCGCCGAAGCGCAGGACGTGGGTGGGACAGGTCTCCACGCAGGCGGGCAACAACCCCTTCTCGACCCGCTGCACGCAGAAGGTGCACTTCTCGATGACGCCCTTTATGTGCCCGCCCCCCGCGATTTGCCGCTGCTCCGGGCCGTACGCTTGGTCCAGATCGGGGTTCTTGTAGGGAGGCGTCGCGCCCTCGCTGACTCCCGCCAGATCGGGATCGTCCCATGCCAAGTAGTAGCTCTTCGACGGCTCCTTCCAGTTGAAGTAGTTCACGCCGTAGGGACAGGCCACCTCACAGTACCGGCAGCCGATGCAGCGATCCCAGTCCGTGGCCACGAGACCGTCGATCCGCTTGTAGCGGGCCCCGACNNTAGCGGGCCCCGACGGGACACACCTTCACACATGGCGCGTTGTCGCAGTGCATACAGGGCCTTGGGAGGAAAGAGATGCGCGTCTCTGGATAAGTCCCTTCCTCAAAGCGAAACACATACATCCAGAAGTTCGCCTGGGGGGTGTTGTTCTCNNTTCCATGCAGGCGCGGCAACCGGTACATCGATCGAGGTCGATGGTCATGACGTATTTGGCCATTAGTCTTCACCTCCTGCCTTGGAGACCTTAACCTTCACGTGAAACGACTGATCCGCCGTGTTGGAGACGTAGCCCTCGCCCGTGAAGAAGAGCTCGTTGGGTGAG
>JABAOH010121228.1_pt1 | contig 26872 bp, 35 predicted proteins | sample 7062181 | NCBI WGS metagenome assembly JABAOH01 (sample SAMN14538630, study PRJNA623070) | marine sediment metagenome | biome: marine biome [ENVO:00000428]; feature: marine pelagic biome [ENVO:01000023]; material: deep marine sediment [ENVO:00002113]; isolation source: pool of 5 deep marine... | reverse complement strand
GCCCACATCTCTGCACCTTGAAATTTAATGCTGTTAAAACTACTATCAATACCTGCAACTGTAACTTCATTTTTTATCGGTCTATATTCTATCCAATTCTCTTTTGCCTTTTCTTTAATTTGCTCAAATTTGGGACCCTTTAAAATTTCGAGTGTTTTTTCACGTCTTTTGATAGCATCTTTGAATACGCTATTTAGCATACGAATACTTTGTTAGAACAGATAAAATCTTTAGGTTATACAGAACTTTAGCTAATAATAGACTACAATTAATTACAAGAAATCACTTACTCGATCAGCTTGAAGAAAATCGCTCTTTTAGGATGTGGAGCAATAGGGACTCAGATTGCTATGGCTATAGACTCAGGAAAAATACCGGCTCAACTAACTCAAATCTATGATCAATCAAAACAATCATCTGAAGAACTAGCCTCTAAATTAAAAAACAAACCTATCATAGTTGAAAACTCTCATCTTCTATCATCTGGGCAAGTAGATTTGGTAGTAGAAACTGCTTCCCAGCAGGCAGTAAAAGATGTAGCACTTAGTGTTATTCAAAACAAAAAAGACTTGATGATAATGAGTGTAGGTGCATTACTTGACTCATCAGTTTTTGAAGTTCTAACAGATGCCTGCACTGAATTCTCAAAAACAATTTACTTACCATCTGGTGCCATAGCAGGTCTAGATGCTCTAAAATCTGCAAAAAATGAATTAACTTCTGTTACATTAACTACTACAAAAAACCCAAAATCACTCAAGGGAGCAAAATTTTTTGAAACCTCTGATGTTGATGTAGAAAAAATCCAAAAAACAACTGTTATTTTTGAAGGAACTGCTAGTGATGCTGTAAAATTATTTCCTGCTAACATAAATGTCGCAGCATTATTGAGCTTAGTTGGAATTGGTAATGAAAAAACAAAAGTTAAGATCATAGCAAATCCTGACACAAATAAAAATACACATGAGATAGAAGCTGAAGGAAAATTCGGAAAAATGAATTTTTTAATTGAAAATGTTCCTGATGAAACTAATCCTAAAACTAGCCGATTAGCAATTCTATCAGCTATCGAAACTCTTAGAAAATACTGCTCAAAAGGAATCTCAATTGGAACGTAATTTGGCAAAAATTGCCATTATTGCCTATTTTTATGATTTTTTATGATATGATCTGATTCTTTAAATTAATAAAAAACCAATTTTTCAGAAATGCTTGTTCAACAAACTTCACGACTAAAAGAAGAGATTCTAAAACTAAAAAAACAAAAAGATGTGGTAATTCTAGCACATAATTACCAAGTTCCAGACGTTCAAGATGTTGCAGATTTTGTAGGAGACTCGTTAGGACTCTCTAGACAAGCAGCAAAAGTTGATAACAAAACAATTTTGTTTTGCGGAGTTCATTTTATGGCAGAGACTGCAGCTATTATTAGTCCTGAAAAAAAAGTATTAATTCCAGATATTGAAGCTGGTTGTTCACTTTCAGATTCAATTACTGTAAATGATTTACGAAAATGGAAAAAAGAACATCCAAAAGCAATTGCAGTTGGATACGTTAACACTACAGCTGAGATTAAAGCTGAACTTGATTACTGTTGTACTTCTTCTAATGCAGTGAATGTCGTTAAAGCAATTCCTGAAGAAAAAGAGATTCTTTTCTTACCTGATATGTTCTTAGGATCTTATGTTGCAAAAATGACTGGAAGAAAAAATATGTACATTTGGGCTGGTGAATGCCATGTGCATGCAGGAATTAGTTCTTCTGACGTTGAAAAGAAACTCAGCGAGCTTAAAAACGCTGAATTTGTAGTTCATCCAGAGTGCAGCTGTACTACCCCCATGCTCTATGATATAGCCTCAGGTGATTTCGCTAACAGAGATGTTAAGATTTTGTCAACTGAAGGCATGATGAACCATGTCAAAAATTCTAATTCAAAGCAATTTGTTGTTGCTACTGAAACAGGAATTTTGTATAGAATGAGGCAACAAAATCCAGGTAAAACTTTTGTTCCTGCATCAGAAAAGGCCGAATGTCAATATATGAAAATGATTACTCCTGAGAATGTCTATGCATCATTAAAAGAAGACAAGTATGAAGTTACAGTACCTAAAGAAATTGCAGATAAAGCTCGTCTTGCTATTGAAAGAATGTTGGCAATAAGTTAATTTTTTCTAAAAATAATTACTTAGGTTCTGGTGCAGAAATCAATTGGTATTCATTTCCATCTTGATCATGTATTGTACTCATAGTTCCACCCCAATCCTGTTTTTCAGGTTGTGAAATGTCTACTCCTTTTGCTTTAAGCTCTGCAAAAGTCCCTTGAATGTCATTTGTATAAAACCACAATCCTGTAGGTGTTCCAATTGTCATTTTTGCCATTTCAGCTGCTTTTTCTGGCATAAACTTTGGGCTTGGTTCCATTAATGATATTGAACTTTCTGAATTTTGTGGGGCAACTTCAATCCATCGCATTTCTCCAAACGTCATGTCCACTTTTTTCTGCAATCCTAACTTGTTAACGTAAAAATCAAGTGCTGATTCTTGATTAGATACCATTACTACTTTGCCACCAATTGTATCTATCACACTGCTTTTACTTTACAATATAATATAATGTTTAACTACTGTTTTTCTATCTCTAAACTAAAATCAATTCCTAAAACTGAATTAGTAATCTCCCCTACAGATATCATATCAACTCCAGTCTTTGCAAATGATACAATGTTTTTCTCATTAATTCCTCCTGAGGCTTCTAGTTTTACTCGCTGTCTAAGTTTATCTTTTTTTAGATTCTTTACTGTCTTGATAATCTCTTTTGGAGGAAAATTATCCAACATAACAATGTCTGCTCCTGTACTTACTGCTAAAAGCGCATCTTCTTGATTTTCAACTTCAACTTCAATTTTTTTATATTTTTTTCTTGCCTTGATAACTAATCTTGGTAAAGATTCGGCAATAGCCAAATGATTGTCTTTTATCATTATCATTTTATCTAAAGACAATCTATGTTTTTCACCTCCTCCAATTTTTACTGCTTCTTTATCAAAAAATCGTAATCCAGGAGCAGTCTTTCTTGTTGAGAAAAGTTTAACCTTTGGATTAACTGAATGGATTTTTCTAATCAATCTATTTGTTTTAGTAGCAATTCCACTCATTCTTGAAAGCAAGTTCAAGGCTGTTCTTTCACATCCTAATATTCCTTGAGCAGGACCTGTGATCTCACATATTATTTGGTTAGCTTTTATCTTACTCCCATCTTTTTTGATAATTCTGACTTTGCATTTTTTAATTTGAAAAATATTTTTTACATAATTAATTCCAGCTAAAGTACAATCATTTTTTGAAATTATTTTAGCTTTAATCTTTTTTCTTGGTAAAAGATTACTTGTAATGTCTCCTTTTCCTAAATCTTCAGCTAAAAATCGTAAAAGTTCTTTTTTTGGACTAGTGTCCAACTTATGTTACCTTTAATGCGTATTTTCCTTTTTCAGTAATTCCTAATGTTTTTGCAATGTGTGAATTTTTAGGATCAACAATTAATGCAATCCCATTCCAGTCTGGTGTAAGATCAGATGATTTGCATACTGGACAAACTTTTCCTATTGTAACAAACTTGCATTTTCTACAAGCCATTTCTCTTGCCATGTTCTACTTCTCCTTTACTTCAACAGTTTTCTTAGCTTTAGCTGTTTCTTTTTTTGCAGGCGGTTCATCTGACTTTGAATCTCCTGATTTTTTAATTTCTTCAGCTATCCATTCATCAGCACCCAAGAATGGTTGTCTGCATGTAATTCCAATTTTTCCCATTGATGCTGCTTTTCCTAAAGACACTGCTGTAATTCTTGTTCTAATTGTTGAACCAACTTTGAGTGTTCTACCACTTTGATTTGCAAGTATAACTCCAGCTTGTACATCACTTTTCAAGTAGTCATCCATTACTTGTGACAAATGTAATAGTGCGTCGGTTGGTCCAATTCTTACAAAAGCTCCAAAGTCTGTAATGTCCACTAATTCTCCTTGAACAATTTCTTGCAGCTTTGGATAAAATGTTAATGCGTCAAATTCAACTTTATGATATGTTCCTCCATCTCCTGCAATCATTTTTCCCATTGGTTCAACTTTTGCATCCATAATCATTATGATATATCCCAAGTCTGCATTAATCATGCTTTCATATTTTGATTTTAAGATATTCACTGCAGCTTTTTTCAGAGTACTTCCAAACAAGCTAGGTGGAATTCTAACAACATCTTGTAAAGTAGATATAGAAAACAACTGTGGAGTCACTGACGGATTTGAATTTATGAATCTTTGGGTAAAATTTACTAATTTTTGAAATCTACCCATGAAAATTCGAAAAAAGTTTCACTTATTCTCAAGTTTTGGAATAAACTGACTTATCTTTAAATAATGTAAACTGGATTTTTTTTCCATGGTTGGCGTTGATCAAGTATTAGAAAAACTAAGTACTGTAATTGATCCTGATCTAAAAAAAGACATTGTGTCAATGGGCATGATAAAAGATTTAGAATTAAATTCTGGAAACTTGAAATTTACACTTGAGCTTACTACTCCAGCTTGTCCATTCAATGTAGAAATTGAAGATGATGTAAGAAAAGCAATTGATGAACTAGAAGGTATAACCAATTTTGACATGAAAGTTACAGCTAAAGTAATGGAAGGACGTTCACTTGACGCTGACACTGGAATGGCTACTGTGAAAAATATTATCGGTGTTGCAAGTGGAAAAGGAGGTGTAGGCAAATCAACTGTTTCTCTAAACTTAGCTTTAGCATTATCACAAACTGGAGCTAAAGTCGGTCTATTAGATGCTGATGTTTATGGACCTAGTATTCCTCTGATGTTAGGAATGGACAAAGCTAACATGGAAGTTGCAGATAACAAACTTCAACCTGCAGAATCTAACGGCCTAAAAGTTGTATCTTTTGGATTTTTTGCAGAACAAGAACATCAAGCAGCAATTTATCGAGGACCAATAATTTCTGGAATTTTAAAACAATTTTTAGTTGATACTAATTGGAGTGACTTGGATTATCTAATTGTCGATCTTCCACCTGGTACAGGTGACATCCCACTTACATTAGCTCAAACAATTCCTATTACAGGAATTTTAGTTGTAACAACTCCACAAGATGTGGCAAGTAATGTTGCAGTAAAAGCAATTGGCATGTTTAACAAACTAAACGTTCCAATTATTGGAGTTGTAGAAAATATGAGCTCATTTGTATGTCCAAATTGTAATGATAATCATTATATTTTTGGTCAAGGTGGAGCAAAAAAAATTAGTGAAAAGTATGACATTCCATTTGTTGGAGAAATTCCATTAAATTCTGGAATTATGGAAGGTTCAGATAAAGGAAAACCTGTTATGATTACCGCTCCTGACTCTCCTAGTGCAGATGCATTTAGAATTTCTGCAAAAAATATTGCAGCTCAATGTAGTATACTTGCAGCTAAACTACAAGAAGAAATGCAAGCAGAAGCAGCACCTTCTACAAACTAGGAAAAAAGATTTCTGTGAAATTACCAGAAAATCTCCGTGAGCAACTTAAAATTCCATTAGGTGTTCTTATTCCAAATAATCAAGTAACTAAAGAAAATATTTTAAAACATACAACTGATTCTTTTATTATTACTGTTGGGGATGCAACCACTGAAAAAATGTTACAATTTGGTATAATTCCATCTGTTCAGATAATAGATTCTCAAGAAAAAAGAATCAAAAGAGATGCTCCTTCTACAGAAACAATTGAATCATCTATTTCGTGTACTAATCCACCGGGTGAAATTACTCCAGAAAGCATCGAGATAATTCAAAAGTCATTTACATTAAAACCCCCTGTGAGGATAAGTGTTATTGGTGAAGAAGACCTGTTAGTAATCCCAGTTTGTATTTATGCACCAAAAAATTCTATCGTTATGTATGGTCAGCCAAATGAAGGATTGGTATTAGTCTCAATTGATGATGAAATTAGAAAAAAAACACAATTAATACTAGATTCTATGAATTAATGGGGTATGATGAGACGGTGGCTGTATGATTAATGATTACACTACTAAAATCTCTGACCCTACTAAATCTAAATTAAACAAATCAAAATAAACAAACTTTGATACAAGAATTGACATTTGCCAATAAACAACACGTCTCAAAATAATAAATGTGAAATTAGATCCGGAAATTAAACTTGAAATCTTAGAAAAAGTTGGCATCTACGCGAATCGTTTTTCAATTCCAGAGCCCAAGGTTCTATTTACTCCTAAGGAAGTTTTAGAAATGCCAAAAGAAATGACTGAAGGAAGAAGAACATCAGCTTACAAGTATTATGGTGTATCTTACATGCAAGAAAATTTAATTTTCATTAATGTTAGAAAAATAGAAGATCAAAAATCACTAGATAATACAATTGTGCATGAGTTAATCCATATGAGATTTCCATATCTAAGTCATGGTCGCCGATTTAACAAATTAGTCCGTCAAGGACTTAGAGGAAAAACCTTTCCACCTTATAGAAAAAGAAAGTAATTTCTTTTGAGAATTTTCTATGATTTATATTTCCCACGAATAGGCATGCAGGTATAAAATGGATATCCAAGAATTTCTGCCTATTGGGGCAGGCATTGCTTCTTTTATTGTTGCAGCGGGTCTTGTGGCATGGATATCAAAACAACCTGCTGGAACTAAAGAAATGTTGGAAATATCAAATGCTGTCAAAGTAGGTGCCGCAGCTTTTCTAAAACGTGAAATGAAAATTATTGTTCCTGTAGCTATTGGTCTTGCAGTAGTTATTGGTGCATTTTTACAACCTTCAAATGGAATTGCATTTGCAGTTGGCGCTGCATTATCGGCAGTTGCTGGTTTAATCTCATTAAAAATAACTGTAAAAGCTGCCGTAAGAGCTGCAAATCTAAGCAATAGTGGTCTTGGTAAAACTTTTGCAATGGCATTTAGAGGTGGTGCAACTGTTGGTTTAGCTGTTCCTGCAATGGCTTTGTTGGCAATTACTGGACTTTATCTAATTTATCCTGACCCAATAACAATCGCAGGTGTAGGAATTGGCGCAAGTTTGATTGCTTTGTTTATAAGAATTGGAGGAGGTATTTTCACTAAAGCAGCAGATATGGGTGCTGATTTGGTTGGAAAAGTAGAAGCGAATATTCCTGAAGATGACCCTAGAAATCCTGCAACAATTGCAGATAATGTGGGAGACAATGTAGGCGATGCAGCAGGAATGGGTTCAGACGTTTACGAATCATATATTGTTACAATATTAGCTGCTTTGTTAATTGCTGCATTAATTGGAGCTCCTGAATTATTCCTTTACCCAATTTTAGTTGGCGCATCAGGAATGATTGCTTCTATTATTGGTGTAGTTATTGTTGGTTCTAAAAATGTCACAGATGTAATGAAACCTTTGAATCGTTCTTTTTACGTTTCAGCAGGAATAGCAATTGGTCTTAATTTTCTTTTTACTAATCAATTTCTAGGTGATTCTTCTGCAGCGTATGGTCTCTTCGGTGCTACAGTAATTGGAGTAATTTTAGTTCCAGTTATTCAGAAGATTACAGATAGGTATACTAATTACAAATATGGTCCTGTAAATGAAATTGCAGACTCTGCAAAATGGGGATATGCATCACTAACATTAATGGGAATAATCAAAGGATTGCAGTCGACGGGTCCCTTTATGATTGCACTTGTTGTTGCAATAATTATTTCATTTAGTATTTCATCATCAATGGCTCCAGAAGGCGCTGACCCAGTTTTGTACGGAATATTTGGAACATCATTGACTGCAATGGCCATGCTTAGCCTTGCTGGAATCGTTCTAAGCATTGATGCATTTGGACCAATTGCAGACAATGCAGGAGGAATTGTAGAAATGACTGGAATGGGAGAAGAAAATAGAAAAATCACTGATGAAATTGATGCAGTTGGAAATACAACCAAGGCAGTTACAAAAGGATTTGCTATCGCTAGTGCTGCATTAGCTGCGCTCGCAATGATTCAAGCATTCCAATTTGAAGCGGCTCATGTCTTTGAAGGAATTTTAGAATTGGATTACAGTTTAACTAACCCAGCAGTTGTAGTGGGACTTTTAGTTGGAGGCTTAATTCCATTTATTATTACAGGACAATTAATCAATGGTGTTTCAAGAGCTGCGTCTAAATTAGTAGATGAGGTTAGAAGACAATTCAAAGAAGATCCTGAAATTCTTACAGGTAAATCAAAACCAGATTATGCAAAATGTGTTGATATTGCAACTGTTGCATCAATAAAAGAACTTTGGAAATCTGCAAGTATTGCTATAGCTGCACCTATTGTTTTAGGAATTTTACTTGGGCCCACTGCAGTTGCTGGACTTTTGATGGGAGCAGTTGCTACTGGAATTTTCTTAGCGTACCATCTGGCAAATACAGGAGGTGCTTGGGATAATGCTAAGAAATTAGTAGAAATGAAAGGTGAGAAAGGTAGTGAAATTCACAAAGTTGCAGTAGTTGGCGATATCATAGGTGATCCATACAAGGATACTGCAGGCCCTGCTTTGAATACAGTAATCAAATTACTTAACACTGTAGCAATAGTGTTTGTATCTGCCTTTGTAGCAGTTTTAGTTCTTTAATCTTGAACTTTTTTGTCTACACTTAGTGTCATATCAAGTTCATCAATTTGAGATTCTATAGCTTTTTTTAATGTAGGATTATGTTCTGAACAAAATTTAAAGAAACCATCAACTGTCTCAAAACAACCACAAATCCATTTTGTCTTTTTATCTCCTTCAATTGATAATCTTGCATAAGGAAGTAATTCCATTAATGATATAATAAAAAAATAATAAAAAAAGTTTTTTTGTTTACAATAAAAAAGACCTAAGGACAGCCTTCCATTTTTTGAATGAAATATCCATCTTTTTCAATTGCTTGTGCTACTGGCTCTGGAGCTCCTTGTGAATGACAGAATTGGCATTCTTCTGTAGTTACTTTTGAATCTCCTTCACCGATACTAGATAACCACTGTTTTGCATAATCAATTGCTTTTTGATGATCTTGCTCTTTTGTAATCACATCAAAATGCATTGTATGGCCATCTGCTGCTTTTACGTAAGTATCGTACACATGAATTTCCATAATATTGTAGAAAAGTAAGGGATATTTATTTCTAGAAACTTATGCTCATAGTGAAATATCTAGTAGATGTCGATATTCCAAAATTTAAAAACATAGAATTAGAATTAGATGATTCTAATTCACCAAAAACAGTCAAAGAGTTTCTTCAAAGTTTACCTTTTACAGTTGAAACTAACTTGTGGGGAGATGAAATCTATACTAGTGAATCCCCAATAAATGCTAAAGAAGAAAATGCAAAGCCCTTAGTTGATTTGTATGACGTTGCCTATTGGCCTACAGGTAAAGCAATTTGTTTGTTTTATGGTCCAACTCCAATAGGAAATAAAGATGAAATCAAACCATATTCTCCAGTAAACATTATTGGAAAAATCATTGCGCCTGATAAGAAAATAATATCTGAACTACAAGATGGCACAAAAGTTACTTTCAGGAAGAAAAATTCTACATAACTATTGGTATTGAAGTTAAATCATCTTCATACATGTAAGCCTTGAACTCATTAGTAACTGTAGAAAATATCACCCACGCTACAGGATTAATCTCCATGAATTTTTTATCTGTTGCAGATGGATATGGCTCTGAATCTGGGTGTGAGTGAAATATGCCTATCACCTCTAATCCTTTCTCTTCTGCAATTTTATATCCTTGAATCAACTGTTCATTTGAAATTGTAAAATTTGTTGGTGATTTTTCTATATTTTCTGCTGGATAAATTTCATTAATTGTTATTGTATCATTATCTTTTTTTCCAAATAATAACGCACAAGATTCATTTGGTTTTTTATCAATTGCTTCATTAGAAAGTAACTGACGTTGTTCTTTTGTTAATACTATTTGCAAAACTATTCAACAGTTACTGAGCCAATCATCCATGGATGTACTATACAGTAATAATCAAACGTTCCTTGTGAATCAAATGTGTGTTCAAATATACTTCCAGCATCCATCACACTAGAATCAAAAACTCCTGATGGACCTCCTTCTGGTGTACCACTTGTTACTGTGTGTATTGTATCATCGTCATTGATCCATTGTACAGTAGTACCAATAGGAACAGAAATATCTTGTGGATCATAGTAAATCTGACCAATTTGTTGTATACCTGCTCCAGATGGCATCACTACTTCAGTAATTACTGGTTCTTGGGGTTCTTCAATGACTATTGTTGCAACCATCCATGGATGCACAATACAGATGTATTCATATTCACCTAATGCAAGATCTGAAGTATCTAACTGGAACACCTCTCCAGCCATCATCATTCCAGAATCAAATGTATCTCCTGAATCAAGCGAACTAGTAACTGTATGAGCTAACTCATCATCATTTGTCCACTCTATTACATATCCTTGAGGAACATTTGCTACATCTGGATCATAATCCGGGTTACCTGGTTCTGCTGAACCTGCTAGAATTGATATAGAATAAACTGGTCCAAGTGGAGTAACTTCTTCAACAATTTCTTCTATCACTTCTTCACTAATTAGATAAGTATCAGGTCCTACAAATCCAAATCCGACATAAGCAGAGATTGCTGCAACAGATGCTAAAATGAAAATTGCTGAAACAGGTTTTGCATAAGTTGGAAACTTCATTGTAATATATGCAATCAAAATTGCAGGAATTACTATTATCATCATTATACCAACATACACTGGGATTGTAGAAATTGTGTTAATTCCAACACCGACCATACCAAATGATAACGCAATTGCAATAATGACTAAAGTCGTAGCTTTTGCTCTTGTTGATGTTGAAACTCCTCCTTCTAAAATTCCTGCTGATAAGAAAATCAAACCAAAGAACATTGTAAGTCCGGTAAGTGCATGCATTCCATCAATGAACGTGTGAGCAATTTCTGAATAAGATATGAAAACTCCAGCAAGTCCTATCGCTGTAAGGCCCATTCCAGGCATCATAAGATCCCAGTTACTCATTCGTGCTAGCTGGAAGTTCTGAGATACTTAATTCTTTTGAAACTTGGTAGATCAAAGTCGAAGAAATTAAATGCCTTTAAAAGCCGTTTAAAGCGAATTGGGTGCAAAAGAAGTATTAGAAATATCAAAACCCCGAATTGTAGTCTTACTTGTTATAACTGCAGTAACTTCCATGTTTGCTGCAAGTAAGCTAGTTGGCGGAATACCTGAACTTGATTATTGGTCATATTTGCACATAATTATTGCAGGAGCATTGGCATCAGCTGGTTCTAGTGCATTAAATCACTATTATGATAAAGACATTGATCCAAAAATGAAGAGAACTAGTACCAGACCTATACCATCAGGACGAATGTCTGCTTCTCATGTTTTTATTTACGGATTGGTAGTAAGTTGTGTTTCTGTAATCTATGGATACTTTACATTAAATCCTGTTGCAGCTTTTTTTATTGCGTTAGGAATTTTCTCTTATGTTATAATTTATACAGCTTGGCTCAAACGACTAAACTCTTCAAACATTGTTATTGGTGGAATTGCAGGTAGTGCAGCAGCTTGGGCAGGATGGTCAGCTGCAACAGGTTCTATGGATCTTTTAGGATTTCTAGTTGGATTTCTTGTCTTTGTGTGGACTCCATCTCACTTTTGGTGTCTTGCAATGAAAATACGTGATGACTACGCTGAAGCTAAAGTTCCAATGCTTCCAGTAATTATTGGAATGCAAAAAACATCTAATTACATTTTAGTTAACACAGCTATTCTTTTGCCATATTCTCTAATGTTATACGCATTTGGAATGGGGATTGTTTATTTAGCAATTGCAGCGGTTTCAGGTGGATTGATGCTTGCATATCATTACAAACTTACAAAGAATCCAACTTCAGAATTTGCATGGAAAGCATACAAAGTTACTGCTCCTTATCTTACAATAATTTTTGTAGGAATTGCATTAGATGCAGCTTTTCATTTTAGATTTTAATTATTATCTGTTCCAGGAAAACTAGCTTCGTAGTCTTTTTCCATCATTTCTTTATTCTGTGTTTCAATTTCATCTACTTCTTCTTTTTCTAAAACTACTTCAATTCTTCTAGAGTCTTTTGTCAACCATGATACTTTTACTAATCCTAGAATTTCTAAATCAAGTAATAGTTTGTTAAATTGATCCTCTGGAATTAACAATCCTTCTTTTGTTAATTTCTTTGCTAATTCTTCATCAGTTAACGACTCATTTTCTTTAATGATATCAAACACTAAATCTTTTAGAGGCAAATTTGTCATTTTAACCGTAAAATGTCTTGTCGATTGTCTTTGGAACAACATTTGAGATACTTTCTTTCATGTTGCTATACCACTGCTCAACTTCCTTAGTAATAGATGGTTTTACTTTCTTTAATCCTGCAGCAAAGTCGGCACTTGTAATTTTTGCTGAATTGTTTTGCATAGCATGTACTGCAGCCTCTCTACAAAGTGCTGCAAGGTCTGCACCTGAATAATTTTGTGTTGCTACTGCAATCTCTTGTAATTTAATGTCTGCAGCTAGCGGCATTTGTTCTGTTAAGATTTTAATGATTTCTAATCTTCCTTTCTCGTCTGGATGTTGTACAAATAACATAAGATCTAATCTTCCTGTTCTAAGCATGGAATTATCAAGTAGGTCTGGTCTATTTGTAATTCCAACTACAACAACACGTGAAGAAATTCCTTCTTCCATCTCAGTTAACAATTGACTAAGAATTGTTTCTCCTACCCCATTCATTTCTCCTGATTTGTATCTTGCAAGTGAATCAAGCTCATCAAAAATTACTACACATGGAGATGACGCTTTGGCTTTTCTAAATATCTCTCTTATTGCTTTTTCAGATTCTCCAACCCACTTTGATAAAATTTCAGGACCCCGAACAAGTATCATGTTTGCTCCACTTTCAGTAGCTAAAGCTCTTGCAAGCAGAGTTTTACCACATCCTGGAGGACCATAAAGTAATGCACCTTTAGGTGGTTTAATTCCCATTTTCAAAAATTTATTTGGTTCTTTCATTGCAAGAATCAAATTATCTTGAAGAGACTGTTTGGTTTCTTCTAAACCACCAACGTTTTGCCACCAAACTTTTGGTCTTTCAACGTAAAACTCTCTCATTGCAGTAGGAACTACTTCATGCATTGCATCGTAAAAGTCCATTAATTTAATTTCCATTGATTTGAGAATTTCTGATGGAATTTTTTCTGTTTCTAAATCAATTTCAGGAAGATATCTTCGAATTGATTTCATTGCAGCTTCTCTACACAATGATTTGATGTCTGCACCCGTGTATCCATGAAGCTCCGCAGCCAAAGTCTTCAAATTCACATCTTCAGAGATTGGCATTCCCCTTGTGTGTATTAGTAATACTTCTAATCTTCCATCTTCATTTGGAACAGAAATTTCTACCTCTCTATCAAATCTTCCAGGTCTACGTAATGCAGGATCAACACTGTCTGGTCTATTGGTTGCACCTAAAACAATTACATTTCCTCTATCTGTTAATCCATCCATTAATGCTAAGAGCTGTGCAACAACTCGTTTTTCTACATCACCGTACGCTTCTTCACGTTTTGGCGCAATTGCATCTATTTCATCAATAAAAATAATGCTTGGAGAATTATCCTTTGCTTCTTTGAAAATGTCTCGTAGTCTTGCTTCAGTTTCTCCATAATACTTGTTCATGATTTCTGGTCCGTTAATTGAATACATGTTTGCCTCAGACTCACTAGCAAGAACTTTTGCAATCAAAGTTTTTCCACATCCAGGTGGGCCGTACAATAAGATTCCACTATGGGGTTCAATTCCTAAACCACTAAAAAGTTCTGGATGTCTAAGTGGAAGCTCAACAATTTCTCGCATTGCTTTAATTTCTGATTTTAATCCTCCAACTTCCTCATATGTTACACGAATCTTTCTATCAATTGATGTTTCCTCAAGAATTGTAAGAGATGTAGAACGATCAATCTTTACAACTCCTTTTGGAGAAATTTTGTTAATTTTAAAGTCCATTGAATTACCAAGAATCATTACAGAAATTTCATCACCTTGTGAAAGAGGTAATCCTTTTAGTCGATTTTTTACAAAGTCAGTGAATTCTTTATCTACAGTTACAACATCATTAACTGGCATTAAAACTACAGATTTTGCAGTTTTTGTATTTACTTTCTTTACTTTAACTATGTCATTTAATGCCCCACCAATATTTTTTCTAGTTTGACCATCAATTTTTATAATATCTGGAAATTTTTCATCTTCATCAGCTGGCCAAACAATTGCACAGCTTGATCTTTTACCATTAATTTCAATTACATCTCCTGGTGTAACTTTAAGAAAATCCATTGCATCTGGACCAATTCGTGCTCTTTTTTTACCAACATCTCTTTGTTTTGCTTCACCAATTCTCATTTGTAATTGGTCTTCTTTTCTAGGCATGAGGAGCTCCTATTTCATGTCAACAGACATTCGGCTCATATTCAGAACTTCCATCTCACTTACGCCTTCAGTGTTTCTTACAGTATTTTCTAATGAGTCCATTTGACCTTCCTTATCATCTACGACAAACTCCGTTTTAAGGAAGTGTAATCCAAAAGCTAACGGTTCCTTCTCAAATCTTTTCAATGTTATACCTTCTTTGAGAGAAGATTGAATTTTCTTTGCTAATTCATCCAAATCTACTTCAGTTCCGGTAGGAAGAATTTTCACTATTAACAAAAGCTGTGCCATTTTAAGGACCTCGAAAATTGCATGAATTACAAGTATATGATCTTGCTGCTTCTCGACAACTTTGACATCTCCACATTAAGACTTCGCCACAGTTTGGACAGTTGAATTTCACACATTTGTCATTTGGCATTATATGTCTATGACAACAACTGCATACCGGTAAAGATATTGTAGACGACATAACCAGCTGACTCTACAAGTCGAATTTATAGGTTCCTTAGCCCGTAGGAATTATGATAAGAGATTTTTCATTTCGCTAGTCATAATTATTTTTGCTGCTTTAAAAGACCCTTTTGCTCCAAGTAGTTTGATAATTGAACTTGTATGAAAATCAAAATCATCATTATTTGAAATCTCTTTTAAGATCTCAGGTGTAACTGAATCAAACAATTTTTCTATTGAATCATTATCTAGGCGTTCAAGAATTTTTCTTGCCAGCAGCTGTTTTTTGAATTCTTTTCCAAATTTTTCGTACCAGTTTTTTTGATACTCTTTAAGGGCTTCTTCTTCACCTGTTTTCAAAAATTTTGAAATTGCTTTTCCTGCATAAATTCCTCCTAATCCACAAGAATAGATACCACCTGCTGTCGTTGGTTTAGACTGACCAGCAGCATCTCCAATAATTACCAGATTTTTTGAAACAAAATTTTCAATTGGCCCTTTAATCCAGATGGGAGCAAAAATTTTTCTGATTGTTGAATGTTTTCCTTTACTTGCAAGAAATTCTTTAAGGACATTTGCTGCATTGATTCCTTTTCCAGCTACTCCAACTTTACCTATTCCATCAGAAGATGGAATAATCCATGCAAAAAATCCAGGATATTTTTTTTGATCAAAATAAACTTCAACATTTTCTTTTTTAATCCAATCTGCATAGACTTCGTATTGTATTGAGCTGAAGAAAGAATTCCAGTTCTGTCTTTTGCAATTAAAGAAGAAACTCCTCTAGCATCCACAATTAATTTACACTTTATTTCTCCTTCTGAAGTATTTACTCCACCATCAACAATTTCATTAAAACTAGTTTTTACTCTAATTTCTGCACCTTTTCTTTTTGCTTGAAGGGCTATGTGCTTATCAAGTTCTCTTCTATTAACTTCTGCAACCTTTTGTTTTTTAGAGTCAATGGCTAACTTCTTTCCTGAAGGAGAAAAAATTTGGGCTGATTCAATATAATGATCAAAAATCTTCCTTGAAGGAATTATCCCAAGATCTTCTAAAGCAGAACTGCTAATTAGCCCTCCACAATGTTCAGGAGTTCCAATTTCATAATCTTCTTCTAAAACTAGTACACTGTGACCGTTTTCAGCAATTTCTCTTGCGCATAATAGTCCTGCTATACTCCCGCCTGCGATAATTACATCATAATACATGTTGACAATTTATTGTACAATAATTTAATTCAAAAGTTTTTCATCTACCTAATTTACTCTTTAACCATGGGTGAGATAAAACAGGTGATTGTAGTTAGAACCGATCTTGAAATGGGCAAAGGAAAGATTGCTGCTCAAGTTGGTCACGCATGTGTATTGGGTGCTGAAAATGTTAGAAAATCTCATCCTGAATGGTTTGATAAATGGTGGAACGGTCAAGAAAAAATTGTTTTAAAAATTCCTGGCCCAAAAGAATTAGAAGAAATCAAAAACCATGCTATTGATTTGGGGTTGCCATGGTCTGAAGTTACAGACGCCGGTCATACACAGATTGCTCCTGGAACAACTACATGTATTTCATTAGGACCTGCTCCAGAAGATAAAATCAATAAAATTACAGGAGATTTGAAATTGTTATAATTATTTATGCTAATGAACTAATTTTTGATTGGAATAAGATATAACATGGCTTAGCGATTTTTTTAATGTGAAAAAACAGACAAAAGGAATATTCTTTACTGTACTTTTTGGAGGCGGATTACTATTTTGGGCAACTGCAGCTACTCTTCCTGGAATGATGCCTGAATCTCCTGACGCAGTAATTACTGAAACTGGAACCCCTTTAGATAATTATCCTGATGTACAACGTGCGCAATTCTGTGGTACTGAAGATAATGCAAAATCTAATCATTATGTTAAAGAATTCAAAATTCCAACTCCATGTACTCAGCCTTTAGCGATAACTTCTGATCCAGATGGTAATTTGTGGTTTACACAAACTAATACTGGGCGTGTTGCAAAATTTGATCCTAATTCCGAAAAATTTACCGAGTATGATAATCTAAACTGGCCACTTGGAGCCCGTTCAATGATGTGGGGCATTGACTATGCTCCAGATGATAGTGTATGGTTTACTGATGAAGCAACAGATGCTGTTTGGAAGTTTTCCATTGCAACTGAACAATACTCCAGAACCGATTTTCCTGCAACTGCTGATTCCCTACCTCAACGATTGTCTATAGAAGGTTCAAAAATTATTGTAAATGATTTTACTGGAAGTAAACTAACCTTTTTAGATGTGATTCAAAACGAAGAAGGAATATCATTTTTGAATATTCCCTCTCCAGTTGAAAGCTCAGTAACTGCAGCCTTTACAGTTGACCCTGAAAAAAATGTCTGGTACACAAATTGGATATTTCAAACAGGAGGTGTTTTAGCTAAACTTGATCAAGAAAAAGCATTAGAAGTAGGTACAAGTGAAACTGAACTTTTTGATCTAATTGATATTTACACATTTCCTCCTGGAATGAATACACCAAACGGCATTGCATCAGATAAAAGTGGAAATATTTGGATAGCAGATACTTCAAGTAGCTTTTTCTTTAGCTTTGAACCTGAAACAGAATCTTTTACAAAATACATTACATCTAACCCCCCATTTTCTGCATATGGGAATTCTTCTGGACTGATCAAAAACCCTATATCTCGACCATATTGGACAGACTTTGATCAAGATGGAAAACTTGTGTTAAACCAACAGACAGCAAATAGAATTGGCATATTTGATCCTAAAACAGAATCGTTAGTTGAATATGTAATTCCTTCAAATAATCCTAATTGGGCTGACTGTGAAGGAATTAATGATTGTGGCTTAGCACAAATTTTTGATTTTACAATTTTAGAAGATCAAATCTGGTTTACTGAATGGGTAGAAAATAACATTGGTGTTGTGGATAGAACTGAACCACTTTACTTTAATGTTGAATCCGATAAGAAAAAATTAACACTGAAAAAAGGAGAGCAAGCACAACTTAATTTATCTTTAAGCTCTAATGTTGGAACAACTCCTGAACTTTCTATTGCATCAGCCTCCACTGCAGAATTTTCTGATCTTGTAATTGATCACAATGCACCAAATTCTTTCCAATTAAATGGTGATTCGCCAGAAACATTTGAAATAACGATAACTGCAAGTGAAAATGCAATCCCAGACATACACAAAGTTCTATTAAGTGCACAAACTGATGACTTGGCTGTTTCTCAATTTGTTACTGTGATTATTGAACAGTGATTCCAAAAATTGATTCAGAAATAGGAATATCTATCTACAGTACTAATTTTCCTGGCTGTGGTGGTAAAATTAGAACTAATTTTGAAGATTTCCAGGTTTCAGAAGTGTTATCCGAGAAAGCATCTAAAGCAATTTCTCAAGAAGGAAATTATGCTGTCTATAAATTAAAAAAATCAGGAATAGATACCAATCATTCCCTATCACTAGTTTTTAAAAAGCATAATCTCCGTCTAAAATCACTTGGGCTCAAAGACGCTTCAGCAGTTACTGAACAATTTGTCTGTGCAGAACAAAAATCAAAATCAATTGATAGTATTTCAGAAAAAAAATTCTCCATTATTAGAATTGGTTATGTAAAAAAACCACTTTCAAAAAAAGATATGATAGGAAATCGGTTTAAAATAAAAATAATTGATTCCTCTGGCGATATTACAAAATTTATTGAATATGATAAAATATTGAATTTTTATGGTTATCAAAGATTTGGCTCAAAAAGACCTGTAACTCATTTAATTGGTAAAGCACTTGTGCAAAAAGATTATGATAAAGCAATTTCAATTTTACTCTCATATACTTCAACATATGATTCACCAGAAAATTCTGAACTACGTGAAAAGCTTTCTGATAAATCAAAATTTCCTGAATTATTAAATGAAATTCCATTTCATATGGATATTGAAAAAATTGTTATAAAAGAAATGATTAAAGAGAATAATTCAAAAAATGCAATTAAAGCAATTCCTTTATCTTTACGAAGATTTTTTGTTCAAGCATATCAATCATTTTTATTTAATAAAACACTAAGTGATGCATATGCTGATGGCGAAGACTTGTTTTTGCCTCAAAACGGTGATGTTTGTTATGATAAAAATGGAATATTAGGAAAATTTTCAAACATTTCTTCTCAGAGATTAGCAGTACCTTTTATTGGATATTCATATTACAAAAAAACTCGATTTAATTATCAAATATCTAAAATACTAGAACATGAAGAAGTGTCTCCTAAGGATTTTTTCTTAAAAGACATGCAAGAATTAAGTAATGAAGGTGGTTTTAGAAATTCTTCGATTGAATGCACTAATGTTAATGCCGATCAAAATATCATCTCATTTACTCTTTCTCGTGGTTCTTTTGCAACGATGGTTTTAAGAGAAATAATGAAGCCTGATGATCCAATCCTTGCAGGATTCTAACTTTCTGATTTTAACAATTTTTTATTACGATTTTTGTCATTAACCATTGTGTGATATAATTTTTCCATCAAGTAAAATTCTTGAGCAGAAGGTCTTTTCCCTCTCTTTTTATCTTCTCTCATTACTTGATACAGTTTTTCCATTAGATAAAATTCCTGTACATCCAAATTTGATTTACCAGAATTTGAATTATTTCCATTAACTGTTTCACTTTTTGCAGGTTCGAGATCCATAAAATATCAGTGTATAATCCGCATAATACTTTGATTTGTGTGTCAATCGAACATACAAAAATTTGGGCAAGAATTTATTATGAATAAATTTACTCATATCATTATGGAAGCAACTTTTGCAGCAGGATGTTTTTGGGGTGTAGAGGAACTATTTCGTCATGTTGATGGTGTTGAATCAACTCAAGTAGGTTATACTGGAGGAGATTTTGATAATCCACAATACAACGATGTATGTTCTGGTAGAACTGGACATGCAGAAGCAATTAATCTTGAATATGATCCTTCAAAGGTTTCCTATGAAGACTTGTTGATGATATTTTGGAATAATCATGATCCTACTACAGTTAATCAACAAGGGCCTGACATTGGAGAACAATATAGATCTGTTGTTTTTTATCATAATTCTGAACAGGAAACAACTGCGAAAAAATTAAAAGACAAACTACAAGATACAGCACAAAAGAAATTTGGTAAAAAAATTGTAACCCAAATTGTTCCTGCAAAGAAATTTTACAGAGCTGAAGAATACCATCAACAATATCTAGAAAAAAATAACCTTGCTCAATGCAGTAGTAAGTTAAACTAATACCTTACATCTTTGTAATCATATCATGGAAAAAGCATATCTTTTGTTAAGCTGTGAAATTGGAAAAGAACATGAATTAGCTAAGCAGTTAGATTCAATTGATGAAATCAAATCTGTAATGATCACTTATGGAGATTATGATGTTGTAGTTGAAATTGATACAAAAGATGCCCAACAAATGGATAATCTTATCACATCAAAGATTAGAAAACTTGAAAAAATTCGAAGTACTATCACATTAAGAGTAACTACTTGACTTTTTTTGAAATTTTTAAGAAAAAACCAATACCAATTAAGATTGCACCTATTATTGAAATTTGAATTCCATATGTTATCCATTCTGGATTTGAATACATGAAAGATGATTCTGGTCCAACCATTGCCTGTCCTTGAAGATGGAAAATTATTCCAAATACCACTATTATTGAACCACTGATAATGATCGGAATAGTGAATTTCATACTAAATCATTCATGATTTTATTAATAAGGTAAACAGAATTGATAATTTGAACAAATCATTTTTCGTTTTTTTCTTTAATCTGTTTTTTATTAACTCATAAGGTGTACAATTGGGATGCTGATTTAGACTCACATAGACACCACTATGGAAATTTGTTAATTTTTTCAAGTGCCGCAATAAGCGCTTTTGTGATATTTTTAATATTACATCCTGAAATCTCAAAAACTACTCAAGAATCTCCTATCATAATTAATCTAATGTTTATTCCGATTTTTATAATCGGAGTAATTTATGGAATGAAAATAGTAGAACGTGTAATCAAACCCTCTGAAACCCGTGGTAGATTTAAACGACTAACTATCAAAATATTTTTGTTATTTTTTATTATAGGAGGCTTATTTAGCTCTGTTAACTTTGCACTTCAGGGAGGTTCTTTAATTCCTTCTTCTTCTATTCTTGAAGATGGATTAATTGAATATGTAAGCGAATTTGTTTCAAATAACGGTGGAGTAACATTTCTAATTATTTCTAGTATTACATTAATGGCAACAGCAACAAAAAGAATTGTTGGTTTAGATGGATTTTTTAATAAAATTATTACTTTTATTGGCACATTCTTTTTCTTCTCAATGATTACATTGAGTTTAACTAATAGCGATCCTACAGATTCGCAAGTTTATCTTTATGTCTTTTATCAGGCAGGAATTATTACTGGAACCCTCTATCAAATGAACAAACTTACATCTAATTTGAATATGTGGGAAGATCTTTCAAACGGATATCGATAGAATTTAAACTAATTTTAAAGAGATTTTATGGTATATTGCTAGCTATCCCATCATTCAAGTCAACAGTAAATTGTTCTCCTGAATCTATGGCATCAACTTTTAATCTTGCATCAAATTTTCTACATTCATCTCCAACAAAGTTTGTTGCCTTACAATCTTCAAACTCTTTTGTTTTTTCTCTTTGAATCTCATCAGCAAATAATACATTTTCTCCAATTGTAATCTGAAGCAAACCAACTATTGTTAAGGAAGCAGATACTGCGATCATTGCATAACCCACTTTTCTGTGGTGGTGTGGCTCTGCCATTTGCTGAAAAACACTTTTGGAGGAATTTAATCCTTTATGACCCCTCGCTGTCTATAATTTTTTTATAGAAAATTTTGATGCATTTTTGTTTATACCATTTATCATTTTACAAAAATTGTCTGTATTTATCAGTCAAACTCCACACAAGTAATGAGAAGGAAATAACATGAATTTTCATATATTAAAAAACGCTCTAGTAGCTTGTCCGATTTAGTGGACAGTCAATTTATGAGCCTATTTTTGATAGTCGATCTATAATGTTGGAAAATGGATCAGTCGTAGATGATAATCTCTCTCCCAGTTCACAAAATGACGATTGGGCAGAGCTAATCTTACAACTATCTTCAATTTTGGATTTGGAGACAGTTGAGGCTAGAATTTATCTGAATTTGCTAAGACTGGGACCAGTTACTGCAAGTGCATTAGCAAAAGAGCTTGATGTTGATAGAACAAAAACTTACAGAACTATCGACAAGTTACTTAATCTAAGTATTGTATCTACAACAATTTCTAATCCAAAACTCTGTATTGCAACTAAACCTGAAGAAGTTCTTAAAATAGTTTTACAGAAAAAACAAGATGAAATTAACCGCGTTGAAAAAATTGGTAAAGATGTTATTCAAAAAATTAACAAAATAGTTCCAATTACTGACGGTCATTATGTTCCAACTTTTAGAACTGTCCAAGGAAGAGCAAATATTTATTCTCATATTGAAAAACTTTTAGAAGATTCAAAAGGCACTATCTATATTGTTACCACATCTGATGATATATTGAGAATGTATCATACCGCAATTCCTGAAAAAATTAAAGAGTGCATTGACAATGGTGGTACAGTTAGAGTATTAACTGCAACTGAAGATAAAAAATTTCTTCCATTAATTGATAGATTAAAACCAACTGAAACTAGATTAGGAAAACTTCCTTCTAAGGGAAGAATAATTGTTGATGAAGGAAAACAAATGATAATGTCTGATGTAATGAATGCATCAGATTTTGCTAACATGGAAAACTCTAGAACAACTAATGATTCATTTAATATTGGTGCCGATTCTGACTTTGCACTTTGGACAAATTCTGCTGAAATGGTAAATAACATTTCAAGTCTTTGTAAATTTTTATGGCGAACTTCAAAACCACTAAAAAAATTAGATATTAAAAAATAATTTTAATTTTAAACAAACATAAAAGCGGCTACGGCCATGACAATCATTATAATAATATGTTTTATTCCTGCAGCATAATTTCCTGAACCAATTTTACCTGCAGCTAATCCTCCAAAAACAGCCTCAATCATTGCCATGTTAAACAAAATAGAATTTAGTGCTTCAATATCCATGTTAATTATTGACGAAAACATCCCATCTCCGCTACTAGCTCCAGGAGTTGCTAAAAGCATTTCTTGAACGTTTAAGAATTCGCTAAAGAATTGTGATGATAGAATAACAGAAATTCCTAGAAAAACTGCAAATGAGATATAGATTGTATATGTATAAGGTGCTAAAGATGCTTTCCTGTCCTTTTCTAAGTTTTGTAAATCAGTTACGTGTTGCTGAATCATCTCTAAATTACTTCTAATATCGCCTCCTATTTTCAAAGCCATTTCAAGTAGAGTAGCCACTCTACGAGACATCTTTGTGCCTGTTCTTTCTGCAAAATTTTCAAATGCATCCTCAATAGGCATGCCCCAGCTGATATTCGCTCTTAGATTTTTTAATTCTGGAGTAAGCGGACCCATACTACGATCTGCTGTAGTCTCAATTGCTCGAATAAGATTTGCACCACTTTGCACTGCACTTGATAAGGCCAACAAAAACAGTGGAAGGTTTTTGTCAATACCATCTTTTCTTTGAACTTCTCTTAGATGCATTAATGTAAAAGGAACTATAGTTGCAAGTGCACCAAAAACTATTCCCATAGTTTGAGATGATGAATCTTCTGCAATAGGTGGATATGAAAAACTCATAGCAATAATTACCAATCCAGCAACCGCAGTAGGAACTAGATATCGAATTTTTTTAGAATGGATAAAAGATGGCTTTGGTATTTTGATTTCTTTTTTTCGTTTAATAGGTCTAGCTTTAGCTTTTTGCATTTTTGATTACCTCTTTGGTACCATTGAATCCATCATAAACAACAGGAGAAAACCAAAAAATGGAACCATCACATATGTTAACAAATTCATTATTGTCATCAAATCAAAGCCTGCTAAATCAGGACTCATTATTGCCATAATTGACAACATGATGATTGACATTAATGGAAATACTATCAAAAGAATCGTATACATTTCTGCCATAACCCCTAAGGAATCTGTTGATTTTTTTATCGCCATCTTTTTTTCTTCGAGTTGCACTTTTCCAGTAGCTATAAAGTATTCTTTTAATTCTCCTCCAGATTGTACAGTAATTATTGCACCTTCTAACAAATCTGCATAAGGTCCTGGAGGACTTCGTTTAATCAAATCATTAATTGCTGTGACCAAATCCATTCCCATGACATCAATATTTCTTGTAATGAACTTTGCATCTTTTACAATTTCTTCTTCAGAGTCTTCAGAAGCAATAGATTTGAAAATTCCTTCTAATGATAAACCACTTGTAGCTAAGGTAGCCATATAACCAATAAAATGTGGAAGCTCATCGATTAATTTAGAAGCTCTATTTTTTACATTAATTTCAGGCACCATTTGTAAAATAAAGAACGTACCTTGTGCCATTCCTGCACTAGCGATTATTGGAAGAAGAAATGCAAAGGCTGCTGGCTGAATATCAATAACTATTGCAATAATAACTCCAGCTACTAATCCAATCGCTCCTGCGATAATACTGAAAAACACTACACTGCAAACATATACTTCAAAAGGTATTGGCATCATTGCATGTTTGATAGTTTTTTCTAGTTTGGAAAGTCTTGGATACAAAAATTGAATATGTTTGTTAAGTAATCTGTAGCTTAAAACATGAACTGAGCCTGCTGAATCACTATCAATTTTCTTTTTTTTACCAGTGTTAATTGAATAATCAAAAGACTTTTGCAAAATTTACACCGTTAATCTTTTTCTCTCCGAAAATCTTTCTGGATCTGCATAAAACTCCATAATGTTTTTTGACACATCTTTGTGATCTCGTATGTCATTTTTTACCAACCATTCAATTGCAAGTTTTCTCTTGCTTAATTCATAGTTAATTTGTTCATCACTTTCTCCATATCTTTCTTTTATTTTGTCAAGCACTAAGCTGTTTCCGGAAAAACTATGTGTATCAGTATGTGGGTCCCATTTGAAAATTTCATGTGTTTTAATCTCTCCAGTGCTTTCATCTAATCCTGCAATTTCTGAAATCTGAATAATTCTTCTAACTGATTTGTCTTTTACACGTAATTTTAGTTGAAGATAAATCAAATCCAAAGTATTTGCAATCAATGGTTTAGGAATATCCATTGGAGATGAGGCAAGTCTAGTCAGTGTTGCTTCAACAGAGTCAGCATGTATTGATGAGAATCCCCCGTGACCTGTTGCCATTGCTTGAAATAGTGTATATGCTTCTCTTCCTCTAGTCTCTCCTACTACAATAATGTCTGGTCTTTGTCTTAGTGCAGCACGAAGAAGATCGTATTGATTAATTTCTCCGATTTGTCCGTCTGTAAAGTTTTGCCTAGATACAGCTGGAATCCAGTTGTCATGAGGTAAGTTAAGCTCTTGAGTATCTTCAATTGTTACAATTTTTTGTCCTGGACGAATAAATGACACTAAAGCGTTTAGAGCAGTAGTTTTTCCACTTGCAGTTCCACCTGCTACTAACATAGTAGAGTTTTTTTCTGCTACATACCACAAATATGCTGCAATATCTGAATTCATAGTTTGGAATTTAATTAGATCCACAATTGTAATTGGATCTGCTCTAAATCGTCTGATGGTAAACGTACTTCCTCTTTTTGTAATTTCATGTCCTAATGTCAAGTTAATTCTACTTCCGTCAGGTAAAGCTGCATCAACAATAGGATTTGCCATTGAAACGTGCTTACCGGACATGTAAGATACTTTTCTTGCAAAATTGTTTAATTCCTTATCTGTTTGGAAAATTATGTTTGTAGGAATTGATTCAAATTCTCTGTGCCAAATATACAAAGGAATGTTTGTTCCATCACAACTGATTTCTTCTACCATATGATCTCGCATCAAAGGCTCAATTTTTCCAAGATAAATGAAATCACGTATTGCGTAATAGGTGATTTTTGATACATTTTTTGCAGGTATTTCTAATTTGTATTTTTTAATTAACTGCGAAATCTTTCTTGCTAATCTTTTTTCTGCATTTTTCTTTGATTTAATATCGTGTAATGAAATACTAAGTTCAGTCATAAGTAATTTTTTAATTATTTCAAACTTTTCTTTGTCTCTTTCACTTAATGTAGGCTCAATGATTGTATACTTCATTCCTCCTTTTGCAGTAGGATCTTTTGTAACTCCTCCATGAATCTCAGCATTTTCGAAATTTAATTTTGATACTGAGATAAATTTAGGAATTGGCCTTTCTTTTTTTTGAACTACAGGAGTTTCTGGTAAATTATTAATTGTTAATTTTTTTTCTTTCTGGTTAGTAATCTTAGAAAAATCCGATTTTATAGCATTTACAGGATTTAAGTTCAAACTATGCAGTTTATTATTAAGTCCATTTTTCAATATTGTAAATTTCATTCGTATTGTAAAATGAAATTGTAATTATTTTACTCATTGTGCGTCCAAATGCACAGCATACGTCTTTTACTCTGAATTACGGCTATTTTTGCTAGTATGGTGCTTAGTATGCATATCAAGAATGTTCCGAGGAGAAGACAATTTGTTGAAGTTTGATCTAAAAAACAAATTCAAATCTGAAAATAAGAGTAATGCCTCTAATCAAAATAAGAATGAATCAAGCACCAATTCTGATAAAGATCGAGAAGAACTTCTGAAAACCGAAATGATATCATCAATTCTCAAAAGTGGCATGTCTGATGAGGGAGATAAAACCGTAACATTTGCTGATATG
>JABAOH010029596.1_pt1 | contig 26908 bp, 23 predicted proteins | sample 7062181 | NCBI WGS metagenome assembly JABAOH01 (sample SAMN14538630, study PRJNA623070) | marine sediment metagenome | biome: marine biome [ENVO:00000428]; feature: marine pelagic biome [ENVO:01000023]; material: deep marine sediment [ENVO:00002113]; isolation source: pool of 5 deep marine... | reverse complement strand
CGGCGGCCAAAACCCTTTTTGAAAAAAGGGTTCTGGACTCCCAAAAACTTTTCATATGCGGATAGTCATTGTACCCCGCTTCTTTAAATTTTGCCCAATTTTACAATTTGCCTCTCTCCAAATTACCAACCTATAATTGACCCAGGGCTTTTGCCACACTTTGAAAGTATTCGCTGCTGGGGAATAAACTCTCAAAAATAGCCGGGGCAATTTGTAACGTTTTTTCAAGCTCCAGGCAGTAATGCATCTTTTGGAACTGTTTGCGGTATTCGGCAACTTCATCGCCTACGGGTTTGTTGTGGATGATGATATCCGCCATTAGCCGGGCCAGGTTGTCAAAATCCATTTCCTTCATGCCAAAACGGGTCATCTCCGGAACCCCCATACGGATACCGCTGGGGTGGTAGAACGTTTTATCATCCGGCAGGGCCTGGTAATTGGTAACAACGTTGTTCTTTTCCAGGCGGTGGGCAATTTCTTTACCGTCTGCGAATCGGGAAACCCGGATCACTACCTGGTGGGTACTGGTAAAACCGTCTTCTTCTCCACCTTCTACAGGGATACCGTGTTGGGCACAAGCTTTAGCAAAGGCTTTGGCATTTGCCACCACCTGTGCCTGGTATTCATCCTTGAAATGGTTCATTTCCATAGTGGCCACTAAAAAGGCCAGCAGGGTACCCAGGTGGTGGTTACTGGTAGAACCGGGGAAGGCCCGGGAGGTGATTTCTGTCCAGAGTTTTCGTAAGGGGCTTTCCTTGGGCATGTTGGCGGCGATGATTCCCCGTTGCGGTCCGAAGAAGGTCTTGTGGGTAGAGCCGGTTACCACGTCGGCGCCTTCGGTTAAGGGGTCTTGAAAGTGTGCCCCCAAAATACCCATGACATGAGCGGCGTCGTACATTACGACCGGATAGTAACCATCGGTTTTATCGATGAATTCCCGCAGAGGCTTGACCGGTTCAGGGTGAAGAAACATGCTCTTCCCGAATACGAACAGCGGCGGCCGGTGCTGGTCCACCAGTTCCAGCATTTTATCAACATCGGTCCTGTAAAAGTTGTTTTCCACCAGCGGGAAATTAACCACGTCCCCTTTCACGAAATTGAAGAGGGCGCCAAAAGGCTGGGCACTTAAATGACCACCGTAGTTAAGATTGTTATTCATAACGGTTGTCATCCGGCCGCAATCAGTAAGCTTGGGAAAGTCTTCTTTTCCGGCAAATAAAAATTTGACCATGCCCTTGAATACGACCTCGTTGGCCATCTGTCCGCTTATGGTACGGGGTTCCACTTCCGTAGCGTTGATGTATTTGCCAAATTCTTCCTTTAACCGTTCTTCTACCTCAAAAATAAAATCCGTTGCTTGGTAGTAGTACACCTGGTTTCCTTTCAGTGCCCCGGTTCCCTCCAAAGCTGCCCGCTCCTTTTTTAAAGCAGTTTTATGCTCGGCATATCGACCGGAAGGATCGCTGATTTCACAAAGTTTGACCAGGAGGGAGGGGGTGTTTTCAGAGGGGATGAGGTTGAAGCACCGCCGCTGACGCCAGAGGTTGTTCTCTACTACTTTGCGTCCCAGTTCCTGCAATGTTTGTTCCAATTGGTCCATTATTTCTATTACCTCCAAATGATTAGTATTTCTTTCTGATTAATAGTTAAAATAGTATACTCTAAAAAAGTTAATAAATCAACACATGTATGGATTACCCAGCAATTCTAATTTTACTGAATTGCCTGGGTGAACACAAAATACAGGCCGAACCCCTACATTTGATGCCTCTTTTTATGCTTTTGTAGGGGCAAACCTCGTGTTTGCCCGCACTTTAATGGGCAAGATTAGAATTGCTGTGGATTACCATTGAGGGGACTACGCAGTGGGGCAAAATTGCAATTTTTGAAAAAATGTGATAACTTATATTACCTTATTGATTCTGAGGTTAAAAATGAATGTAAAACAACACCAATGGTTTACTATTTTTATACTTATCCTGGCTGTTCTTTGGGGATTTCACCTGACAGCCGCAGCAACTGCGGACGCTGCAGGTTCTAATCCCAATTATCGCTCTTTTGCCAATGCCGGGGAACTCCAGGTGTATATGAAATGGCATCCGGACAGGGTGCCGTTAATCAGTGCCCACCGCGGTGGGCCTATGGAAAATTTCCCGGAAAATGCGTTGGAAACCTTTGAAAATGCCCTTAAATATGGCCCCTGCCTGATCGAATGCGATGTGCAAGTCACAAAAGACGGACACCTGGTAATGATGCATGACAACACCCTGGATCGCACCACCACCGGAGAAGGAAAGGTGTCTCATCATACCCTGGTCCAAATCAAAAAATTATTTCTAAAAGATGTCAGCAATAAAATTACTGGTTTTCGGGTTCCCACGTTGGCTGAAGTTCTCCGCTGGGCCGTGGGACGGGCCGTTTTAACCATCGATGTAAAGGCAAAAGACAGAGTGCCCTTTGAACAGGTTATCTCCGAAATCCGGAGATATAAAGCCGAAGGGCATGCCATCATTATTGTTTATAATATCGAAGATATGCTGAAGGTTCATCGATTGGCAGCGGATTTGATGATTTCCGTCACTGTTACTGGAATAAAGGCTGTAGAAAAACTCTTGGCCGCCGGTGTGCCGGCAGAGAATCTTGTTGCCTTTGTCGGCGTATATGAACCGGATATTAACGTGTATGAAATGCTCCATGAAAAAGGCATCCGTACGATTTTAGGCACCATGCACAACCTGGACAACAAGGCGGCTGCCCGGGGGGTGTCAGTGTATCAACAACTTTACAAAAACGGTGCTGATATTTTATCTACGGATAATGTGCCGCTGGTCAGCCGCGCCATCATGGAGGAATCGGAGGATAGCCACGAAGGACACGAAGGAACACGAAGGGAGGAAGAAAAAAAAGATGATAAAAATTAAAAGAGTGTGATCTTATCTGTTGTGAATTTCGTTATAATATAATATAATTAAATCTAATACCAGGGAGAACATTAGTTTAAGATGTTTAAGAGCAAAGAAAGACGAGACAGTGTGCTTCTGCTGTTTATGGCAGTAATAACCATTGTTTTTTTACTTTATATTTTTATCCCTTCCGGTGGGAAAAAAGATAATGGGAAGAAAGATGGCCCGGATGGGAAAAAAGTAAAAAAGGAAACCAAAATTCCTGAAAAAACCACAAAAAAAACTCTGCCGGATGAACCCTCAGAGAAATTCATACTGGAGAATTTAAACCGGAAAATCGAAGAGCAGCTGAACGCTATCTACGTTGATATCCTGGAGGCGGATGATCCCTTTGCCAATTATAACACCAAAGACCTGCAAAATCTTCCCGGGGAATTCCAAAACAAACTGGTGGAAAAACTCTATAAGTTTAGTTTCTGGGATTTAAATGATATCCCTACATTGGCATTCCCGGAAACCTACAACAATTCTTTAAAATTGAATCTCTTCATATCGCTGTTCCTGTTGAAAAGCCAGGAAGAAGAAATTCTCAAAAAATATGTTCAACTTCCCCGCAGCGAATGTGAAAAAATGATTCGTTTTGAATGTTACCACCTGGTGAACAATGAAATAGAAAAAGGCTATCAATTGATACCTGTGTTGTTTTATTTTAAATTGCTGATGCAGCGGCTAAACCTTTATCCAGCAGAAGATGAGACCGTCTTCTTTAAAGAACAGATAAAACACCTGAGAGACCTGACAACCGGTAAATTGTTAATTCATATCCGGGAGTTCCTGGGGTTTTCCAAACGGAGCGAACGGTATCGACTGGAATGGGTTGAAGATGACGGGATTTTATCGGATGATAAAAAAGTATACACCAATTTGAATTTGAACGTAATCAATTTTTTAAAGCAAGAGTACATGGTTTTTCCTGACTCGGAAAACAGTGAAAACAATCAATGGATTAAGGAACTCTGCAAGGCAGACCCCGGTGATATTGAATTGGAAAATCTCAGCATCCGTAACCAGGACCCTGCCAAACAACTGGATCTCCGTAAAATCATCTACACTCCACTGAATTCCCGGTTCGTTGTCATGTTGAAAGAATACCAGCCAGGTATAGATACGGACCCTGGTTCGTATACCATCATGAGGCGTGAACAAGGATTTTTGAATTACCTGGTGGCCCGGCGCATGGGAGAGTTTCATAAGAATTTCACTATTATTCATTTCACCCTGGACCCGACCGATAAAAAGAAAACCAAACTATTCAAACAACAGTTAAAAGAATTCGGCAGTTATTTAAAGAAAAATATGGTTTTTTAACTTTTTTTACATTTGTATTCTCACGATTGTACGGGCATGGCATGCCGTGCCCTTACTTCTTACTTCTTACTTCTTACTGATTTCTTCTTGTCTAGCTTGAAATTCATGACCACGGTGAAGCGGACCGGTTTTTTTACGCCGTTCATGACAAAAGGTTTGTATTTCCACTGCTTAATCGCTTCCAGGGAAGCCTCATTGAGAAGTGAATGACCGTCAATTACGATGGCATCCACTACATTTCCATTTTTATTGATGGTAGCTTCCAGCACGACTTTACCCTGGATACCGGTTTTCAAAGCTTCTTTGGGATATTTGGGATTCACTTTCTTAATGAGTTTTGGCCGTTCTTTGGCAGAAATAACAGGGGGTTGTTTTTTATCTTTATCCTTATCCAAGTGGAAGGACACGACAACGGTAAATTTGACAGGTTTGGGTACGCCATCTAAGAGATAAGGTTCGTATACCCACTGTTTAATAGCATTTACGGCAGCTTCATGTAATGCTTTGGGACCTTTAACGACCTTTGCCTCTGCCACACTGCCAAACACATCGGTGACAGCGGTAACCACCACTCGCCCCTGGATACCTGCTTTTTTTGCTTCCTCGGGGTAATCCGGGTCTACCTTGCGAATCAACCGGGGTTTTTTGAGGTCACCTTTCTTGCCTTTGGGGGGCGGCGGGTCCAACGGCAAAGGAGGCGACGGCAGTCCTTCTTTGCGGTGAAAGGACAAAAAGTAAATATTACCGCCGGAGTCCTCAAACCCCAACGTTGCTGTTTTTTTCTCCGGCAGGATGATTTTGCTTTCTAACAAGGAACGAGGAGGCTTACCATCTTCCAGCACCTCAACGCGGAACCGGTTCTTTTCAATGGAAATCGCACTCAATTGAATCAATAAATGACGGTGATTTAGTACAATCACCGAGAACGGCGTTTTGCCCCACTCTTTTCGCAGCGGCATAAGGGCCTGGGTCATCAGCTTAATACCCGTCAGGTTAAACACCCGCTTCAACGTTCGCTTCTCCTTGGAAACTTCGATATCCGAGAACACATTCTCATCGGAAAGAAGTTTCAAATAGTAAGAACTGACGACTTTGTCCGAACCACTGCTTTCTCCCCTGAAGCCTTCGTAAAGTCTCAAAAGGGTCCATACATTCCCTTCTGCTGGCCCAACTGCGGGCGCAAGTGATGCCGCGGGCGCAGGGGGGGGTGCAGGTTTTGGTATTGATTGCAGCGGCGATGCCCACAGGACTAGCGGTGACGAACACAAAACCACCAGTAATACCAGCAAACAGAAACAAAAAACACCGGTTCCGGCAGCTGAAATTCCAGTCAATTTTCTCATTGTCAACCTCCTTATTTATATCTATTTTTTCACTTTTTCCACCCAGACAATGGTAATATCCGGGTTGGTTGTATTAACGACGACGGTATTGGCGGGTTCACCTTCCACCAGGGCAGACTGAACCCATACTTCCTCTGCTTCCGCTGTAAACGTATCAGGGGATCGGTGAATAAAGTAGAAAACAAACAGAAAGGCCGCCAATAATACAGCCGCTGCAGCAGCCAATCCCCCATAATAAACAACAGGACGTCTCCGGCCACGGCGTCTCTCTTTCTCCGGGATAATGGTTTTAAATTCCTCCAGGAAGGTTCTTTCCAGGTCCGGCGGGATATCATGCTCCACCGCTTGAACCCGTTTCATAACCTCCCGGTCAAAGGTTTTTATATTGCTCATACAGTAACCTCCATTACTTTTTTTATGGTCTTGCGTGCCTGGTGCAGTATAAACTTTACATTGGCACGGCTCAACCCGACAATTTCGACAATTTCGGAAATTTTAAACTCATTGTAATAGTAAAGGAAAAACACTTCCCTGTGACGAAGAGGTAATTGTTGAGCCACCGTATATATTTCACGAACATCTTCAGTTATCGCCCCAACCACTGCGGCAACTTCACCGGCTTCTTCCAGTGACACAACCGTATTTTGGGGCTGGGCCATAAATGTGTCTTTTATAAGATTGTGGGCAATGGTAAATATCCAGGTTTTGAAATTTTGCCGCCGATCAAACGAATAAAAATAGCGAAACCCTTTCAACAGCGCTTCCTGGAAAACATCATCCGCTTCAGCAGAGAAATTCAGCGCCTTGCGCACAAAATTGTAAAGCGGTTTTCTTATGGGCAGCAAATAGTCAAGAAAAAGCTCTCGTGTTTGTTCCAGGTTTTTCCCCTGACTGCAGGGAAGCTGGCGTACCTTGTTATCCTGTGCAAATCTCATGGTTATTGCAGCTGAATTTCCTTTCATACTTGTTATACCATGAAATCACCTAAATGGATAGAAAGAAAATTTCCTCTTTCATTTTTTTGCATTTTGTTATATAATAGGGCAATGGATGCCAGGAAAAAAATTCAAGAAGAAAAATTGTTTAATATTTTGAACCCAAAGCGTGCCAACAAGGAATTCAAGATTACCCTGCGCTTCCGGAAACATTTGAGCAAAAAATACCAGGAAGCTGTGGAACTGGCAAAAAAGAATAAGTACTTCCTGGAAGAAGGAGAAGGGGACTCTTACAAAATCTATGTCAGTTTTTACCCCGAAGAGGTCGAAGAGTTGTATCAAATCTTTGAACTGGTAAAAGAACAGGAAACCACAAAAATTTATTTGAACAATAAATTAATCCCCTATTTACAGGATTTGTGGCTGTTCTTGATGTGGTTTTACAGGATAAAATGATGACGTATTCAATAATTTTTGCCACAAATGACTTGACTTTTAGGTGATATTAAATTATAAATTATAAATCAACCCTAGAGGAGGAATCGATGAAGAAGAATCTATCTTCGATAGTGGTATTCGTTATGGTTTTGGCGGTTATGGTTCTTTTTTCCGGCTGCGAAAAATTAAAAATGTCCAACCTGCAAGCAAACTATAATCTTAAAAGGGCCAACAAGTTATACACCGATGAACAGTACAGGGGTGCTATCAAGGCATATGAAACCGCCCTGGAATTAAATCCCAAATTGACATTTATATACAAATATCTGGGAACCAGTTACAGCCAGGTTTATCGCCCCGGGAAGGTTGATGATGAAAGAAATACCAATGACGGTAACAAAGCGGTTGAATACTTGAAAAAAGCCCTGGAAATCGAACCTGACAATGAAAAGATCATTGTTGCCCTGGGTGACATCTTTGATAAAAAGGGTAATGTAGAAGAAGCGGAAAAGTATTATCTCATGATTAAGGAGAAAGCAGCCGATGAACCCAAAACCTACTACACGCTGGCGAATTTCTATCAAAAGAATGGAAATAGCGAAAAGGCCGAAGATATGTATCTGCAGCGAATCGAATTGAACCCTGAAGACCCTGATGGCTATCATTTTTATGTCTCCTTCTTGCAGGATGTCCGCCGCTGGGAAGAGCTCATCGGCATCCACAAAAAACGTCTATATGCCATCCTGGACTCAACCATTATACTCACCATGCGAGAAATCGATAAACTCACCAAAGATGCGGATACCATCAAGAAAGTCACCGAGCATATGAAAACCATTAAAAAACATAGAGGCATAGATGAAGAAGAAAGACAGCGGCTGCTGGCTGATTCCCGGCAGAGATTGGAAGGCCTGCTCTCATTAGAAGAAACAGAGAAAAAGATCGAAGAATTGAAAGCCGAGCTGGAAAAGAAGATCAAACGAGCCGAAGCCATGATTGAGGCATTGGATTCGGAACAAAAACGAACGGTGTCGGAAATCTATTATGCCATTGGTAATGTGTGTTGGAACTGGAGCTACCAAACACCAACCAATATGATGGATCCCAACGAACGAGACGGCATCATTAAAAAGGGGCTGGCTGCTTTGCAGCGATCCACCGAAATTGTCCCCGACTACGCCAATCCTTACGCTTATATGGGACTGCTCTGGCGTGAAAGAATTAAAGTTAACCCGTTGAAGAGAGCTGAATATGTCAAAAAGAACGAGGAGTTCAACAAAAAATTCAAAGATATCTACGACAGGAAACTGAAAAGGGAAAAACTCAAAGAAGAGCTCGAACGAATGGGTGAAGAGCAAACGGAAGGAGAAGGAACGTAGTTAGAAAACCTCGTAGACAATACTGACACGCCTGTTCCTGGCTCGATTCTCAGGGGTATCATTTTCCCTCAGGGGGTGGGTGTCGGCATGCCCCACAGCAGAGAATCGTCGGGGATCCAGGTTTCCTGCCTGGATCAAGAACCGTACCACACTCCCTGCCCGGGCTGAGGACAGCTCCCAATTGGAAGGGTATAGGGGGCTTCTCACCGGGATATTATCGGTATGACCTTCAACAGTTATTTTATAAACGGTATCATGCATAATAGGAATTAATTTCAGTAATAACCGCCTGGATTCCGCGAGTATTTCAGTTCCTCCCGGTTCAAACATCGCATTGCCGGCCAGCTCTGTTATCTCCATATTAACCCCCCGGCGATGCAAAGCAATCAAAACATTTTTCTCAAGCCCCTCTTCTTTAACTGCTGTCTGCAGCAGGTTCACCAGGCGCTGCTTTTGCATTTCTGTCTTAGTCGGAGAGCTTTCCAGTTTAATAGGCAATTCCATTCCCCCTTCTTTTCCCAGTTCAAAAACGTCTCTCTGGACACCAAAGGCATCTTTCACTGATCCCAACACCTCCTTAAACTTGGCAGCATCTGTATTGGCAAAAGCCAACATCATAATAAAAAAACACAGCAGCAAGGTGACCATATCTGCATAAGTCACCAGCCATTTGGGTCTGCCTTTCTTACACTTCCTACATTCATCCGCACCATACCCAGACATTGTTCTTTCTCCTTAACCGTTAGCCCCTGGTTTTCATCGAGGTTTCCAGTACTTTCCGGGATTCCGGGTTCAGGAAAGAACCCAGTTTTTCCTGGACAACCGCCGGGTGGTCACCATTGGCAATGGAAAGAATCCCGTTGACGATCAGTCGTTTGAGCAGCATTTCCTGGTCATGAAAGTATTTTAGTTTATCCGCCATGGGCAGAAAGAAAACATGAGCCAGGAATACCCCATACAAGGTGGTGAGCAAAGCCAACGCCATTGCCGGTCCGATGCCCTTGGGATCATCCATATCCGAAAGCATCAACACCAGGCCGATAAGGGTCCCGATCATTCCAAAAGCCGGCGCTGCATCACCTGCAGCCACCAACATACCGCTCCCGGTTTCATGACGCTGAGTGGTGGAATTGATATCGATGTACAACACCGCTTCTATCAACTCCGGTTCCACTCCATCAATAGCCAACTGCACCCCTTTTCTTAAAAAGGCGTTCTCTATTTTTACCTTTTCCAATCCCAAAATACCATTTTTTTTGGCTTCAACCGATAAGGAAACGATTTTTTTGATCATCCTATCCGGGCTTTCCACTTTACTAAAAAACGCCTTCATGACAATGGGAAAAAGACTGGCTACCATCCTTATCGGATAGCGAATGAACACCGTGCCAACCGTACCCCCCAGGACAATGGCCAGGGAGCTTACATCCACAAACATCCCCATATCTCTGCTGATGGCATAAAAAATAAAACCCACAGCAGTTACCAATCCGATTATTGTCGATATTTCCATTTGAACCTCTATCCTATCTATATTTTATGTTCTGAATCTAGGTCTCTAAATATAGACGGTAGAAATAAAAAAGTCAATATCATTTGACAAATGAAATTGAAATAATATATTATATATACATGAAGATAAATACGAAAATTAGATACGGTTTGAGAATGCTTGTTTCTCTGGCCGAAACCAATAAGGTTGTTAATACGGCTGAACTTGGGAAAAAAATGCAAGTATCTCCCAAATATTTACGGAAACTGGCAGGGCCCCTGGAAAGGCACCATTTAATCAAAAGTGTACAGGGCATATATGGGGGCTATACCTTAGACAAAAAAGCCGAAGAAATCACACTCGCTTCAATCTTTGATGCCTTTGAAGAAAATATCAATATTACTGGTTGTACCAGCCAGGAAGGATGTCCATTGAATGAAGAGTGCCTGACCCGGCCGGTATGGGAGCACCTGGAAAGACTTGTTAGCAATGAGTTTCAAAAAATTACCATTGCTTCCATATTGAACAATAAGTTTGTTGGCTAATCGGTCAGTCAAACCGACAAAACGAGGAATTAATGTACAGGGAGTGTGAGTGATGAGAAAACGAAAAGCACTGCTTTCTTTGTTTGGCATTATTATTTTAACCTTTATTATCAATTCCCATATGAAAGAGAATGAGAAAGAAATATCTTTCCCCAAAATCATGTGCGGCATCCCTACATACAAGAACGCCCGGATCAGCTCATCCATGTCCTCCCTTAACAGTGATCCCTTCATTGCTGTCTTTTTAACCCGGGACAGTTATGAACAGGTGCTTCATTTTTACCAAGATAAATTGAATATGGATTATAAAGTATTGAAATACGGCAGAGGCAAGAAAGTGACCAAAACCATATATCAATTTGAAATAAAAAAGGGGGTATTGAAGGACTATATTAGCAAAGGGGTTGAAATCACTCCTTTAAATGCCAGGTCACAGAGAATATATAAGGCGAAGACAAAAATCAGGATTATAATCCCCCAAAAAGAGGTGGAATTTAACTTATAAACAGGCAGCGGTCCCAGGCGGGATCAATGTCAGAGATTACGGAGATGAATGCCAGGCCAATGCCAGCGACACCTTCCAAAAATCCTGCTTCATTTTGCCATCCGCCGTATTTTTCCGTATGCCATGCTTTATAACCGGCATAACTATCTTCATGTCTCGCCATGTTCAGCGTTTGTTCTGCCCAGTACAGGGTGGTATCTTTAAAAACGTCAAGCCCAGTATAATGGTAAGCGCGATTATAAATGTGCATAAGACCTGCAGCGCCGTGACATAGACCGGCATCGATAACCGCATTCTCTTTTAAGTCTCTCCTGGCCGTGGAATCCTTCAAAACCTCTACTGCGAGTTTTTCCCATTCTTTATTTCCCACGCTTTTGGCGGTGTGCCATAATGAGATGCCGATACCCAGGTCACCGTAACACCAGGCCAGGCGGCTTTGGGACAACGGGTCCTCTTCTGAAATCCAACTGGGAAAGTGAGAAGCAAATTTTTCCCTGTCCAGTTTGAATTTCAGCATGTACTGTACAGCGCCGTTTAGCAGCATTAAGGCTTTTTCCTTATTAATCCCTGCTTCCACCACCTTACCCAGGAAAGCGATGATCGCGGCAATCCCATGGGACAGGCTCAAATTATAACCTTTTTTCCCACTTTCCCGGTCCAGTACTGAGAGCCATCTGCGGGCGTCGTCTTCTTCTTTTTCGCTCAATTTCTCCAGTTCATCCACCAATTCGCTGATATAATCCTTTGATTGGGGATTGGATAGTCTGCTGAGAAAGTAGGTTCCGTTTCCCACGGCTCCATGTAAAAAGTCGTAATTTTCGCCTTGAATATCAAAGATCATGGCTTTGTGAAGATAGGGGTCCAGGGATTCCAGGACTTCATTGGTATCGGTATCGATGAATTCATTTTGGGCCAGGAGTTCGATGCTCCAGCCAATGCCTGCCAGCCCGCCGGCAAGGGTATGATACGTGAAGTCGTTATTAATGACGTCAAAGATCTCAGAAATTAAGTCCACCCCGAAATCCGCGAATTTGTCTTCGCCCAAAAGCCGGGCATAATAGAAGAAAAACAGTGCTACACCGATCTTACCGCCCATTAAACCGATATTGTTTTCCAGTTTACCGGTGTTTTCAAGCAGCACGCTTGAAATCTCAGCCAGTTTTTCTGTATAGGGTTTTGTTTTTTCGTCTTTAACTAAAATTTCCCAGTCCATTGTTCTATTGTCCTCTCTTTTAAAATTTTTTATTAAAGGATATGTTTTACCATGTTTTGGAGAAATAATCAAATGGAAATTGAAAATTCCAGCAATTCTAATTTTACCGAATTGCCCGGGTGAACACGAAATGCAGGCCGAACCCCTACATTTGATGACCCTTTTCATGCTTTTGTAGGGGCAAACCTTGCAGGCTGTCTCAAAACTCCGGGTGAACACGAGGTTCACCCCTACGTCCGCCCGGAAACCCTTTGTAGGGGCGAATCTTGTATTCGCCCGGCCTCCACTGCTTTCGTATTTCTTCGTGTTCATTCGCGGCTTCCCTCAAATCTCTTCTCTCACCTTGCGCAGGGGATACCGGGCCGCGATCCATTTCCTCAGTAAATTGACCGGGAACCAATACCGCATATTTCTTTCAGCCAGGATTTCTTTGGAAACCAGTTTATCCAGTGCTTCCATGGATTGCTTCCGTGAAAAATCAATGCAATAGTGCATGGCCCCAGATCAAACCTGGGTATGAAAAAAACAGACATTCCTTATTGAAAAAAGTCTTTTAGTATGTGATAATGTTATTTCAATAAACTGGCTAAGTGGTTGAAGATAGAAAATGTAGTTGAGAAATGAAAATAATCTGGACAATTCATGCTGAAGAACGTCAGAGGCAGTGGGAAAAAAAGTATGGGATTGCAAAACAAGAAGTGGAAAATTTAGTGAGTAACCCTGAACAAACCGTTCCAGGCGATTTAGGTGTCCGGGTTGCACAAAGAAAAACCCGAAACGGATTATTAAGAGTACCTTTTTTAGAGATTGATATGGATAGAAAAGTCTTAACAGTTTATTGGACAAGTAAAATACAGAAATATTGGAAAGAGGAAAAAAATGAAGATTAAATATGATCCGGATGCAGATGTTCTCCTTCTCTCCTTTCGCGATGAGCCCCCGGCAGATGCGATTGAGGAACCGGGAGGTGTCATTGTTAGTTATGGGGAGGATGGAGAGCCGGTTAGCGTGGAATTTATGAATGCATCGGTTCGAAGGTTAATCCATCCCGGTGAAGTCAGTGTGCCTATTCAGACCGAAAGCACTGCTAAAGAGAATTTGGTTGGCGTTTGACTTTACCATTTTGCAAATTCTTTCCTTCCTCCCTTCTCCGTTTCTTCTTTCTTCGCGTTTCTTCGCGTGCCTTCGCGGTTCCAATCAAATTTCTTCCCTAACCTTGCGCAGGGGATAGCGGGCCGCGATCCATTTCCTCAGTAAATTGACCGGAAACCAATACCGCAGATTTCTCTCAGCCAGGATTTCTTTGGAAACTAATTTATCGAGCGCTTCCATGGATTGCTTCCGTGAAAAATCCGGGAGGAGCTGCTTGATCTTATCGAAGATAGCGTCAGGACCGACATGGTCCAATTGCTTGTGCGTCAACTCTTCTGCTGCTGCACTTATAATCAAGCGCTCCAACTGGCTCGATTCATCCCAGATGTGTTGGGAAAAGTGTTCTTTTCCCTCGTTAATGATGTGTTCGACAACGTCATCCACATCATCGATCAAAGCGTCATTTCTTTTTTTGTTTTCGTTCAAATCATTGACCAGGGTCCTGCAAATTAATTGGGTCAGGTAGGGTTGGCCGTTGGTCATTTTAAGGATTTGTTCTACCGCCAGATCATCATAGGTTAGTTGATCTTTTACCGGTTCTTTAATCAAGCGGATGGCATCTTCGCGTTTGAGGTGGCTGATTCGGAAGTATATGGCAGTATTGAAGAATATGGACCAGTAATCCGCGCTCATCTCCTGCAATTGATGGGTGCCGCAGAACAGGAAGATGAGTTTCTCTTCGTGCTGCATCAGGTGGCGAATATTGCTAAATACGCTTTTTGAAATCTTTCTCTCTTCCACCCGCATTTGCAGCTCTTCGAATTCGTCTACCATCAGGACGATGATTCGTTTGCCCAGTTGCGGTTTAATGTCCTTAAGGAAGCCTTTGAACCGGTAAAAATTTTCAACTGGTGATGCAGATTGTAAGGATAATTCTTCTATAATAGCGTTGGAGAGGGTGTGATAAAAATCTTTTTCATCATCGATGCCCTGCATATCGATATTAATTGGTATAAGTCTTTTGTCGGTTAATCCTTGCGTTCCAATTCGGTAGAGCAAGGAAGTTTTACCGGTTCTGCGCAGGCCGTGGCAGACAATGGTGTGGTGACCTCCGGAGGCCAATATATTTTTATCGATAAATTCGTGAGCATCCTCTCTGCCGAAAAATAGTGGAGCATTACCTTTGAGGGGTTGACCTACAATATAAGGATTTTTTATTTCCTTAAATTCAGCACTTTTTTTCAATATGGTGACCGGGAAAGCGAAGCTCTCTCTCTTGCCTTCCATGACCCTGTCCGAAAAGGTCAGTGTTCCCTTGAGAATGGTTTTAGCAGGAACGTGTGGGGTAATGGAAAAGGAAATTTCTTTTGATTTGCCAGACTCAATAATATCGATGTCAGTTTTAGTGCAATTGGGGAAGGAGATAGCAGGACTATCTACCTGGAGGGTAATGGATACGTCAGCAGCCAATTCCTGGCCTTTGTTACGAATTTCAAAATAAAGTTTCCTCTCTTCTTCAGATGCCAGGACTTCCCTGTTTTTCAATTCAATGGAGAGGGCAGCCGCACCTTGCAGCAGTTTTATTTCTTGCTCTAACAATCCCGCACAGTGTGACAGGGCTTTTGTCCATTAACAGGTCAACCCGGTAAGCCTTTTTGAATTGGTGGTTCACCCATGTGGTTTAACCGGTGCCAGCATTACTTACCAGTTCATGTTTTAAGGCTTCTTCTACCAGGCGGTTCAGGGAGAGATTCCTTTTGGCAGCCTGGAAAGCCGCTTCCTTATGCAGTTCCGGTGCGATTCTGACATTAAACGTACCTTTAAAGGATTTTTGGGGTTTGATGTTGAGTTCTTTGCATGTTTCGATATAATCATCGACAGAGGCTTTGAATTCTTTTTCCAGCGCTTCTACGGAAGTGGCCTCGAAGGTCACCAGATCATTAATAAAGTCTATTTTCCCATGAAAGACTTTATCTTCGGCGGAAAACTCCACCCGCCCGATATAACCTTTATATTCTAATATATTACTCATCTCGACACCTCTTTTTATTTTTATATCAAAATTTTTTTAATTTTTCCTGTATATCTCTTACGGTTGCTTTGTTTAATATATTCCCGGGATGTGGTTTATGGAGTAAGATCAAATCCCGTATCGCTTCATTAAAAAATTTCACCCTGGAACCACTCCCCTCGATTTTTTTGTATCCAAGGCTTTCAAGTAGTGTTTTTAATTCATCATAGGTCAGATCGCTTTTAGGAGGCACATCGGTAAACTTTTTCAGCAATTTTTCTTTTTTGCTCACACATTCCTCCTTATCAAGGAAAACAACACCTTCGCAATGGTACTACGTTTTAGTTGCAAAGTCAACAGGGGGCCGTATTTTTTTTATAGAAAGACGAGAAAAACTTTTGTGGAACAATGTAGCGACTTGATTCATCGTAGAGGCTTGATTCATCAAGCCCTTCAAGCGGCGTTTCATACCTGGGTTTGATAAAGAGACTGTGTCATAATAGGGGGGTAAACACGAGGTTCACCCTTACGTTAGCCCGGAAACGCTTTGTAGGGGCGAATCTTGTATTCGCCCAAATTCACATTCGATCCTTTTTCTGGATTATGACACAGCCTCTAAATCAAACCCCTACTTATGTATTTTGACATCATTGTCGTCATTTTTCCACGTTTTTTGACAACTTACAAGTTAAAATTTAAAAATTTAAGTTAAGAGATTCTTCGTTTGTCCCTTTTTTCTCCCCAATCCTTGTCTCCAATCAGTCTGAAGTAGTAGCAAAACAGCTTCAGCTAATAGCCATGTTATACTCTGCAAGTGGGAAACAGACTGTTTTTATGATTTGATTGCGATGTCTGGCAATTTCCTCCAGGCGTTTATAGATAGGTGCATCGAAATACTGTTCACCGCACCTGACACATACCCAGGCAGGAACATTATCAACATAGATTGTTTGGCCTTTAAAATTAAACCTGGCTCGAATTATACGATATTCTATTTCGCCATCGCAAAATTCACAAATATCATGTTTTGTCATTTCTTTCACCTCTTATTCTTCTTCCGCATAGGCCGTAATAACCAGCAAAATGCCAGAAGAAAGAAAACGGCAAACTACATATGCGCGGCGCCCATCCATTGCATCGCCAACAATTTCATAGCGATTTCCTCTGGGATCACGTGTAAACTTCTTGGCGATTTTTCCCGTCAAAATAATACTTTCGATGTCTTTTGCTTCAAGTTCATCATCAGACATCTCTTCATTTGCATGCGAACTGATACGGTATTTCTCCTCTCGGATAGCTTGACGTATACGATATAATAAGTGCATTCGATTTCATCCTTCGCTGCCGTTTTGAGCACCATCAGCCTAACCTACTCAACTATTAAGTCTGCGGTTTGCCTGACCAACAAAATAAAGTAGCATAATCCAATGAAAATTTCAACTATCCAGGGATAAAAAATCAGAAAAGAATATTGGAAAAGGAGGAATCGCTATCTATAAAAAAGCAGCATTTGTGGACAAATTTTCTGAAATCAAACAGCTCTAATCTACGATTAGATACAAAATAGCTGAAACCATGAACAATAAAAGTAAACGGACGAAGCCCAGGACTGAACGAACAAAGAAAAGAAGCGCAGCCATGAAGATTTTTTCTGCATGAGAGAGCAAAAGAGCTGCAATTACCCGGAAAAAAGCTTCGTGATTACGCTTTTTTTCTTCAACGGCGCACGAAATTCATACGCCGGGTCACGAAAATTATGAACTGAGTCACGAAATTCATGAGTCAGGTCACAAAATCCATGCTTCAGGTCATGAAATTTATGAGCCGGGTCACGAAATTCATGCGCGCGCGCACGAAATTCGTGCGCCAACAAAGAAATTTTGCTTGTGATTAAAGAAAAATTCCCTGTTTTTCCTCAAAAGAACAGGAAAATCGCAGAAAAAATGCTGATGATTGAAGAAAAAAAGCAAAAGAAACCTGTTCAAATTCCCTTTAAAGCACTATTATACTGCAAAAACCTTGAATATTTCTTTGCCAAAGCAGAAAAAACGATAATTTATAGAGAAATTGTTCACTTCTGTCGAGCTTTCCCCTGCTGTTCGAATCTCTTCTTTAAGTCTTTGACGATGGTTTCCATGCCGGAGACCCTATTTTTCTCCGCATTTTTTGCCGCATCGTAAAAGGCACGCGCTTGAGCATAAGCTTGAGCCCCGACAACATTGGCCGTGTCTTTGAGCGCATCTTCCAAAACTTTTAAATTTAAGATCAAACGCTTCAGGTCCTTGGCAAGTTTCACGTCCCGTTTAAATTTTGCAATATCAAGATATCCCGGAGCCACCTGCGGATTACTTTCAGCATATCTCAATGCATCTTCTACAAAAACAGATGTATAATTACCCATCTTTTGCAGTCTCCGAACATCTTCCGAATCGATGACCACCGCCAACCCGGATAACCGGTCATTCATCTCAGCAAGCCGCTTCTCGATATACTTGGTGATCTCATCAGTAAAAACAGAGGAAATATCTTTATCCATCGATGACATTTTCTGCTTACTCCTTTGTACATTTCATGCCTGAGGCACTTGAATCATTAAGGAAATCCCATTATAAAAGAGAATACCGGGATTGTCAACCCCGCACGCGGAGGCCAATACAGACTGTAGATATGTGAAACGATCGTGCGGAATTGACGGGCGAAGGTAGGGGCTCGGTCAGTATTTTGTATTCGCCTGTTTCTCCTCATCATTTGATAAATTACAAATGACAAATGACAGCGAAACAATGTAGGGGTTTGATTCAGAGACTGTGTCATAATAGGGGGTGAACACAAGGTTAACCCCTACCTCCTACCGGAAACGCTTTGTAGGGGCGAATCTTGTATTCGCCCCAATTCCACATTCAATCCTTTTTTGGGATTATGACATAGCCTCTTCGTCAAACCCCTACGGCTGTCTTTAGTTCTCGTACGACCTGTTAACACCTAACACTAACCTTGCCATTGTCACAATTCTGTCACTAATGGTTGCATCCCTCCAGCAAATCGTTTAAAAATAACCCTTTAATTTATAACTATGACCAAAATTCTCTTTAAATTGAATTATACAGACATTGAGATGACCGCCTTAATAAAATCCAGAGAATTCTGTAAAAAAACTCAATTAAAAAGAAAAAAGATTTAAATGGAGATGAAAATGAAAGATAACACAAAATGGAAAAAGTCAAGAGGGATATTTCTCCCCTTGTTATTCATTATAACCCTGGTGATGGGCAATACGGTTTTATTGCCGGGAACGTCCGAATCAGGTAAACCGGAAACATCTACTGCTTCAGCATCCGGGAACAAAGCCGGTGAAAAAGACAAAAAGAAAGAAGCAGACGAGAAAGAGTCTGTGCTGCATTACGAAGTCACGGTGACCGCCACCCGGACCAAAAAGGATACCTTTGAAATTCCCAAACCGGTGAGTATTATCAACCGGCAGAAGCTTGAGGAGAAAGCCCCCAACAATATAACAGAAATGTTGACTGAGCTGCCGGGAGTGGATGTCAATGGTGTGGGTGCCAACCAGAGTCGTCCAGTGATCCGGGGATTTCGCGGTCAGCGCATCCTGCTGTTGGAAGATGGCATCCGCATGAACAATTCCCGTCGCCAGCAGGATTTTGGTGAAATCCCAGCCATAGTAGATGTTTCAGGAGTAGACCGCGTAGAAGTAGTACGTGGTCCTGCCTCGGTGTTGTACGGTTCCGATGCCATCGGCGGCGTGGTGAATATCATTACCCAAATACCATCTTACCAACCGGGAAGCTCCTCCATTCACGGAAATGTGGGATACCGGTTCGGTTCCGCGGATAAACAGAGTAAAGGTATCGCCAATATTAACGGTAACATTGGTAAGTTAGGTTTTATGCTGAGCGGCAGTTACAGGAACGCCAACGACTATACGGCACCATCGGGAACCTTTGGAAATATTAAACTTGACGATGATGTTACGGTTACCGATACAGGTGTAACAGACGGCGGCATTAACCTCTTGTTAAACTACAACATCTCAAAGCAAAGCCAGGTTTCTTTTAAATACCAGTACTATCATGCCAAAGACGCGGGGTTCGGATTTATCGAACCGGAGCTTTACAACCCGGGTTCCACACGGATTCAAATTCGCTATCCCTGGCAAACGGTCCACAAGTATACCTTCAAATACGAAAATCGCCAAATGGATTTCGCCCTGGCGGATCATGTCAATCTCATCGGCTATCACTCCAGCAATGAACGGGAATTAGCAATGGATATTTTTGTCCCCTTTGGAATTCCCAACATGCCCCAGGTGGGAGCCAGCATCCAGAGTGAAAATTATACCGACATCAATACCCTCGGCTTTCGCCTGGAGTTTAACAAAGCAGTTAAGAGCCACGTATTCACCTACGGTGTGGATTTATTCCAGGACAATACCACCAATACCGATACCAACATCTCCCAGGTGGTGGGTTTTGGGCCTCCGCGTCCCTCCATAAATACAACACCCCTGGTGCCCAATGCCCGGTATCGAAGTTTCGGGGTATTTATCCAGGATGACATGCCCCTGTTTAAACGGACTTCATTGATCCTGGGTCTCCGTTACCAGAACGTCAATGCCAGCACCAAAGAGACCCTGGGCCTGGAAGATCAACCGCTGGTAAACAGCACGGATCAAACATTGGTAGGTACCGCCAACCTGGCTTACGGTATCACCGATCAGTTACGGTTGGTTTTTTCTCTAGGCCGCGGATTCAGGTCGCCCAACCTGATCGAGCGGTTTTACCACGGCCCCACACCCGAAGGCAGCGGGTTCCAGGGTAATAATACCGGCCTCAAAGCGGAAACCAGCCTCAACTTTGACATCGGGTTTAAATACCGTTGGAAAAATATCTACCTGGAATCTTTGTATTTCAATAATGTGGTGCGGGACGGCATCCGGGTAACACCAACAGGCAAACTGGTAAAGGATATGGATACACCCGAATATCAAAATTTACCCCCCGAATATCAAAATTTACCCGTATATCAAAATATCAATGTGGATAAACTGCGGATGCAAGGTATTGAAGTGTTGGGGAAATTGTATTTAAAGTTCGGAATTTCATTGATGGCAAACTTCACCCACATCAAATCCAAAGACCTGGGAAACCCTGAAACGCCGTATGTAGATACTTACTCCGCCAAGTTCAATTTTAATGCCCGCTACGATGACCCCCAAAAGCGGTTTTGGTTGGGATATGACCTGCGCATCAACGGCAATCAGAAGGATGTGATACTGGTTAATAATCCCATCGGTGATATTATCCCGGGATTTACCGTTCATTCCATCAGTGGCGGTATCACGCTGTTTAAAAACAGTGCCTTTCCGCAGCGAATCGGGATTATTATCTACAATCTCACCAATACATTGTATTCGGAATTTTCCAATGCCAGTTTTTTCCGGCCGGCACCGAAACGTCAAATTGTGTTGACCTGGTCCACCAGTTTCTAAGATATTGCCTCCGGCGGCCAGGGGGGCTCTTTTCGAGAAAACCGCCCCCCTGGACCCCCCGCAAAAGCTTTTCAAAAAAAGGCTTCAGTCAAATAACCTAGTAGAAAAGTTTAAAAAAATCGTTAGCCTCTATTGAAATATAAAATGATTTCATCTAAAATATACGTTAGAAAGAAGAGCATGGGTGGTGAGAATAATGATAATGAAAAAATTGGCGTTATGTATCGTATTCTTGTCGATGACATCCGCTATTTTACTGCCTGCCCAAAAGAAATTAAAATTCGACCATTTCTCCATCCAACACGGGCTCTCACAAGGTGAAGTTTATTGTATAATCCAGGACAACAGGGGGTTTATGTGGTTCGGTACGGAAAACGGCCTGAATCAATTCGATGGAAACAAGTTTAAGGTTTACCGCAACGATCCCACTGACCCCAATAGTTTGAGCAATGATTTTGTTCGTACCATATGCGAGGATCAATGGAATAACCTATGGATCGGCACCGACCACGGAGGCTTAAATAAATTTGACCCGGTAAACAAAACATTTACCCATTACAAAATCAAACCAGGACAACCCGACAGTTTAAATACAAATCCTGTCAACTCCATCTACATTGATTCTTCCAATTTAATGTGGATCGGGACCTGGGGGGGAGGACTGCATCGATTTGACCCGGTCAAAAAAATGTTTATTCACTATAAAACGGATGGAAATGAAAACAGCCTGAGCAGTGATTTTATCCGTATAATCTGTGAAGGTCAACCGGGTATTCTATGGATAGGAACAAAAAACGGATTGAATCGTCTCGATACCAAAACCAAAAGATTTACTCATTACAAAAATAAACCCGGTGATCCCGGTAGTTTAAGCAGCGACGATGTGGTTTCCTTGCATAACGATCATACGGGTATCCTGTGGGTGGGAACGCGCGAGGGAGGCTTGAACCGGTTCAATCCCCGGGAAGAAACCTTCACCCGTTACCAGGCAGATGAGAACAATCCCAACAGCTTATGCCACAATCACATCCACGCCATTTGCAGAGACCGAAGGGGAATGCTGTGGATTGGCACCTCTGACGGGCTGAATCTTTTTGACCCGGAAAAAGAAACCTTTTGCTTCTGCAAAAGCGATAAAAATGACCCATCAAGCCTGAGTAAAAATAACATCGTATCCATTTATGAAGATCGAACTGGTGTTATCTGGATCGGAACCAATGGCGGAGGTATAAATAAATACAGCTATCCGAAATCCGCTTTTACTCGATATGAAACCGAAGCAGACAATTCCAACAGTCTAAATTCAAATCATGTTTTTGCCATCTGTGAGGACCGCTCCGGTTTCATCTGGATCGGAACCCAGGGAGGCGGTCTTAATCGATATGACCCATGGAAAAAGGAATTTACCCATTACCAGCACCACCCGGATAAACCCGGAAGCCTGAGTTCGAATATATTGTACTCTGTTTTCGAAGACCGGGAAGGAACACTCTGGATCGGGACCGGAGAGGGATTGGACCGGCTGGATCCCGGAACTGACCGGTTTCTTCATTACCAGGAAGGTCCTGCTCCCCCGGGCCTGAGCAACAAACATGTATTTTCTATATACCAGGATCAACGGGGTGTCCTCTGGTTGGGAACAGGGGAAGGGGGGTTGAATAAATTTGATCGGGCAACAAACCGGTTTACCCATTACAAAAACCGCAAAAATGATCCCAACAGCCTGGGAAGCAACATTGTTTACTGTATCTTAGAGGACAGCAGGGGGAAACTCTGGATCGGCACGGATGGCGGAGGGCTCAATAAATTTGACCGGGAAAAAGAGCAGTTTACCCGTTATCAGAAACAAAAAAATAACCCCAATTCATTGAGCCACAATACTGTCACTTCGATTTATGAAGATCAAAAGGGTGTGTTATGGATCGGAACTTACGGCGGTCTTAACAAATTGGACCCGGTTCGAGAACCGGGTTCTTTTGCCTGTTTCACCCAGACACATGGACTCCCTAACGACGTGATCTGTGGAATACTGGGAGAAACCCCAAAAAACAACAAAACCGAGACCTGTCTCTGGCTCAGCACGAACCTGGGACTATCACGGTTTAATCCTGGAACCGGCCGATTTACCAACTTTGATGTGGAAGATGGACTACCGGGCAATGAGTTCAACGTAGGCGCATATCACAAAACCGGAAAAGGCGAATTTTTCTTCGGCGGAATGCACGGACTCATCTCTTTTTTCCCGGAAAACATCATCAAAAACGTTCCCGTACCACCGGTGGTGATAACCAGTATACAGGTGCCCGACACGGTGCAGCGCTTCCAGGACCGGATGCTGCCAAAAAAACAACGGTTCATGCCCGGAGAGGTTACGCTTTCTTACCGGGACATTATTTTTTCCATTGAATTCGCTGTATTGGATTATGTCAACCTGGAAAAAAATCAATACGAATATAAAATGGAAGGATTTAGCGATCAATGGATTTTCCTGGGTAACAGCCACTATGTGACCTTTACCAACCTGGACCCCGGTGATTATGTATTCCGGGTGAGAGGAGCAAACAGTGACGGTGTCTGGAATGAAACAGGCGCCTCAATGAAACTAACCATCACACCACCCCTTTGGAAAACCTGGTGGTTCCAGGTACTCTCAGTAATGCTGATTATCGGCATCGTATTTACCCTGATCCGCAGGAGGCTGGGTCATGTTCGCATGAAAACAGAGGTCCTGGCGGCACGAGAGGCCCAGATGTCCATCTTGCCCCAGACCAACCCAAAAACCGATCCCTTCGACATCTCCGGCATATGTGTACCTGCTTACGAAGTAGGCGGGGATTTCTTCGAGTATTTCTGGCTGGATAAAAACAAAACCAGGTTCGGAATAGCTGTGGGAGATGTCTCGGGAAAAGCCATGAAAGCCGCTATGATGGCAATTATGACCAGTGGAATGGTTTCATCAATGGCAGGGAAATCCGGTTCCATCAAAGACATATTGACCCACATCAACCGCCTGCTGGTGGCTAAAACCGACAAAAAGATGTTCATTGCACTGGGTGTGGTATCTCTGGATACCCGGTCCAACGAATTATCCGTTTCCAATGCAGGATTAAACAAACCGCTGTGGAAACGGGATCAATCCATTGAATTGATCGAAAGCCCCGGGCCAAAATTCCCACTTGGAGTTTTAGAGGAAAACATATATGAGGAAAAAAAGATTAAAATGAAACCCGGCGACATTGTTTTACTTTTTAGCGACGGCATTCCAGACATGCAGAACTCTGGTGGAGAATATTACGGGTTGAATTCCCTGGAAAGCCTGCTGGCAAAAATGGAAACCGATTCACTTTCTGCCAATGAAATCAAGCAAAGAATTATTGAAGATGTGGAACGGTTTTCAGAGGGTGAACCGCAGAATGATGATATAACCATCGTGGTGGTTAAGCTGCGAAACAATTAAGTGGAAAAAATGATCTATATAAATAGTAGAGCGGGGAAAATACCGTTTGTTCTTGAAATTTAAGTTGCAAATTTGTTAAAATTAAACTATTATAAACGAATAACCAATAGCAGGAGTGTAAAATGAACACATTTAATTCAAAATCTTGTATAGAGTTAAGAGATAAAAAGAAATATACGGTTCACCGGATCAAGGCCCTTGAAGAACAAAAAATCGCAGTTATGGGAAGACTTCCTTTTTCCATCAAGATCCTACTGGAAAACCTTTTGAGGCATTTCGAGACTCCCGGTGAACATATTGTTAAACAAGAGGATGTGATCAAACTGGCCAATTGGCAGCCGGTGTACGAGAAAAAAGAGGAAATCCCCTATTTCCCGTCGCGGGTGGTGATGCAGGATTTTACCGGTGTACCTGCGGTGGTGGACCTGGCAGCGATGCGGGATGCCATGAAAGCCCTGGGTAAAGACCCCAAAAAGATCAACCCGGCCATACCGGTTGACCTGGTGGTGGACCACTCCATCCAGGTGGATTATTACGGCACCCGGTTTGCCCTCATGAAGAACATGGAAATGGAATACCAGCGGAACCGGGAGCGGTATTCGCTGCTGAAATGGGCACAACAAGCGTTTCGCAATTTCAGGGTATTTCCTTCGGGTGCGGGAATCGTCCACCAGGTGAACCTGGAATATATTTCACAGGTGGTGGTCAACAAAGAAGTAAACGGCGAAACCGTTGCTTTTCCCGACACTTTGATCGGCACGGATTCCCATACTACCATGATCGACGGGCTTGGTATTGTGGGCTGGGGTGTCGGCGGTATCGAAGCGGAATCTGTGATGCTGGGGCAGCCGCTTTATATGAAAATCCCAGAAGTCATCGGTGTCAAGTTGAAAGGCGAATTACCGGTGGGTGCCACGGCAACGGACCTGGTGTTAACCATCACGCAAATCTTACGAAAAGAAAACGTGGTAGAGAAGTTCGTGGAATTTTTCGGACCGGGTTTAAAGCGTCTGCCGCTGCCGGACCGGGCGACCATTGCCAACATGTCTCCCGAATACGGTGCCACCATGGGATTCTTCCCGGTGGATGAGCAGGTGTTGTCATACCTGGAGACCACCAACCGCGGGCACCTGGTGGAATTGGTGGAAACCTATACGAAAGAACAGGAAATGTTTCATTATGGTAATGAAACCCCTGATTATACTAAAGTAATCGAAGTGGACCTGGCAGCCATTGAATCATCGCTGGCAGGCCCCAGGCGGCCGCAGGACCGGATCAACCTCTACCATATTAAAACCTCTTTTGCCGGGACCCTTCAACAAATGGTCAATCGCGAGAAAAAGCACATTAAAGTAAATCTTGATGAAGAAGATGTAATTTTAACCGATGGCAGTGTGGTGGTAGCGGCGATTACGTCCTGCACCAACACCTCCAATCCTGCGGTGATGATCGGTGCCGGACTGCTGGCAAAGAAGGCAGTAGAAAGAGGTTTGAATGTAAAGAAATATGTAAAAACGTCCTTTGCCCCCGGTTCTCTTGTGGTAACCGCCTATTTGAATCGGGCGGGTTTACTGCCTTACCTGGAGCAGTTGGGGTTCAGTATCGTGGGTTACGGTTGTACCACGTGTATCGGTAACAGTGGACCGCTTCACCCGGAAATTGAAAAAGCCATCCAGGAAAATCAACTGGTGGCTGCCGCGGTACTTTCCGGCAACCGGAACTTTGAAGCCCGGATTCATCAACGGGTGCGGGCCAATTACCTGGCATCGCCGCTCCTGGTGGTGGCTTTTGCCCTGGCAGGAAACATCGACTTCGATATGAATACCGATCCCCTGGGAACCGATAAACAAGGCAGCCCGGTATTTTTAAAAGATATCTGGCCGTCCCAGGAGGACATTCAATCAATGATTCAACAGGTAGTCACACCGGATATTTTTGCCGAGAAATACAAAAACATCCTGGAAGGGGATGAAAACTGGAAGAATTTAGACGTGTCCAAAGGAGATACCTTTGAATGGGATGAGGCATCTACTTATATCCGGCGGGTTCCTTTTCTCGACGGGGTCACTCCTGACGTAGAAGCGCCTAAAAATATCGATTCTGCACGGGCCTTGTTGGTGCTGGGCGATACGGTCACTACCGACCATATTTCACCAGCCGGGGCCATCCCCAAAGACTACCCGGCAGGCCAATACCTGGTGCAGCACGGTGTGGAACTGCGAGATTTTAATTCTTACGGTTCCAGGAGGGGAAACCATGAGGTTATGAAAAGAGGAACCTTTGCCAATATCCGCATTAAAAATAAACTGATATCACCGAAAGAAGGAGGCTTTACCCTTACCTTGCCGGACAAAAAGGAAAAATATGTTTACGATGCCGCCGTGGAATACATGCAAAAAGGTGTTCCCCTGGTTGTCCTGGGAGGTAAAGAATACGGCACGGGTTCTTCCCGGGACTGGGCGGCCAAAGGTTCTTACCTATTAGGTATCCGGGCCATTATTGCCGAGTCTTACGAGCGCATTCACAGGAGCAATCTTATTGGTATGGGTGTGCTGCCGCTGGAATTTGAAAATGGAGCATTACTGGAATCCCTTGGCCTTTCAGGAACCGAAACATTTTCAGTAGAAGGAATTTCTGATATTTCTCCGGGTAAACGGTTAAAAGTAACGGCAGTTAATGAACAGGGAAAAAAGAAGGAATTCTATGTCACTGCCCGGTTGG
>JABAOH010064289.1_pt1 | contig 26911 bp, 22 predicted proteins | sample 7062181 | NCBI WGS metagenome assembly JABAOH01 (sample SAMN14538630, study PRJNA623070) | marine sediment metagenome | biome: marine biome [ENVO:00000428]; feature: marine pelagic biome [ENVO:01000023]; material: deep marine sediment [ENVO:00002113]; isolation source: pool of 5 deep marine... | reverse complement strand
TGTGGTCGGACGTGGATTCGCTGATGGCGGTGCGGGCGGGCGAGGCGGCGCAGCGGGCGACGGGCATGTTGGGCGACCGGATGAGTGAGACGGCGCGCGGCGTGGTGCCCAAGATCATCGGCCTGCAGGTCGCCGTGTTTCCGGCCCTGCTGGCCATGAGCTCACTGGGAGCGCTCGGCATGGCGGTGTCCTTGCGGGGTTGGCTCAGCGGCGAGGTGGGAAGCGTGTTTGGTGGGTTGCGTAGCTTTCGCTTCAACGATCACCTGGTGTGGCTGCTGCTGGCCGGGCTCGTGCTGATCGTGGCGCCCGTGGGCGCGGTTGCGGATCGCGTGGGCGGGAACGTCGTCCTGTTCATGAGCTTGTTGTATATGCTCCGCGGGATCGCCGTGGTGTTGACGCTGGTCGGCGGCATCCCGCTTGTGGCAGGCGTGTTGGGCGGCCTCGCGGTGCTGATCGTTTACCCGATCCTGGCGCTCCTGCTGCTGATCATGTTGCTAGTGGGTTTGAGTGACACGTGGCTCCACGTGCGAGATCGGCTGAGCCGCAGAGAGCGTGGGGCGTAAGGCGCCAAAGAACCGAGACGCCAGCGTACCTTATAATACGGAGCGACAACGGTGGGTCGTAATCAAGAGCTGATACTCAGACGTAAGGTCGAGGACCTGGGCGATGTGGGCGATGTGGTAACCGTCAAGGCAGGATACGCTCGCAACTACCTGCTTCCGCAGGGGCTCGCGTACGTGGCGACGGATCAGAACCGGCGGCGGTTGGAGCAGGAGCGCGCGGCGGCGTTGCTCGCCGAGGAACGTGACCGGAAGAACGCCGAGCTGATCACCATGCGGCTCGAAGGCGTATCGATTACCTTTTCAATGCTCGCCGGCGAAGAGGGCAAGCTGTACGGTTCGGTGGGGCCACGTGACATCGCCTCCCAGCTAAGCGACCAGGGTTTCGACGTTCACGGTAAGCATGTGGCACTGAAGGAGCCGATCAAGGCGCTGGGAGTCTACTCGGTTCCGATCCGGCTTTATCCGGGCGTTGAAGCGTCGGTCAAAGTCTGGGTCGTTAAAGAAGAAGGGGAGTAACGCCTGGCTATCAGGTATTGCGACGGACGACGGCTGCGCCGCCTGTTTCTGGCGGGGTCGGAGCACGTCTGCGCCCACCGCGCGGAGCTCGATCGCATCAACGTCTTTCCGGTGCCGGACGGCGATACGGGCACCAACCTCTCGCTGACGCTCCGGTCCATGGCCGAGGCGGTGAAGGGCGTGAAAGAGGTTTCCGTCTCGGGCATGGCATCCCGTTTGGCCGAGGCGGGGGTCCTGAGCGCCCGGGGCAACTCGGGCATGATGATGTCGCACTTCTTCCTCGGTTTCGCCGAGGGGCTGGAGGGACGTGTCCGGGCCGGATCGGCGGAGCTGGCCGCGGCGATGCACCGTGCCTGTGATTCCCTCTATCAGGCCGTCGAGCAGCCGATCGAGGGGACCATCCTCACCGTGGTCCGCGAATCGACCGAAGAGCTGGTGCGGCTCTCGCGGCGGATCCGCGATCTGGGGCCGCTGGCGCGTCGCCTGCTCGCGGCGGCACGATCGTCCCTGGAGCGCACGCCTCGGCTGCTGCCGGCCCTCCGCGAGGCCCATGTGGTTGACGCCGGGGCCAAAGGGTTCGTCCGCTTTCTCGAGGGGATGGTCGGTCTGATCGACGGACATGCGCCGCGGCAAGCGCTGTCGCTGGCGCTTCAAACACCCGATGTGGCCGCCTCGGTCGAATTCCCCGAGGACGACCGCGCCTACCGATACTGCAGCGAGTTTTTGGTGCGCGGCACGGCGCTGCCCGAGCGGCGCGCCCTCGCTGAGGCGGTGAAGGGTTTGGGCGGGTCGCTCATCGTGACCCGCGCGGCGTCCGTCGCCAAGATCCACATTCACACGGACGAGCCGGCTCGGGTTGAGGAAGCGCTGGCGCGGGTCGGCGGAGAGGTCGAGCGCGTCAAGGCTGAAGACATGCGGGCGCAGCACCTTGCCCGCCGGCAGGTGCGACGGCGGCCGCTGGCGCTGGTGACCGACACGACGTGCGACCTGCCGCCGGAGCTGATTCTCGAGCACGACATCACGGTCGTGCCGCTCACGGTCGCCTTTGGTGACGCGGTCTTCCTCGATCAGGTGAACATCACGCACGAAGAGTTGCTAGCTCGCCTCCAGGATCCGGCGTCACCGCAGCCGACCACGTCGCAGCCCACGCCCGCCCATCTGGAGGGCTCGTTCCGCCGGGCGGCGGAGCAGGCCGAGGAGGTGCTGGCGCTGATGGTTTCGAGCGGCGTCTCCGGGACGTACGGTCAGGCGCAGGCGGTCGCGGCGCGCTTCACCGATGCGCGGGTGCGGGTGTTCGATTCGCTCACCGCGTCACTCGGTCTGGGCTTCCAGGTGCTTCGGGCGGCTGAGTTGGCTGCACAGGGTTGGGACGTCGATCGAATCATCGCCGAGCTGGAGCGGCTGCGCGGGCGTTCGGCCGTCTTCCTCACCGTCGACACGTTGACTTACCTCCAGCGCTCGGGTCGGGTCGGCCGCGCGCGGGCCTTCCTCGGCAACCTCTTCGGGCTCAAGCCCATCCTCTCAGTGGACGACTCCGGCGTGCTTGCCCCTGTCGATCGCGTTCGCGGTCGTGAGGCTCTGATACCGCGTGTGATCGAACTGTTGAAGGAGCAGCTGCCGCGGGAGCGCGGCGGTTTGCGAATGGGCGTCGCTCACGTACAGGCCGAGGAGGTGGCAGACGAGCTGGCCGAAGCGCTGAGTCGGGAATTCAGGCCCGACGAGGTCATGGTCCGCCCGGCCGCGGGCGTCATATCTGTCCACACCGGCCCCGGGGCCTGGGCCGTCTTCTATCAAGCGCTCTAGTGCGTGACGTGGGCGTGGACCCGGGTGGCGCAAGTGGCCTGACGGTGGATGTCGGCGCGGCCGCCGGGGCGCGGTCGTCGATCACAAGACTCACGCCGACTGAATGAAAGGGCGAGGCGAGGCGGATCTGCCGGACCTGGTGAGACGCGCGCTCGAGCTCTGCTTCGAGCGCAAAGCCCGCGAGCCGATCGTTCTCGATCTGCGCGGGCTCTCGGACGCGACCGACTTCTTTCTGATCGCCTCCGGCGACTCGGATGTGCACGTGCGGGCGATTGCAGACCACCTGCGAGAGCAACTGTCCCGAGAAGGCGTGAAACCGGCGGGGGTCGAGGGCGAGCGATCGGCGCGCTGGGTGCTCATCGACTACATCGACGTCGTGGTTCACGTGTTTCATCCACGTGTGCGCGAGTTCTACCAGCTCGAACGCTTGTGGGGCGACGCCCCGACCCTCTATGCGGAGGAGACGGCGCCGTGATCGCAGTGCGCCGTCCAGCGGCTCTCCGGCTTTTGCAGATCGGACTGGCCCTGGTCGGGGTGGCGGCGATGCCGGTCACGACGTGGGGTCAGTTCGGTAAAAACAAGCTTCAATACCGCGTCTTCGACTTCCAGGTCCTGCGTACCGCCCACTTCGATGTCTACTACTATCCGCGCGAGCGCGAGGCGGCGTGGGACGCGGCCCGTATGGCTGAGCGTGCATACGCGCGTCTGAGCCGCCTGCTTGGCCACGAGTTCGAAAACCGGAAACCGATCATCCTCTACGCCGCGCACTCGGAGTTTCAGCAAACCAACGCGCTGCCCGGGCTGATCTCCGAGGGGACGGGCGGTGTCACCGAGTTTGCCAAGCGCCGCGTGATCCTTCCGTTCACCGGCTCGTACGCAGATTTCGAGCACGTGCTGACACACGAGCTGGTCCACGCGTTCCAGTTCGACTTCTTGGCACGGGGACTGGCCGCCCAGCTCGACCCGGGACGGACGATCCAGCCGCCGCTCTGGTTCATGGAGGGGATGGCGGAGTATCTGTCGATCGGCCAGCTCGACCCCCACACCCACGCCTGGCTGCGCGATGCGGTGTTGTCCGGCTACCTGCGGACGATACCGGAGATGTCGCGCTACAACGACTACCTGTCGTACCGCTTTGGCCAGTCGCTGTGGGCGTTCATCGGTCGGAAGTACGGGGACGAGACGGTTGGGCTGCTGCTGGGAAGGACCCTGCGTCTCGGCCTCGACACGGCGGTGGAGGTGACGCTGGGCGTCACCGTCGCTGGACTGTCCGACGAGTGGATCGAGTTCGTGCGGACGACTTACCTGCCCGAGGTGGCGCGGTTCGGCGGTGCGGACGAGATCGGCGGGCGCCTGACCGGCCACCGCTTTCGACCGGGCACGGCCGACTTCGCGTCGTACCTGTCGCCGGCGCTGTCGCCGGACGGCCGTCGCATCGTCTATCTGTCCGATCGTGGGAACCGTTACTACGCGTTCTACGATCTGTGGCTGGCGTCGGCAGAGGACGGCGAGGTCCTGGGGCGGCTGGTGGAAGCGGCAAGAACGCCCGACTTCGAATCGCTGCGCTTTCTCACCTCTTCGGCGTCCTGGTCACCGGACGGGCGCCATCTGGCGTTCGTGGCCAAGGTCGGTGGCCGCGATGCGTTGTATCTGTACGACGTCGAGCGGCGGCGCGTGGCGCGCAAGATCAGCTTCGACCTGGACGGCGTCCAGAACCCCACCTTTTCACCCGATGGCCGGCGCCTCGCCTTCACCGGGATCAAGGGTGGCATCAGCGATCTCTACACGGTCGACCTGAGCGGCGCGCGCCTGGAACAGCTGACCGATGACCGGTACGCGGATCTGCACCCCAGCTGGTCACCGGACGGCCGCTACATCGCCATCGCCACGGATCGTGGCGACGAAACCGATTTCGATAAGCTGGTATTCGGCAACCTGCGGATCGCTCTCTACGACGTCAGGCACAGGGACGTGGAACTGCTGCCGGCCCAGGAGAGCGGGAAGAACATCAACCCGGCCTGGTCACCGGACGGCGAAGCCATCGCCTTCGTGTCCGATCGGACCGGGGTCAGCAACGTCTACATCTGGTCGCTGTCGGAGGGCCGCCTTTACCAGGCGACCAACCTCCTGTCCGGTGTGACCGGCATCACGCAACTGAGCCCTGCGATCTCATGGGCCGCCGGCGCCGACCGTCTGGCGATCACCTACTTCGAGGGTGCCGGCACGAACATCTACGTGATCGACCGCCCGCGCGAGCGCGCGCGTCCCGTCGACGTCGAGCTCGCGCCGGCCGTCGTGGCCGCGGTGGATGACGGGGCAGGTTCCCTCGTGGACGGCGACGATGGCGCGCCCGAGTCGGCGGCCCTCTGGCCGACCCTCGATCGACCGGGCCGGTCGTTCTACCGGACGGGCGATGGGTTCCGGTCGTCGGAGCTTCGCCCCGTCCGGGACGAGGCAGCTCCGCCGGCCGAGACGACCGTGGCATCGCTCCTGAAAGATGCGACCCGCGGCCTTCCCGACACCACGAAGTTCGAGCGGCGACCGTATGAAGTTCGTCTCAGCGCGGACGCGATCGGGCAGCCGGTGATTGGAGCCGAGGTGGGCGGTTTCTACGGGAGCGGCGTCTACGGTGGGTCGTACGTCCTGCTCTCCGACATGATGGGTGACCACAACGTTTTGCTTTGGGGCCAGATCGCGGGCTCGTTCAGTGACGCTTTCCTTCTGACCCAATACACATACCTGCGCGAGCGGGCGAACCTGGCCATGGCCTACCAGCAGTTTCCTCTCTACCGCTACCGCGGCTCGGTTCCCGTGACGGAAGGAGGGAGCGGCCGGGTGTTCGAGGACCGCTTCCTCCGGGACGTGTACCGTTCGCTCAGCGCGCGGCTGCACTATCCCTTCAACCCATTCCAGCGTCTGGAGTTTTCCGCGGCCGGCTTTTATCTGAGCCGCGACAGCATCGTGGACCGGGTCACGATCGGCATCACCGCTTCGGGTGACCGCTCGACCGTGCGCTTGGAAAGCCTGGTTTTCGCCGGTCCAGCGCTGGCGCTGGTCTGGGACAACGCGCTGTTCGGTTTTACCGGCCCGATCGCCGGACGGCGGTATCGAATAGAGTTTGGTCGGTTCTTCGGCGACGTCGCCGTTAACACTCTGACGGCAGATTTCCGCAACTACCTCAACCTGGGTGGGCGCTACGCTCTCGCGGCGCGATTCACGACGTACGCGCGCACCGGCCCTGACGACGACGAGTTCCGCATCTTCTGGGGCGGTCCGTATTACCTCCGTGGCTACGACGGCGGTTCGTTTGACGTCGAAGAGTGCAGCGAGTCGGTTCAAAGGGTGGACGATCCGGTCACAACGTTGTGCCCGGTGCGTGACCAGCTGATCGGAAGCAGCATCGCGCTGGCGAGCGCTGAATTCCGATTTCCCATCTTTCAGTTCCTCGACCTGGGCTTCGTACCGCTCGGCCTGCCGCCCCTCGACGGCGTTCTGTTCTTCGACGCGGGTGCGGCGTTCAACTCTTTCGACCAGTTGGTCTGGTCCCGAGCGCCCGGCGCCGACCCGTACGATGTCCGGGCGCCGGTCGCCTCGTACGGTGCCGGGATCCGGATGAACCTGCTCTACAACGTCTTTCGTCTCGATTACGCGGTGCCACTGCATCGGCCCGGGCACCGGAGCGGCGTCTGGTCGTTGTCGTTTGGGCCATCGTTTTGACGCGGCGCGTGGCGGGGGTATCCGACCCACGCGGAGCCGTCGGGCATCCACGCGGCAGCCGCCCGAGGAATAACCCTTCGGCTCGACGCCTTGCCTGGACGGCGCGGACGCGAATATCTTCTTCCGTGCCCACGGAACTCCAGCCTTTCCCGGGACCGGTCCATGGGGTAGGGACCCGAACACCGCGGATACCATTCTGAAGTCGTTGTTATCGAGGCGCGTAACGCTCGGGGTTGGTCTGCTGGCCGGGCTGCTCTTTTGGTGGTCCTGTGGCTCTGGGCCGGAGGGCGAGGCTCCGACCGTCGGCGCGCTGGACCGCACGGCCTGGCTGGGCACAGCCGAGGCCTGGGGACTGTTGGGGCTGCCCCTCCAGGAAGGCCCGCTCACTTTCCGCACCGCCGAGAACTTGGAAGCGCCGACTTGGTCGCCGCCGACGCTGCCTGCCGTCGCCCGGGTGTGGCCGGGCGAGCGCGCGGTCTGGCTGCAGTTCGGGGACGCCGTCATCGCCCGTTACGACTACGCGACGGGTCACCTGCTCAATTTCGAGGGTTTTCCTGAAGCCGAGACGGCGGTCGCCCTCGAAGATGGCAGCGGACTGATCATCGCACCGCGGGGCCAGCGGCTTCAGCGTGTCTCCGAGGCGGAGCCGTGGCGAGTGTCGATCCCCGGACGCCTGACGCGGCTGTTGAGCGCGGGGGGCGCCCGCGTCGTGACGGTGGTCGACAGCGCGGGCGGCGTTGAGATCCTCGTATTCGAGCCGCCGGAGCGGGAACCGCGGGGCCGCCGGCCGGTGAGCGGCGTTCGGGATCTGGTCGTGGCGCCCTGGGGTGATGTGCTCTACTACCTGTCGGCGGGCGCGTCGGATCCCGCCGTGCACGGCCTGTCGCTCCCGGCCCTGGAGGCAGCGGAGGACTTGCCCCTCGAGGCTCCCGGGCAGGCGCTGGCCATCACTCCATCCGGCCACCGACTCTACGTTGCCGCCGGTTCGCGGCTTCATGTGTTCGACCGTCTCCGCGGCAAGCTGAGGCGCAGAATCGACCTTCCCGGCACCACATCGGCTCTGCGTTTCGGCGCGAACGGGTCCACTCTGCTGGCGCGCCTGGACGGCGAGCCGGGTGGCGTCGCCGTTCTGCGGGTGGGAGTCGATTCGCTGGTCGGCATCGTACCCGGTGACTGGGACACGGATCTGCCGCAAGCCCTCTCGGGCGGCCGCCTGATCGTGCGCTCCGATCGGCAGCTGGTGCTGTATGACGTGATGCGGTTGCTCGAGATCGCCCGGGAGGAGCCCGAGGGAGAGCACCGCTGGATAATGGTGAACTGGCAGCCGCCGCGGCCGCGGATCGAGCTGGCCCAGCGGACGGCGCGCGGCGCCCCGAGCGCAAAGGTTGCGGCGGTGCCGGAGGCGCGGCCCGGTGAAGCTGAGCCTCTCGAAGAGGAAAGGGGGACGCCAACGGGCTACTACGCCGTGGTGTCGGCCGCGCGCGAAGAGGCGGGTGTCCGCGATCTGGTGGCTTGGCTGCGCTCCGCCGGCTATCCGGGAACGGTGGACCGTCACGAGGACGTGATGGGTGTCGTCTGGTTCCGGGCTATGGTCGGGCCGTATTCCGGGCGCGACGAGGCCGAAGCCGCCGCCCGCTCACTCGGCGCCCGCTACGGTTACAAGCCCTGGATCCTCAACATCGAGGAAGCGGAGGAGGTGCCCGCCCTGCCGGCGGACACGCTGGGCGACGCGGATGGCGCTCCGGCAGCGGGCGGTGCGAATTCGGGCTGAGGTTCGAGAGGTGTGGGGCCGCTATCGATGGAGGTCGTGACGTGGAGAAGTCGGTGAGTCGAGAGGATATGCGGTGGCCGCACGCCGTGACTTTCGTGGCGGCGGCGGAGGGCGGTCGCCAGCAGCGGTGGGTGGTGGACACGTCGATCGGAATCGTGCGCAAGCTGGCCGCTCATAGGAGGGTCGTGCTCGTCGATCTGGCCTCGGACACGCCGCCCGCCATCGCGGCAGCCCTGGGCATCGAGCCGGCGCAAGGCATCGTCGACGTCTTGTTCCGCGGCGCGTCGTTCTCGTCGACGGCGATCCGGCCGAAGCCGGAATCGTTCCACTACCTTCAGCTCGGGGCAGACCCGCCGCCGATGTCGGTGCTGCTTCAGCACCCGCGCTGGGAAAAGATCGCGCAGAGGCTTCCCGAGGCCGGTGCCCACCTGGTGCTGAGCGTCCCGGCGGCGGTGTGGCTCGAGGCCGGGCCGGCCCCTGGCTTCGAGACGTGTATCGTACTGAACGCCTCGGGCGCGGATGTGGAGCTTCCGACCGGCGCGCGACAGCTGGCCGAGTTTCTGGCGCCACTGCCCGTGCGCGAAGCGCCGGAGGTGGACCTCGACGCGATGGTGCCGGGTGCGCGCGCGGCGGCTGAGTCGGAGGGCCGCGACTGGGAGCTCACCGGTGCGGATGACGAAGATTACGCGAGCGACGCCGATCTGGCGGGCACGGCGGTCGGGGCCGAGCCCGATGCCGAATCCGGCGACGAACTTGAATCGGACGCCCTGGCGCCGCCGGACAAGGCGGTCGCCGCCCCGCTCGCCGCCAACGAGGTGCCGGCAGGTGCGGTCGCGTCACCGCACGTCGAACCGGAAGCGGCTGAGCGTCCCTGGGTTCTCTTGTCGCCCCTTGCTGCGGCGCGCAAGGCCAGGAGCAGATCGGGACGACCCGGCATCCTCATTCCCGCCGCTGGCGTGATCGGCGCCGCTGTCCTCGCCTTTGCGTTTTGGCGCTTTGTAGGAAACGGGGGCGAAGCAGCCCTGACGCCACCGCTGGAGGCAGCGGCGGAAACCATCGCGGTGACCGAAGCGGCGACCACAGCGCCCGGAACCGGGGAAGCCGCGGTCACCGTGCCCCAGACGGCGCTTCCGTTCTCCGTTGCCATTGCTTCATACTCGGCGTTCGATGACGCGGAGGCGCGCCGCCGTAAGCTCACCCGGCCCGACCTGCCGGTCTACGTGGCGCCGACGCCGGTGCGCGGCGTCGTCTGGTACCGGGTGTTCGCTGGGGTGCTGCCGGAGCGCGCACAGGCCGAAGAGCTGATGGCGCAGCTCGTTCGCGAGGGGATCAAGGACACGATCCGCGGCTGGGACGTGCGGCCGGCGCGGTTCGCGTTCAGCTTTGGCACGTACAACACCGCTCGCGACGCCGGCGCCGTGGTCGACACTCTGTTTGAACAGGGCGTGCCGGCCTACATTGTGCCCGCGCGCCGCGCGGGTGATGAAGTGGGCTTCCACGTTTATGCCGGCGGCTACGAGAGCGAGGAGGACGCGCGGGTCCTGCGTGAGCGGATCGAGCGCGCCGGGCTCGAGGGCAAACTTGTGGAAAGGGTGGGGTTGATCTCGCGATGAAGCTAGTCGGGATAGAGTTCCACGGCTTCAAGTCGTTTGCCGATTCGGCCGCGATAAAGTTCCACGACGGTATCACGGCGATCGTGGGACCGAACGGCTGCGGCAAGTCGAACATCTCTGATGGGCTGCGCTGGGTGCTGGGCGAACAGCGGCCCACGGCGATCCGTGGGTCCCGGATGGAAGAGGCGATCTTCCAGGGCACTCAGCGGCGCAAGCCGATCCACCGGGCCGAGGTCACCCTCCGCCTGTCCAACGAGGACCACCTCCTGCCCGTTCCCTACACCGACGTGCAGATCAGCCGGACCGTGTTCACGGGCGGCGAGAGCGAGTATCGGCTGAACGGTACCGTCTGCCGGCTTCGCGACATCCAGGACCTCTGCCGGGATACGGGTCTGGGCGCCAACGCCTACGCGATCATCGAGGGGCGCATGGTCGATGCGATCCTCAGCGACAAGGCGGAGGAGCGGCGCTCGATGTTCGAGGAGGCCGCGGGCATCGGTCGCTACAAAGAGCGGCGTCGCGTCGCGTCGCGCCGGCTGGAGGAGGCCGACGGCGATCTGGCCCGGGTCGATGATCTGCTGTCCGAGGTGCAGACCAAGGTACGCAGCCTGGCGCGCCAGCGTGGCCGGGCGCGGCGGTTCCTGGATCTGCGCGAGCGCAAGATCGCGCTCGAGCTGGCGGTGGCGCAGGCCGAGCTGGAACGGCTGAACGGGCGCGAGCGTGAGATCGCGGTCGAACTCAGGTCGCTGGATGAGGCGCGGGTCGAAGACGCGGCGCAACTGCGCACCAGCGAGGCGCAGATCGAATCGCTGCGAACCCGTTCGACGGACCTCGAGCGCGAGCGCGCCGCGGCGGCCCGCGAGCTGGGTTCCGTGCGTGAGCGGTTGGCCACGCGTGATCGAGAGCGGCTGCTGGCCGAGGAGCGTTCGCGCCACGCGAGCGCCCGGTTGGACCAGGTTGAATTCGAGCGGCGCGAGCTGGACGAGGGCATGCGTGAGCTGGAGGCCGAGCTGGAGCGGCTGCGCACTCTGAGCGAAGAACGAAGATCGGCAACGGAGGCGTTGCGCGAGTCGCTCCGCGGCCATGAGATCGAGGTTGCCGAGGTGGCCGAGCGGCGCCAGGCCATGGAGGCCGCGGCGGCCGCCGTCGAGTCAGAGGGCCGGGCCTACCGTGAGGAGCAGGCCCGGCGTGAGGCCGGCCGCGATGCGGCGCGGGCCGAGGCGGAAGAGCTGGGACGGCGGCTCGAAGAGGCCCGGGCGTGGCTCGCGTCGGCGTCCGCCAATCTCGAGCAGGCGGCGGCCGCCGAAGAAGAGGCGCGGGCCGAGGCGGCCCGGGCGGAGGAGCGCCTGCGCTCGAGCGAGTCGGAGTTGCAGACCCAGCGGTCGCGTCTGGCCGATGCGGAGACGAGACGGGACGAGCTGCGGGGTCGGCGCGCTGCCCTCGAGGAGCGCCGGCAGGCGCACGCCGCGCGGATGGAGGAGCTACGCCCTCTGGCCTCCAGCGAGACCGGGCTGAACCCGGCGGTACAGGCGGCGCTGGAGCGGCGCGCCGAGCTGGGCATCCACGGGATTCTGGGCGATAGCCTGCAGGCGCCCGAAGAGTTCGCCGACGGCATCGAGTCGTATCTTGGCGACTACCTCGAGGGCCTGATCGTCGACAATCGCGCCGCCGTCGCCGGGATCCGGCGCTGGTTCCTGGATGAGTACGACGGCCCCGGCGGCCTCGTCGTCTTGCCGCTCGACCGCTGCTCCGACGAAGACGCCTCCGATCTGCCTCCCGGCGTCGAGGCGCGTGGACCGGGCGCACCCTGGCTCCGGCGCTTGCTGCGCGGTGTGACGATGACCGGGCAGGCGCCCGAGGGCGATGCGGCTTGGATCGGCCAGCGCCAAAGCTTCGACCGTCTGGGCGTCCTGCGTCTGGGCCGGCCGCAGGCCCGTGCCGGCCTGCTGGCCCGCAAGGCCGAGCTGGAACGGCTGGAGGCGCAGCTGGACCGGGTTCAGACGCAAGCTCGACAGGTCGACGAGGAAGTCCAGAACGCAGAGACGGAGCTCGCTCGGCAGGCAGCCCGGGTGGCCGAGCTCGAATCGAGCCGTCAGCGCGCCGGCGTGGAGGCGGGCCGGGCGGTGGCCCGTGCCGGTGCGGAGGCCGAGCGACGCGCGCACCTCGAGGGGGAGGTGCAGGCGGGCCGGCAGCGGGTGGCCAGGCTGGACGGCGAGCGCGAGGCGGCGCTGGCTCGGGCCAGTTCCGAGACAGAGGCGCTCGCGTCTCTTGTCCCCGCAGAGGTCGGTTCGGCGCCCGATCCCGAGGCGTTGGCCCGGGTCAGAGCGGAGTGGGAGGAGCGGCGCGAACGGCTGACGGCGCTTCAGCTGGACGAGGCGCGGGCGGCGGCGGCTCTGGAGCGGGTCGAGCGCGAGCTGCGCTCGCAGCAAGGGCAGCTCAAAGGCGCCAAAGAACGCTACGATCGGCTCGGGGGTGAGGCGGCGCAGCTACGGACGGATCTGACTCGGGCGCGGGAAGAGTCGGAGGCGGCGGCGCGCGACCTCGAATCGCTGTTCGAGGAGCGGGAGACGCTCGAGTCGCGGGCGCGCGATCTCGACGAGCGCGTCGAGGCCGAACGGCAAAAGGTCGCGGAGCTGGAATCCCAGCTCAAGCGCCTGCAGCACGAAGAGCGCAGCCATTCGGAACGCCGTCACGAGCTGGAGCTGGAACGCACCCAGATCGCCGCCGAGCTGTTGCGGACCCGCGAGCGGCTGGAGGACGAGTGGGGGCGCTCGTTCGAAGAGCTGAGCCGAGAGGTCCAGGCCGCCGAGGGTGACCCCTCGGCGTTACGGGCAGAGCTGCGTGACGTCGCCGAGCGACTGGGGAGCATCGGCCTGGTCAACATGCTGGCCGAGCGGGAGTACCAGGAGGAGCGGGAGCGGCTGGAGTTCCTTGAGGACCAGCGCGCCGACCTGGCCAAAGCGCGGGACGATCTGCGCGAGACGATCCGGCAGATCAACCAGACGGCGTCGGCGGCGTTGCTCGAGACCCTCGAACAGGTGCGTGCCAACTTCAAGCGTACGTTCGCGACGTTGTTCCAGGGCGGCGAGTGCGACGTCTGGCTGGAGAATCCCGACGACCCGCTCGATTCGCCGGTCGAGATCTCGGCCAGCCCGCGGGGCAAGCGAACGCAGCGCATCCACCTGCTGTCGGGCGGAGAGCGGGCGCTGACAGCGCTCGCCCTGCTGTTCGCCTTCTATCTGGTGAAGCCGAGTCCCTTCTGCATCCTCGACGAGGTGGACGCGCCGCTCGACGAGACGAACATCTTGCGCTTCGTGGCGATGCTGGAGGAGTTCAAGTCGGGCGTCCAGTTCATCGTCATCACCCACAACCCGGTGACCATCGAGGCGGCGGACTGGATCTACGGAGTTACGATGGAGGAGCCGGGCGTCTCGAAGATCGTGGGCGTGGAGTTCAGCGACTACGCCCGCGGCGCCGTGGCCTGACCTCAACATGCGCCTGGTGACGGTTGGAACGGGCACCGTGGTGCCCGACGCCAGCCGCGCGTCGGCCTGCCATTGGGTCGAGGACGGCGACACCAGTGTCGTCGTCGATTGCGGGGCGGGCGCCCTTCAGGGCCTGGCCCGCTGCAAGCTCCCCTGGGACGTCACCGATCACGTCATCATCTCTCATTTCCACGCCGATCATATCGCGGAGATCCCATCGCTGATCTTTGCCCTGCGCCACGCGCTCGAGGTGCCGCGGACCGCACCGCTCGGCGTCTGGGGCCCCGATGGGACGGAGCGCCTGTTCGCAGCCTGGGCGTCGGCCTTCGGGTCGTGGATCGTCGCGCCGGGGTTCGAGTTGAACCTCCACGAGGTCCAACCCGGCGCGCGCCTGCCGATCGGGACGTTCAGCGCCCGCTTCGCCGAGACGCGACACACCGCCGAGAGCCTGGCCGTGCGTCTGGAGAGCAGCGGCCGCACCCTCGGCTACACCGGCGACACCGGCCCCAGCAGCGATCTCGCCGCCTTCTTTCGTGACGTCGACCTGCTGTTGGCCGAATGCTCGCTGCCGGATGAGCTCGCCCAGGACAACCACCTGACGCCCAGCGGATTGGCCGCGTTGGCGAACGGGTCGGGTGTGAAGCGACTGGCCGTCACCCACGTCTACCCGCAGCTTCAGCGGCTTGATGTGGCGCGGCTGATTCGAGACGCGGGTTACGGCGGCGAGATCGTCCTGGCGTACGACGGTTTGGCGCTGGATGTATGAGAAGGCCGGTCCGCGTTGAGACTCTGTTGAGACGCGCCCTCTACGCTCGCGAGACGGGTAGGGTGAACGCGGGCGGAGGGCGCAACCATCGGGGGTGGCGCGAAGGGCGGCAGGCAAGCGCGTTCAGGCGGAGGGCGTGCTGCGAAATCGAATGCGGCCTCTCGGCCCCACGATCTTGGCGTACGGGGTGAGCGCGTCGCCGCAGCCTACCTGACGCGGCTGGGCTACGCCATCCTGGCACGCAACTATCGCTTCGGCCGCCGCGAGATCGACCTCATCGTCTCGAGGGGTGACGTCGTGGCCTTCGTCGAGGTCAAGACGCGTGCGGGTCACGGCTATGGCCACCCGCTGGAGGCGATTACGGCACTGAAGCGCCGCGAGGTCGAGCGCGTCGCCCGGGCGTGGAAGCGAGATCACGGGCGCCCGGGGCAATGCTACCGCTTCGACGCCATCGGTATCGTGTTCCGCCGCTCCGGCCAGCCGCGGGTCGAGCATGTCCTCAACGCCTGGACGCTGGGCGAGTGATCGGGCCCGAGGCGGCTGCGCACGTTGCTGCGGGTCTAGACCTCGGATAGATTGCGGCGTTCATTCCGATGTCAGGAAGACCGGCCTGGTTGGCGCGAGCGGCAGCGCCGCCGGGGGCCGCAAAAACCTCGTTCAATCCGCTATGCATCGTCCGGCACTCGCTCGTCTCTATCGTCCACGCACATTCTCCGAGATCGTCGGTCAGGATCACGTCGCCGCCACGCTCAAGACCGCGGTCGAGCGGGGCCGGGTCGCCCACGCCTATCTGTTCTGCGGGCCCCGCGGCATCGGCAAGACGACGGCGGCCCGCGTCCTGGCGATGGCGCTCAACTGCGAGAACCGCGAGGACGGTGATCCGTGTGGCGTGTGCGACAGCTGTGAGCGCATCTGGTCGGGGCGGACGTCGCTGGACGTGGTGGAGATTGACGCGGCCTCCAATCGCGGTGTAGACGACGCCCGCGACCTGCGAGAACGGGCCATGTACGCGCCGTCCGAGGAATCGCGCTACAAGGTCTACATCATCGACGAGGCGCACATGCTCACGCGGGAGGCGTGGAATGCCTTCCTCAAGATCCTGGAAGAGCCGCCCCCACGGGTCATTTTCGTCCTCGCCACCACCGAGCCGGGCAAGATCTTTCAGACGGCCCCACCCATCCTCTCGCGTTGTCAGCGCTTCGACTTCCACCGGATCACGGTCGATCGGATCCTGACAAGGCTCCGGCAGGTGCTCGAGTCCGAAAAGGTCGAGGCGGACGATGCTGCCCTCGTCCCGATCGCGCGCAAGGCGGATGGCGCGTTGCGGGACGCGCTCTCGGCGCTCGACCAGGTCCTCGCCTTCAGCGGCGAGCGGATCAAGGCGGAGGATGTCCGCCAGGTCCTGGGCCTGGTCGAGGAGGAGCTTTACTTCGAGTTGTTCGACATCATCTCGGAGCAGCGGACCGCCGCCGTGTTCGGCTTCGTCGAGAAGCTCAGCGACGGCGGCTACGACCTCGAGGAGTTCTACAAGGGGCTGGCCGGGGCGATCCGACTGCTGCTCCGCGTCCACCTCGAGGGCGACGACGCGCTCGACACGGTGCCCGACCACCTTCACGACCGCTACAGTCAGGTTGCCCAGCGCTTCGCCGCCGGCGACCTCGTCCGCATGCTCTCCACTCTGGCCGAGCTCGATACCGATGGACGCTTCCGCAAGAGCGAACAGCAACGGATCCTGATCGAGCTGCTGTTGCTCAAGTTCGCCATGCTGGATCGTACGGTCCAGCTCGAGGAGGTCATCGCTGCGGTCCAGGGCGGATCCGAGCCGTCCGGTGGCGCCGGAGGACATCGAGGAACGGTGCCGCCGCCAGCCGCGGGAAAGCGCGGCGCTTCGGAACGTCAGGCGGACACCTCGCAGACGCGGCGGGCTGGCGGGCCGATCGAACAGGCCCGGGCGGCGTGGCTCGAGATGATCGCCGAGGGTCAGGTTCTCCGACCGGGCCAAGGGATCGCCCTTCGAGCGGCTCAGGTCGTCGGATTGAGCCCCGACGGCGAGCTGGCCGTCGCGGCGGCCGCAGGAACCCCCGGCGCCGAGGTGCTGGACGACGCGGTCTCGCGGCGGCGGATCGAGGAGGAGCTTTCGCGGCGTCTGGGGCGTAAGATACGGATTAAGGATGTGGGTCGTGACGAGGGGCGTCCGGCGAGGGTAAGCCAGACTACAACAAAGGCCCAGCGTCTGGCTCGACTGGTGGAGGAGGATGAGGGGTTGGGTTCGCTGGTGGAGAAGCTCGACCTCGAGCTGATGGACTAGGCGGCGGAACCCCCGTGGGGAGGGCGGTCCGGCAGGCCTCGGCCTTGCGTGCCCTCAGGTGATGAGTCAACTTTCCAACTGCCGATGGGTGAGCGGGAGAAGCGAGGATGAACAATCTTCACCAGTTGTTCCAGCTCGTTCAGCAGGGGCAAGCCCGGCTGAGCGAGATTCAGACTCAACTGGCTTCGAGGACGGTAACGGCCACGAGTGGCGGGGGGCTGGTGAAGGTGGTGGCGGACGGCCAGGGCCGAGTCCGGGAGATCAAGATAGATCCGTCGGTGGTGGATCCGGCTGACGTGGAGATGTTGGAGGACCTGGTGCAGGCGGCGGTAGCCGAGGCACAGGCTCGAGCTCGCCAGCTTTACGAGGAGGAGATCAATCGGATGGCTGGCGGTCTGGCGCCGTTCAACCTCGGCAATCTGTTTGGAGGTTCGTAGGTCCTCGTCATGTCCGTCATCGACGATCTGGCCAGTGAGTTCACGCGCCTCCCTGGTATCGGTCGAAAGACCGCCTATCGGCTCACACATCATTTGTTGAAAGTCCCGCGGGAAGAGGCGTGCCGGTTGGCGCGGGCCATCGAGACGATGGCCGAGCGGGTCAAACGCTGTTCGACCTGCAACAATCTGAGCGAGTCTGATCCGTGCGAGTATTGCGCGAGCCCGGATCGGGATCGGACGTTGATCTGCGTGGTGGAGGAGGCGTCGGACACGGCGGCGATCGAAGGATCGGGCGGCTTCCGCGGGCTGTATCATGTGCTGGGCGGTTGTCTGTCGCCGCTGGACGGGATCGGCCCGGAGGAGCTAAGGGTCGACTCGCTGATCGCGCGGATCAACGGTGAAGTGCGGGAGGTGATCGTCGCGACGAACCCGAGCGTGGAGGGCGAGGCGACGGCGACGTTTCTGGAGAAGGTGCTGACGCCGCGGGGCGTGCGTGTCACGCGTTTGGCCCGCGGTTTGCCAGTGGGAGGTGATCTGGAGTATGCGGACGGGGTCACGATCGCCCAGGCACTGGCGGGACGGAGTGCGATTTAGGAACGGCGAGGGCCAGTCCGATTCGGTGGGGTGAGTGAGATGTTTAGGCGCGAAAGGAAGAAGGAGCTGCTTACGAACAAACTGCTACGGACAGTCGGTTTGACGCTCGCCGGTGTGGCGGGTGTCAGCGCGATCGGTGTGCTGTTGGTCCGGGACCAGGTGCAGCGCCACCGTCGTAACCTGTTCAGCCCACGGCCTCTGCGCCGCCTGGCGGCCCTGACGTATATCGGCAAGCACCCGGACATCGAGAACGCGAATCTGTTGCGCGACTATCTGAGCTGGGAAACAGAGCCGATGCTGCGTCGCCGAGCCGCTGCGGTGTTGGAGCGCATGGAAAGAACCCTGAGCGCCGGCCCCGAGCCGGCGGCTGGTATGGAGCTCAGAGGGAAAGCGAGCGCATGACGCCCGGCGGAGCGCCCAGCTGGTCCTTCGGCCCGAGCGACTCCCAGCGCATCGAGGAGATTCTGACGAATCTCCTCTACGAATCCAACGCGCGCTGCGCGCTCCTGGTCGACCGGACGGGCCAGCTGGTCACGACCGTGGGCGAGATGCCCGAGTTCGACTCGGCGGCGTTCGCCAGCCTGACGGCCGCCGACTTTTCAGCCAACGATCAGCTCGCCTCATTGATCGGTGAAGAGGAATTCACCTCGCTGTTCCATCAAGGCCGACACGAGTCGATGTACCTGGCCGATGTCGGCAAGCGCCTGATCCTGGTCGTACTGTTCAACGAGCAGACGACGCTGGGTCTGGTGCGGATCAAGATCAAAGATGCGGTTGTCGGACTGAACCGGGCCTTCGAAGACGTCTTTGGTCGAGCGGAGGAAGAAGAGAGTCCGGCGCTGGAGAGAGGCTTCGTTGACGAAGCGGAAGATGAAATCGATCGGCTCTTCCGGGAATAGGGGATCTCGACGATGTCGATGATCAACTATGCGTCCCGGGAGATCAACTGTAAGATCGTCTATTACGGGCCAGGACTCGGCGGTAAGACGACGAACCTCGAGTACATCTACGCCAAGGTCGCGCCCAACACCCGTGGAAAGCTCATCAGCCTCGCCACGGAGACCGAGCGCACCCTCTTCTTCGACTTCCTCCCCGTCGACCTGGGCACCATTCGGGGCTTCAAGACACGCTTCCACCTGTACACGGTGCCCGGCCAGGTCTACTACAACGCCAGCCGCAAGCTGATCCTCAAAGGCGTCGATGGCGTCGTGTTCGTCGCCGATAGCCAGGTCGAGCGACTCGATGCGAATATCGAGGCGATGCACAACCTGTACGAGAACCTCGCCGAATACGGCTACGACCTGCGGCAGATCCCCTTCGTCATTCAGTACAACAAGCGCGACCTGCCGAACGTGTCACCGGTGGGGGAGCTGAATCAGCACCTCAACCCCGACCATGTGCCCGCGTACGAAGCCGTGGCAACCAAAGGCGTGGGCGTCTTCGATACGCTCAAGGCCATCGCTAAGCTGGTAATCAAGTCCCTCGGCTGAGCGGGTTCCACCCGTGAACCTACCGAACGGCATTACGGTCGCGCGCCTGGTGGCGGCGCCCGTGGTCTTCTTCCTGATCCTGGGCGGGGGGTTCGGCCAGCTTCTCTTCGCTTTCATCTTCTTCGTCGTCGCCGCGGTCTCCGACGTTTGGGACGGATACCTGGCGCGGCGCCGGGGGCAGATCACCGACTTCGGCAAGCTCGTCGATCCGATCGCCGACAAGTTGCTGGTCATTGTCACCTTTATCCCCTTCTACATCGTCTCGCACCGCCCGGATCTCAGCCCGGTCTTGCCCGTCGTCCCCTGGTGGCAGACGCTGCCCCTCTGGGTGCTGCTGGTCGTGCTGGGCCGCGAGCTGACGATCACGGTCTTCCGCGGGTTCGCGAAGCGCCGGGGCGTGGTGATCGCCGCGGGCCGGGAAGGGAAATACAAGGCGCTGGTCCAGAACGTGTTCATCGGCGCCGAGATCCTCTGGCTGGCTCTGCGCGATCGGGCCCTGGAGCGGAGCTGGGACAGCGCCTTCTGGAGTTTCTGGACCGACTTCCACGGCGCTTTCGTTGGCATCACCCTGGCCGTAGCGGTGCTGCTCACCGCCTACTCGCTTTTCGTCTACCTCTGGCGGTACCGCGCGCTGGTCTCGCGTCTCGGCCCCCTATGAGGCCCGCCCTCACGGCCATCGAGATCGTCGCCATCGGCGACGAGCTGCTGAGCGGTGCCACGATCGACACCAACGCGGCCACCATCGCCCGAGAGCTGGAGCCGATCGGGCTGCGAGTCGTCCAAAAGACGACGGTGGGGGACACGCACGAAGCCATCGCGGCCGCGGTGCAGGCGGCGCTGGAGCGGACGGGCGCGGTCATCACGACGGGCGGTCTGGGGCCGACCCAAGACGACCGCACCAAGCACGCCGTGGCCGAGACCCTCGGCCGGCCGCTGGAGTTCCGCGCCGATCTTTGGGAGGCGCTCGAGCGGCGCTGGGCACCCCACGGACGGATCCCCGAGACCAATCGCCGCCAGGCTGAGGCGCCGGCGGGCGCCCAGGTGTTCCCCAACTCCCGCGGCACGGCCCCCGGCCTCGCCGTCGACGACCAGCGACTGGGCCTCTGCATCATGCTGCCGGGGCCGCCCCACGAGCTGCAGGTGATGCTGCGTGAGTCGGTGCTGCCCTACCTCGCTGCACGGGTGAAAGGGCAGCCACGCCGGCCGTTTCGGCGCACCCTGCGCACGGCGGGCATCGCCGAGTCGGCCATTGCCGAGAAGGTGGGCGACCGGCTGGACGATCTGCCGCTGGACGTCGCCTACCTGCCGGGGATCGGCAGGAACGATGTCCGGCTCACCGCCTGGGGCCACGCCGAGGCCGAGGTCCAGCCGGCGCTGGATGAGGGACTGCGGCGCCTGCGCCAGATCCTCGGGCCGCATATCTTCGGCGTAGAGAGGCAGGATCTGGCCGAGGTGGTGGGTAGCCTGCTGCGCGAGCGAGGGCTCACGGTGGCCGTGGCGGAGAGTTGTACCGGCGGGCTGCTGGCCCAGCGCCTGACCCACGCGTCCGGAGCTTCCGACTATTTTTGGGGTGGGATGATCGCCTACGATGACCGGGCCAAGGTCGAGCTGCTCGGCGTCTCCGAATCGACGTTGCAGCGGCACGGCGCCGTCTCGGAGGAGACGGCCCGCGAGATGGCCGCGGGCGCCTGCCGGCGTTCCGGCGCAGCAGCTTCGATCGCCGTCACCGGGATCGCCGGACCTGCGGGCGGGAGCGAAGACAAGCCGGTGGGCACCGTGTGGCTGGCCGTCAAGGTGGGAGAACGCATCGTGGCCAAACGACGGCATTACCCGGGTGCACGCGATCTGGTGCGAGCCCGCGCCGCCGAGGGCGGTCTCGATCTGCTCCGGCGAACGCTGCTGGAGGTGAGCGAATGAGGGGCGCTCACGCGTATTTTGCCGGATCGGGCCGAGTCCGTCTGCACTACAGGTGCTGGGAGGTGGCGTCGCCGCGCGGCGCCGTGATCGTCGCTCACGGGCTGGGCGAACACTCGGGCCGGTATGAGGAGTTGGCTCAGGATCTGACCCGGGCGGGGCTGAGCTCGTACGCGCTCGACCACCGGGGCCACGGCCGCTCCGAGGGGCGCCGCGGGCACGTGCGCCGTTTTGCCAACTACGTGCAGGATCTGGAGAAGTTCCGGCGCCGGGCGGTGGGGGCGGTGGGGCCCGACGTCCCGGTGTTCTTCCTCGGCCACTCGTTGGGCGGTCTCATCCTCATCCGTTACCTGCAGGAGTATCCGGCGGTACCGACAGCGGGGGCGGTGATCTCGGCGCCGCTCATGGGGCTGGCCGTCGACGTGCCGCGCTGGAAAGACCGCCTGGCCCGGTTTCTCTCCTACACGATCCCGGCGCTGCCGATGAGCACGCGCTTGCCGCCCGAGTATCTGAGCCACGATCGTCAGGTGGTGGAGGCGTACGTGCGCGACACGCTGGTCCACGACCGGATCACTCCCCGCGCCTACGTCGAGATCCAGCGAGCGATCGAAATCGCGTTCCAAAGGGCGCCGCGGCTCGCTCCGCCCCTCCTGCTGCTGGTCCCCAGCGCCGACAAGCTGGTGCGTCCCGACCTCATGCAACGCTTCGCCTCGGCGGTCGGGGTGCGGAGCCGGGTGCGGGTCGAGACGTATGCGGGATTCTACCACGAGGTGCTGAACGAGAAGGCCCGCTCGCGGGTGGTGGCGGATGTGCTGGGCTGGATCGAGCGCCGGCTCGTGCTGAGGCCCCAGGCGCCGGCCCCAGCCGAGCCTTGACGAGCCGGGCTTGACGATCGGGCACGAACCGATGAGTCTCAGGGCACCGCAATCTCGAAGACCGAAGACTATCGACTATGGTTTCGCGTAAGAAAAAGCAGATGAAGAGAGAAAAAGCCGCGGGCCCATTGCCCGCTGAGGAGACCGATGTACAGGAGGAGAGCGCCTCGACGCCCGGAGCCGTAGGGGATACCATAGGCCAGCCGACCGACGAGGTGGCTGGCGTCGTCTCGGAGCCCGAGGCCGGCCCGGAGGTGAAGCAGGAGGAGGGCGTCGAGAAGCTGAAGGAGAAGATCGCCGCGTTGGAGGACCGCCACCTGAGGCTCGCGGCGGAGTACGACAACTTCCGCAAGCGCACGCTGCGCGAGCGGGCCGAGCAGACCGAGCGGGCGCAGGCCGAGCTGGTCAAGGGGCTGCTGGAATCGCTGGACGACCTGGGGCGCGTGAGCGAGCTCGGGTCGACCGACCACGACGCGGCGGCGATCCTGGAGGGCGTTCGGCTCGTCGAGGTCAAGCTGCGCCGAGCCCTGGAGGGCTTCGGGCTCAAGCCGATCGAGGCCGTCGGCCAGCCGTTCGACCCGGAGGTGCACGACGCGCTGATCACGGTTCCGACCGAGGCGCCGGAGGAGGACGACATCATCTCGCAGGAGGTGGGGAAGGGCTATCTGTTCAAAGGCCTCTTGCTGAGACCTTCTCTGGTGCAGGTCAAGAAATACGATCCTGAGACAGCCGGCGACGAGGAGGGCCGGTCCGCGGAGAGCGGAAGCGAATCCTGAGGTATGCCGGGCGCGACGACCAAAGACTACTACCGGATACTGGGCGTCTCCGAGGACGCCTCGCTCGAGGAGATCAAGAAGGCCTACCGCAAGCTGGCCAAGCAGTACCACCCCGACGCCAATCGCGACGACCCGAACGCCGGCGAGCGCTTCAAGGAGATCTCGCAGGCGTACGGGGTGCTCTCCGATTCGGACAAGCGCAAGAAGTACGACCGGATGCGGAAGTTCACGTTCGAAGACTTCGCGCGGTCGCCCGGCCCCGGCGGCGAGTCCCGCGGCTTTTCGTTCGACGATCTGAGCGGCATCGGCGACATCTTCAGCTCGATCTTCGACTTCGGGCGCGGTCGTAAGCAGCGACGGGCGGCCACGCGGGGGCGCGACGTCGATTTCAGCGTCGAGGTGCCGTTCCGCACCGCGGTCCGCGGCGGACAGATCACCGTCGAGGTGCCGGTCACCGAGGAATGTGCGACCTGCGACGGCAGCGGCGCGCGGCCCGGCACCAACACGACGCGCTGCCCCGAGTGCGGCGGCAGCGGGCAGAAGAGCTTCGGGCAAGGCGGCTTCGCCATCAAGCGGCCCTGTCCGGCGTGCTACGGCCGCGGTGAGATCGCCACCGACCCGTGCTCGAGCTGCCAGGGCACCGGTCAGGTCACCACGCGCCGGCGCGTCAACCTGCGGGTGCCCGCCGGGGTCGAGACCGGTTCGCGTGTGCGGATGTCGGGCATGGGCGAGCGCGGTCCAGGAGGCGGGCCGCCGGGCGACCTGATCATCAAGTTCGAGGTCAAACCGGACAAGTTCTTCCGGCGTCGCGGCATGGACGTGTACTGCACGGTGCCAATCAACATCGCCCAGGCGACGCTGGGCTCGAAGCTGCGCGTGCGTACGGTGGACGGGAAGCGCGTCGTGCTGAGGATCCCGCCCGGTACTAGTAGCGGCACCAAATTTCGCCTGGCGAAGATGGGTGTGGAGAAGGACGGGCGGGTCGGCGATCAGTTCGTCGAGGTCAAGGTCGTCGTGCCCCAGAAGCTGAACGAACGGGGTCGGGAACTGATCAGAGAGCTAGCAGAGGTCGAGGACATCAAGTACTAGCAGGTTACTGAACAGGTTTTGGTACCCCGGCTGCTTTCTTCTTCGCGAACCGGAGCGGACCAACGATTTCTCGATAGTCCGGGGCGCTATGCCCCTCGGTTCCCCAGCTCCGAGCCCGCCTCCACGATCCGACCCCCACCCAGCAGCACCTCACCCTGATAGATGGCGGCGGACTGGCCCGGCGTCACCGCGCGCTGCGGCTGCAGAAGCCGGAGCACGACGCGGTCCGCTTCTAATGCTTCGATGCGGCCGGCGGCTTCGCGCCCGCGGTGGCGGATCTGCACGGACACCTCGTCGCCGCCCCTTGGCGGTGCCCCCAGCCAGTTCGTGTCGCTGACCGTCACCAGGGTGGACTCCAGAGCGTCGGCTTCTCCGATGACCACGGTACGCGTCTCCGGCTCGATCGCCACCACGTACATCGGTTGCGCGAAGCCGCCCGGCAGGCCGCGACGCTGGCCGATCGTGAAGCGGCAGTAGCCCTCGTGGGTGCCGACTTGTTCGCCGTCCATCGTCACGACGGGCCCGGGCTGGAAGGCCGGGTGATCGGGTTCGAGACGCGTGGCCAGAAATCCGGCGTAGTCGCCGTCGGGCACGAAGCAGATGTCGAAGGACTCCGGCTTGTCCGCCGTCTCCAGCCCCAGCTCGCGGGCGCGGCGCCGCACCTCGCCCTTGGTCAGCACGCCTAGCGGCAGCCGCAGCCGGCTCAGCACCTCGCGCTCGATCCCCCAGAGGAAATAGGTCTGGTCCTTTTCGCGGTCGCTGGCCCGCAGCAGCCGGACCCCGTCGTCGCTGTCCTCGCGCCGGGCGTAGTGGCCGGTGGCGATGAAGTCGCAGCCCAGCATGCGGGCGCGGCGCAGCAGGTCGCGGAACTTCGTGTAGGAGTTGCAGCGCACACAAGGATTGGGGGTACGGCCCTGCGAGTACTCGGCGACGAAGTCGTCGATGACGTCGTGGGTGAACTCGTCCTCGAGGTCGTAGACGTAGTGGGGGATGCCCAACCGGTGGGCCACCGCCCGCGCGTCGGCGATGCCCTCGAGACCGCAGCAGGTCTTCGATGAACCTGGAAAAGCGCCGTAGCAGAAGGTCTTGATCGTGGCGCCGATGACATCGAAGCCCTGCTCCTGCAGTAGCGCCGCCGCCAGCGATGAGTCGACGCCGCCGCTCATCGCGGCCAGGACTCGGGGACGAACCTCGGGACCCGATATCATTCCGAAAAGCTCTCGACTTCAGACGATGGCTTCATCAGGGCGGCCTCGACCCTCGCCTCAGCCGCGACCGGCGAACTCGCGGACGCGCCGCACCACGCGGGGCAGCGTCTCGAGAGCGTACTCGATCTCCTCGTCCGTGGTTCCCCAGCCCAGGCTCATGCGGATCGTGTTCGCCGCCAGATCCCCCTCGCGCCCCATCGCCCGCATCACGTGCGAGGGCTCGACGCTGCCCGTCGTGCAGGCCGAGCCGGATGACACACAGATCCCCTCCAGGTCGAGGGCGGTGAGCGCCCCCTCGATGTCGATCTCCGGCACCGAGATGTTCAGCACGTGGGGGGTACGCGCCGGCGCGTCTCCGCCGTTCACCACGATCTCGGGCAGAGCGTCCACAAGACCCGCCTGGAGCCGGTCACGTAGCTGGCTCAACCGCGACGACTCGGCCGCCAGCTCGGCCGCTGCGATCCGCACCGCCTCGGCGAACCCCACGATGTTGGCCACGCTCTCGGTCCCCGAGCGCAGGCCGCCCTCCTGGCCGCCGCCGTAGATCAGCGGCTCCAGCTCGATGGCGCCACGAACGACCAGCGCGCCGACCCCCTTGGGGCCGCCGATCTTGTGCCCCGAAAGGGCGAGCAGGTCGACGCCGTCGATGGCGGGGGCCAGCGGCACCTTGCCGAACGCCTGGACCGCGTCGCTGTGTAGCAGGGCGCCGCGCTCGCGGCACAGCTCCGCCACCGCGCCCAGCGGCTGCACGACACCCGTCTCGTTGTTCGCCCACATCGCCGAGACCAGAGTCGGCCGTCCGTCCGCCGGCACGGCCTCGGCCAGCGCCTCCAGGTCGAGCACGCCACGCGCGTCCACCGGTGCGACGTGCACTTGGTAGTCCGCCGCCTCCAGCGCCCGCGTCGACTCGATCACCGCCTTGTGCTCGATGCTCGTCCGCACGATGCAGCCGCCCGGGTTGCGGCGCGCGAAGCCCAGTACGGCCAGGTTGTCGGCCTCGCTGCCCGAACCGGTGAAGACGACCCGGCACCCCGGGGTCCCCAGCGACTCGAGCACCAGGCGGCGTGCCCGCTCCACCGCCGCCCGGGCCTCGCGCCCCTGCGCGTGGATGCTGGACGGGTTGCCGAACCGCGCGTCCAAGTATGGCTCCATCGCCGCTCGCACCTCGGGCCGCAGCGGCGTCGTCGCCGAATAGTCCAGGTAGGCCTTCGTTTCCGTCATGCGCTCACCGGGCCTTACGGGTATTGCTCGCGCCTCGCGGCGCGGCTTTCGCCTGTATGCGACTAAACTATCGGAGTGACGCCGGCACGGAAGCCACGGCCCGATAACGGGACTGGAAGTGCGGCAGGGGCACCGCCGGGTCGACCGGCGCTGGGCTCAGAAGGTGCTGACCGGTAGCTCGGTGACGTCGTCCACCCGCATCGTTTCCCGCGTGTGGAACGGCTCGCCGTAGGCGGTCCGGATCAGCGAACCGTAGTGCGCGTCCTGAATCCGAACCAGCTCGTACAGCGACACCTCGGCCGGGAACAGCTCGCCCATCGCCTTGACGTCATCGAACTGCGAGGAGTAGCAGCGGATCGCCTCGAGCTTGCGCTCGAACACGGCGCTCGTGTCGACCACGAAGCTCGGCTTCAGGGCGTGCTCGCGGTAGGCGAGCGCCCAGAGGACCTTGGCTGGCCGGTGCGGCGCGCCAGCGGCCGGGTAGTTCGTCAGCCCCGACAGGTAGCAGGCGTCGTAACCGAGCTGGGCGGCGATGCGGTGGTCGGGGTGGCGGCCCTCGAAGTACGGGAGGATGACCGTCCGCGGGCGAAGCTCACGGAGCGTTTCGATGAGCCGCGCGCGCGTCGCCTCATCGTTCTGGATGCGCGCATCCGGCAGACTGAGGTTGCGTCGCTCGCTCAGCCCCAAGACGGTGGCGGCCTGCTCCGCCTCGGCGTGCCGGGTCTCCGGCGTGCCGCGGGAGCCTAGCTCGCCGGCCGTGAGGTC
>JABAOH010003673.1_pt4 | contig 26927 bp, 34 predicted proteins | sample 7062181 | NCBI WGS metagenome assembly JABAOH01 (sample SAMN14538630, study PRJNA623070) | marine sediment metagenome | biome: marine biome [ENVO:00000428]; feature: marine pelagic biome [ENVO:01000023]; material: deep marine sediment [ENVO:00002113]; isolation source: pool of 5 deep marine... | reverse complement strand
GGTGAACTACCTCATCAGCCAGGCCCTGGGGGGCGGCATCTCGCTGCTGCACATCTTCCTCTTCACCCCCCTGATCACCTTCGTGCTCTTGATCCCCATTTCCATCGGCGGCATCGGGCTGAATCAGAGCGCGTACGTCTTCTTCTTCAACCTCGTGGGCGTGCCCGAGGAGAAATCTCTCGCTATTTCCCTCATTATGCAGGCCATCATCATCGTGGCCAGCCTGCCCGGTGGAGTCCTCTGGTGGCGCCAGCGCTCGGTGCGCCAGCCCGAACCTGCCGCCGAGGCCGTCACAGAGCAGTAGGATCGAGGCGCCGCCAGAAGTAGCCGCAGTCGCTCGCTTCGCCCTGTCCTCGCTGTGCACGCGCGGAGCGCGGTCGCCTGTAATGATGGCTAGCCAGCCCTTCCCCTTGTGCAACAGCCTCTGAACTCCGTTTGTATGAGGAAGTACTTTGCACTGTAACCATCATTTGCCAGCCATGTGCCGTCTCACAGTAGAAGGATCCAAACCACGAGATCGGCACTTCTGATCAAATCTGGGATCATTCAGTTCCAAGGCGAAGATAATCTCGCCTATGGAACCCAACCCGAATATCTGGGCTTCACCCTCGGCTTCGGGTACAGTTAGAAGAAAATCCTGATGTCCAATGCCTATGCCAATGTGCATATCGAGTCCGTCAACGCGTAGGTGACAACAGAACCGAGTCATCGTTCCATCGTGGTCATATTTGTTGTCAGTCACCCACGAAACACCATAAATCAGAGGTATGTACACGATCTCTTCGCTCGAATCTTCGTAAAACACCTTGCCAGCGCGAAACAAACTTGGTGGAGCAAACAATACCCCTCGAATGTCGTCAAAGGGTATAAATGACAGTTCTCTAACCTGGTTCTGATTGCCTAGGTGGATCACTTCCAGACAACCCAGATGTGTTAACGATGCATTCCGCAGTTGCCCTTGCAAGTCAGGTGGTCGCTGCCCTGACTGTCCCGCTTCACCCTGCCAAATGTCACAGTGGCGCATTCTGTAAGGACTGTCTTGTGACAAAAGCCGTTGAACCAACTCTCGACACAATTCATAGGCGGTTAATTTAGGTGCAGAGTAACTTCCTTCCAGATCACCCATCAACTGAGCACTACCTTCTTCACTGCTCAGAAGCTCGAGGCAAGTGAGGTGATGCAATCTAAGAGTCTCAGACCATGACAGAGACTCAGGATACCGAGCAAGTAAGGCCGCTTTCTCATCGGGGTTGTAGGTCCAATAGTTACATTGCAGTTGCATTGCAGGATCCATTGTTGTATTAGCAGGTCTGTCCTTTGCCGCTTCTGGTTGCTTTGCTTTTCGCTTGCGAAACCGATTGAGCATGGTTCATCTCCAAGAGGGATTCGCTCTACAGAATACGATGTGCCGCATCAATGTGCTGAACTTGCTCGACGTTGGGCTGGCTAACGATAGAGTTCAGCCGCCCTCCGAAGGAGGGTCGGCTGGAGCGATTTGTTAGGTGCGCACGTTAGACGAGTTCAAATAGACCGCCCATGGCTGCTGCGATGGAGTTACCAGAAAGCGTCGTCTTCACGTTCACGCACCTGCCGGAGACGGTACTCAGCGATCTTGCGAATCAGATCCTCTGGCAGGGACTGGTTGTAGGGAATCTGAAGGGTGCCCTTGGTAGTCTTGTGCTTTTCCAGTTCCTTGCGAAATGGCTCCAACGCCGCCGCTGTTGGCGCGAAGTTGAGGTGTGCTTTGTGCGCGGAGAAAGCGAACAGGAATCGGGGCTCCACGAAGAAGGGGGTTCCCCACTTGATCGCCTCCTCGGCCTCCGGCGCCACGCTCTTCAGGATCGCGTACAGCCGGCGCAAATGCGGCTGGCCCTCGCGTGGAGCAGCCCCGATATACTCGGCGATCGTAGTCGGACGCTTGCTTGCCATGTCTCTTGCCTCAATTACGGACGCATGGTGCCGCGCACCTAACTACTGATTAGACGGACACGTTTCCATCTAATCAGCCGGTCCGGCACACCAAACTGGCCTTTTCCGCCAATTGCTACATCATGTGCGAACTTGCCCGATTATCCCCCAAACGGCCCGCCAACGTCAAACGGTTCCCAGCGGTCGGTTCTTCGTAAATGCCCCGTAGACGAAGAAAACCCCTCTGCGCATCCAAGGTCAACCCAAACACAAGACCCTCTCTAGTTCCATTGTCGTATTTCCGACCTACAAGGGCAGAGCCTTCAAAGCGTCGGCCAGCACTCTCCCGATGATGGTGTAGACGGGGTAGCCGGTGGCGGGGCCCCCCACAGGTTCAAGACAATCTGCGTCTCCCCTACTACGTCGGCAATTTAGAAGTGATCGCCACCGTTGGGGGTGGTCTGCAAGGTGGGTAGGTAGAGGACACGCCGTTGCCAGAGCCGGCGCGGGTGGGACGACGCGCTTGCACACAAAGCTCCGGTGCTACCTCAGATGAGCATGGAGCAAACCAGGGCTAGAGGCCTTCCGGGGGGTCAGATGATCATAAGAGAAGAATCTACATCTCCAAACCCTTGAACGGATCCACCCATTCCTCCAACGCAACCCGCAACTCCTCGTGCTCCGCCGCGGCCTGCTCTAGAGGGATACCTTGCATGGTCGCATCGATGGCCTGCCGGAAGGCCCGCGCTCCGGCGACCGGCCCCTGGGGATGCGCGTGTATACCCCCTCCCGTGCCGATGACGATCTCAGGTCCCAAATCCTTCATCACCTGCGGCACCATGGCCGGAGTGATGCCTCCGCTGGGCATGGGGAAGGTAGGCTTCAGATGATAGAGGTGGAAAGTAAGGTTCCTGGCCACCAGCTGGAACTTCTGGGGAAGGAAGGACGCCTTCCCATAGGGCGCAGGATAGACGCAGATGTCAGCTCCAGCCAGGCGAGGCAACTTGCCCAGGACGATGTGGGATGTTATTCCGTGATACGGCGACTGGTAGAAGGCTCCGGCCAAGTCCATGTGACCGAGGATGGGCACGTTGATCTCCGGATCCTCAGCCAGAGCTCGCAGCACGGGAAAGCCGACCGCTAGGTAGTTCACCATCAGGGCGTTAACCCCCAATTCCACGGCTCGCTTGGCATTCTCGAAGACCTTGGGGATCTCGTCGGAGACGTTGACCGTATAAAGGGTGTGTTCCCCGGTTTCTTCGTAGACCTGCTTCTCCGCCTCCATATAGGCCTCGACCCGTTCCTTGACGGTGTTGAACGACATATCGGCCAGCAATTCATCGTCCTTAATGATGTCCGCCCCTCCAAGAGCCGCCTGCCGGAAGAGTTCGGTACCTACCTCGCATGGATAGCCGGTGCAGGGCTTGATCATGTTGTTGAGGAGCGGCCGGTCTTTGACGCCCAGTAGCTTGCGCACGCCAGGGACGCCAAACTTGGGCCCGCCGAAGCCCTCCACGAACTTCTGGGGGAAGCGGGCGTCGAGGAGCTTCAGCTTCCCCGCCATGGAGATATTTCCCACAATGGCCGTGAGCAGCATCGGGATCTGCGATTCGATGTTGATGAACGGGAAGGCCACCTGGATCACATGGTTCCGGTCCTGAACCTCCGGCGGGACCACCCACTCGTAATCGGGTATCTCGTACACACCGATGACTTTGGCCACGTGCTTCCTGCGCACCTCGGCCGTCTCCCCGGGCACGGGTACCCAGGTGCCCGTGCTCTGCTCGATAGCCAGAGCCGGAGCAAGCCTGGGGATGTCGATGTGCTTCGGGAAGGACACCAGATAGGTAGCGATGATAGACTCGCCGTAGTCCACGCCGTCCGGCAATGCTATTGGTAGCGCTTCGATATCCATTCTGCCCCCTTTCTAATCTTTCATACGACGGAATCTGGCTTCGTTAACATCCCGATACAACCGCTTCAAAGAGCTGTAGACTTCCCTGTACCCAGCATACAGGTGATCGTATGTGTGCGCGGTGGAGGAATCGGGCTGGAAGACCTTCTCAACGTGGACGACGTCTTTGAGCGCCGGGAAGCCATCGTAGATGCCCAATCCGATGGCGGCGATAAGTGCTGCCCCGACCGCTCCGGCCTCTTGGGGGTTGGCCACCTTCTCCACCTGCTTGCCGGTCACATCGGCAATGATCTGGAGCCAGGGGTCTCCCCTCGCCCCGCCCCCGATAGCTCGCACCGTGTCTTGGCTGTAGCCGAACTTGTCGCTCATCACTTCCAACATCCACCGGAGGTTGTAGGCCACGCCTTCGTAAACCGCGCGCAGCATGTGTTCACGCTTGTGATCAGCGCTCAGGTTGATGAAGCTGGAGCGGACGTATATGTCAGCGACGGGCGAACGCTCGCCGTACATCCAAGGGGTGAAGATAAGATAGTCGGAACCTGGCTCAATCTGCCGAACCGTCTCATCCATCAGCCGGAACACGTTCTCCACCGACGGATCCTGCTGCTCCTGACGATAGAACTGGTCGGCGATCCATTGCAGGCATGCCCCGGCAGTTTCCGTCTCAGCGATGAGGAAGCACTTGGCAGGATCAGCAGACTGGATACTGGCGATGCCGCTCTTGCCGGTGAAGGCCTTCTCCATGACTACACCGACCCAGCCGGAGGTGCCGAGATAGATGTGGCCCTCTCCCTCGCCCACCGCTCCGGAGCCAGCGGCGGCCGCTGGCGCGTCCCCGGCGCCGCAGATGACCGGCGTGCCCTCCAGCAGGCCAAACTGCTCAGCCGAAGGCGAGGTAAGCCGCCCGGCCTCGTCGGTGGAGCAGCAGAGCTCAGGGAACTTCTCCCTGGGGAGACCGAAGAAGCGAATGAGGAAATCAGACCATCGCTTCTTCTTCAAGTCAAAGAGGCCAGTCACCGAAGCAGCGGACCAGTCAGAGAGCATGTTGCCGGTGGAGCGGTGCATCAAGTAACCGTTAACATCGAGGAACCTCGCCGTCTTGGAGAAAAGGCCGGCCTCGTTCTCCTTGAGCCACAGCAGCTTGGGGAGTACATCTTTCCCGGTGGCCTCGGCTCCCACGATCATGGCGAAGACCTTGGGCCCGAGGATCTTCCTCATGATTTGCTGGGCCTGCTTGCCTGCCCGTGCATCGAGCCAGATGATCCCCGGTCGCAAGGGATGGCCCTCTCCATCAACGGGGACCACCCCCAACATCTGGGTTGAGAAGGTCATGCACAGGATTTCGCCGGGCCGGGTGGAACTCCCGTCGAGCAGACGTCGAGTGCTCACCGTGACTGCGCGCCACCAATCCTCCGGCTGCTGTTCGGCCCAGTGAGACCGTGGGTAGGCGATCTCGTACGCCTCGAAGGCGCTGCCCAGAATGCGTCCTGTCGTGTCTACCAGGACAGCCTTGCTTCCGCCTGTGCCTACATCGTGGGATATGATGTACCGACCGCTCATCTGCTCCCCCTCACGTCCTACTGGTCTCGCGTCGAGAGGAAACCGGCCCGTCGAGCTAGCGCATCACCCGGTGGCGTCCACCATGACATCGGCAGCATACCGCATGGCGGCCCGATTGTTCCTGCCGTATCCGGACGGGAAGCGAGCAACCTTGTCTGGGTGCCACATGGTCGATAGCTAGGTCGGTAGCGCCTGGGCCATCAGCTTCTGCATGATGTCCCCCTTCTCCTCGTCTGATAAGGCGGAGACCTTCTGCAGGCAGATCTCGAAGACCTGCATCGCTTGCTCCATCTGTTCGTCGGTGATGGTCAGCACAGGCTTGATCTTGATCACATTGCGCCGGGTTGGCAGACCAGCGGCAATGTCGGGCATGTCCACGTCGAAGATGACCCCCAGCTGCATAGCGATCTCCAGAAAGGCGATGGCTCTCTCGAAAGCTGGCTCCTTGCTCTCTCGATCCTCCACCAGCTCGATGCCGATGAAGAGGCCTGGGCCTCTGATGTCACCGATGATCTCATACTTGTCTTGAAGCTCCTCAAGACGGGCAGTGACCTGTTCTCCCAATCTCTTGGCCCGACCAGCGAGATCTTTGCGCAAGACGACTTCGATACTGGCCAAGGCCGCAGCCATCATCACCGGATTGGAGCCGAAGGTGGTATGCTCTTCAGCCTCCGTGAACCTCTTCAAGCCCTCTCTCACCAGCAGGGCGCCAATGGGGAATCCCCCGCCCAGCGCTTTGGTCAGAGCCATCATGTCTGGCGCCACGCCGTATAGTTCCGCGGCCGACATAGCGCCGACTCGACCGAATGTGGTCTGAGCCTCGTCGTAGATTAGGTAGATGCCGTACTGGCGGCACAACTCCTTTACCCCCGCCAGATACCCGTCCGGCGTGGGAATCATTCCACCCGGGCCCTGGATCGGTTCGATGATCAGCCCCGCCACGGGGGTATTGGCTCCGTATTTGATGGCGCCTTCCACCAGTTGCAGGCAGGCCAGTGAGCAGGTCTCCCTCTCCAGGCCCACTGGGCAGCGATAGCAATATGGGTAGGGGAACTTCACGTAATGTTCCAGACCGTAGCCCGTGAACCTGGTGAGATAGGGCATGTAGTGGCTGGCGGGGATGGTGGCCAGCGAAGCCCCATGATAGCCACGCCAAGCGGTAAGGAAAGTGGAGGCTCCCGGCCGGTTGATCATAGCCAGTTTCATCGCCGCCTCTAATGCGAAACCTCCTCCCTCGTTGTTGAGGGCCACTTGGCGCAGATTGCCCGGGAACAACTCGCTCAGACGGTTAGTGAGCTTGATACGGGGTATGGTGGGATAACCATAGCGGACGTGGGTGAGGTGTTTCATTTGCTGGGCCACCGTGTACAGGATATCTGGGTTGCAGTAACCTGAATTGAGGGTCCATGCCTGCGCAGTGCAGTCGATGTATTCCTTGCCTGTCGAATCGCGCACGATAGCAGTGCCCGGCACGCCCTCGAACAATATCTGCTCCTTCAAAGGAGTAAGGGACAGCTCCCTGGCCTGGGCTATCTCCTCTCCCGTAACCTGTGTCAGTAGTTGTTCGACCTCCTCCTCGCTGAGCACCTCAGGTTGAAACGCGGTCATTCTTCACCTCCTCGCCCTTCAAAGACAACTGCCCAAGCGCGTGGATTATATCGCAGTGTCCAGATTTTGTCAACATACTGGCTCCGGCCGCGTGAGCACGGCCCAGCCCTTCGCCAGAGTGAAGCCTGGTCACGGTCTAGACTGTTCGGCTGAGATGTAGTATATTTGCAAATTGGAGAGTTCTAGTCCAACCGGGAGCAAAGAGTCTTGGAGGCCATGGTAACTGACGAAGGATTGTTGGCAGCACTTGAGGAGGAACGGAAGAAGAGCCCCGAACTGGCACAGGCAGTAGATCTTCACCGGGAAATCATCGCCGTCCGAGCCAAAGTTCAGGTTGAGGCAACCCACATCGAGCCTGACGACCAGGAAGTGGCAAGAATCGTAGACCAGCGCGTACCCCTCATCCAGCGATGGGAACTAAGGTGGGACGAAGATGGCTTCACTCGCCTCGCTGCCCAGGTCTGCGATATCGTTGTCCGCCACAGACAGGAACTTGCTTCGCAGCTGGAACACATACGGTCCTTCCTGACCGGGGACCCCGTGCAGACGCGGAGCGTCGTTGCCCGCTACCTCAGTGAGGGCGACCTTGTTCTGCCAGACCATGCGGAACTAGACCAGGAGTTGCTCTCCTTCGTCCTGAATAACGCCTTACACCCCTTTCTGCAAGCTCACGCCGCCGTGCTCGTCCCGCTGATCAGGGACGAGAAATGGTATCAGAAACTGTGCCCGGTATGCGGTGGTGAGCCGGATTTCGGCTATCTGGAGGAGGAAGTCGGAGGGCTTCGACTACTCTGTTCTCGCTGCGACACGATATGGATGTATAGGCGAGGGGAGTGCAGCTTCTGCCGGAACTCCGAGAAGGATAGCTTCGCCTACTACCTCGGCGACGACGAAGTGTACCGCCTCTATGTGTGCGACAAATGCAAGCGTTACCTCAAGGTTCTGGACGGAAGACAGACTAGCGGCAAGCCTGTGCTGCCTGTGCAACGGATCATCACCATAGGGATGGATGTCTCCGCCCGCCAAGAAGGATACCACTAGCACGGTCCTAGATCATGAACAACAGACCAATCGACAGCGCAACTTTCGTCCGATACTCGGGAGACGAGAGCGAGGAGCTGGAAAGGCCTTTGGTCCGGGAGGCTCCCTGGACCATCCACGTCAATGGCCAGGAACTGGTCACCCTGCTCTGCACCCCCGACAAGATGAACTTCATGGTACTGGGGTTCCTTGCAGCTGAGGGTCTGATCAGCAGCGTGGATGAGGTGGATCTGCTCCAGGTGTGCCAGGACCAAGAAGGCGTGATTGACGTGATGCTGAGCGAGAAAGGCGACGTCACCTTGCCTAGCCGTCTTATCCTCCTTTCTGGATGTGGCCGAGGCATCACCTTCGACGATCTATCTGCCAACCACGCCAAGCTTGACTCGCCTCTCACCGTCTCCCCAAAGCAGATATCTGCCCTCATGCGGGAGCTACGCCACAAGGCGGAAATCCACCGCATTGCCGGAGGCACTCATGCCTCAGCCCTCGCGGACGATGAAGGCCTCTTGGTGGTGGCCGAGGACGTGGGGAGACACAACACCCTGGACAAGATCAGAGGGGAATGCATGTTCCGAGGCATCCCCACCAAGGATCATCTCCTCTTGACCACGGGACGCGTATCCTCCGAGATGGTAAACAAGGCCGTCAAGATGGAGGTGCCCATAGTCGCGTCCCTGACCTCACCCACTGACCTTGCGATCAAGCTGGCCCAGGCCTGGGACATGACCATCGTCGGCTATGTGCGTGGCAGCAAGATGAACGTCTACACCAGACCTGATCGCGTGGTGCCCGACTCTCCGAAGTAGCTTCCAACCCACCACAGAGGACCAGCCGGAGTCATCCCAGCTTGTGTCGTTCCTGGCGTTGACGACTCGACCTGGCGTGTGACCCGTTGGCGTCCGGCATGACCGTCTCGCCATCCCTCCTGCCAACCATCACAACCACGGTCTGGGTGAGGCAAACACAGCCTTGCATCTATCATCGGGCTAGTGAGGAGCAGCGCGGTGCTCGTCTAGCAGCTGCTGGTGAGCGAATCACAGTCTTCGCCAGTCTATTGCCGCTGGCCATTCCTCTCGTACCCCGGGGCACAACACCAACGGAATTCCAACTTTTTCAACCCTTCTCAACCGCACTTGCAACCAGACCCGTCGGTTTAGCACCGTTCTTTTCTGCTATCGTATTGTAGGGAGTAACGAGGACCAACTTCTTATACGTCGGGTGCATCTGGTCCAAGACCGTACCGAGTTCCCAAGGTGGGGAGCGTGCCCGAGATGTCAATGTTCTGATGGCAGCGAGGACGATGCTTCCTGGCTGGTACCTGGCGCTAGTCCCCTTTGGACAACCAGAAAGTAGCGCACGCCGACAAGGCCGTGTGGTGCGGCGGAGTGTTGCTGCATCAGAAGTTCCGCGCGGCGTCGCGGACGGAGGCAGTGGCCCGCACCCTCAGGGTCCCCAAGAGATCCTGACAGGTGACAGCATCATTCATCGTCGGGTATGGCGAGAGCCCGTGAGATCAGTGAATGTGTGGTTCAAAGGGAACCTTGGCACTGGTTCGACGGCAACGACCATCTCAACAGTGCCGACCTGGATCTGGACGGGTTTCCTCTCGCTTGACAGTTTCCCAGCGCTATTGTACAATTAGTATAAATTACTACTTGGTTGTATCGGAGAATTGATATTGATGAGGCCTGTCGAAGAAATCTGCGATGTCCTGCGGGAGAGCGGGATGAAAATCACGCCTCAACGGCGCATGATTTTCGAGATCTTGCAGCACAGCGACGGGCATCCCACCGCTGAGGAGATACATGACACGGCGCGGGAAACCATGCCGGACATGTCCCTCGCCACCGTCTACCACACCCTCAACGACTTGGTCAGGATGGGTGAACTTGTGGAGCTTGACCTGGGCGAAGGGAAGAGTCGGTATGATCCGACCACTGATGGACATTACCACCTGGTTTGTTTGGGTTGTCGGCAAGTTGTGGACATCCCCCGCAGGGCCAACCCGCCACAGATTCTCCCTGTAGAGTCTCGTGGTTACGAAATCGAGCGTTGTGACGTAATGTTCTACGGGTACTGTCCGGACTGTCAGGAGTAATCTTCGAATATCCGGAACCTGTCCTAGGGTAAGTCCAGAGAAAGGAGATCAAGATGGAAAAGTGGGAATGTCTGGCATGCGGATATATCTATGACCAGGCTGTGGGAGATCCCGACACTGGCATAGCCCCGGGCACCGCCTTCGAGGACCTGCCCGATGATTGGGTCTGCCCCGAGTGCGGCGCTGAGAAGGATATGTTCGAGAAGCTGGAGGAGTAGGTCCCACAGAGATCAAGATGGAAATCTGGTGCCCGAGGGTATCCTGTCCTTCGGCTCTCCGATGTTCTGTTGCCTATCAATGTGCGGACTGCCCGTCGCTCCATGTGAGTACGAGCGAAAGACATGGAAAATGGAGGGTGGTGTGGAGAAGTGGAAGTGGATAGTTTGTCCGTACCTCTATGACCCGACCCTGGGAGATCCCGACAATTACATAGCGCCGTGCACCGCCTTCGAGGACCTGCCCGATGACTGGGTCTGCCCGTAGTGCGGGACCGCCAAGGGCATGTTCCAGAAGCTGGAAGAGTAGTCAATGCAACCAGTTGAGATCAAGAAGAACATATACTGGACGGGTGCTTTGGATCCCGACCTCCGTCTTTTCGATGTCCTGTTCCCAACCGAGCACGGGACGACCTACAACTCGTACCTAATCAGGGGTGACAAAGTCGCCCTCATAGATACGGCCAAGGGCCGCTGCTACGACCAGTTCGTGTCCAACGTCAGGTCTCTCGTGGCGCCAGAGGATGTCGACTACGTAATCTGCAACCACCTGGAGCCTGACCATTCAGGCGCCCTGGCTGCATTTCTCAAAGAGGCCAAGAACGCCCAGGTTGTGGTCTCCAGAACAGGAGAGCACTACGTGCGCAACATCCTCAATGCTGACGTCAGCCCCCTCAAGATGGGCGATGACGATGTGCTGGACCTGGGAGGCAGGACTTTGCGCTTCGTCTTTCGCACCCTTCCTCCACTGGCCGGATACCATGTTCACCTACGCGGTAGAGGACAAGGTGCTCTTCCCTTGCGACGTCTTCGGCAGTCACTACTGCGATGACCGAATGTATGATGACTTGGTGGGCGATTTTAGCCACGAGTTCGAAGTCTGTTACCGCGGCATCATGGGGCCTTTCAAGGACAAGATGTTGGAGGCGATCGATAAGATCAAGGACCTCGAGATAGATGTCATCTGTCCGTCCCACGGTCCCATCCTCCGCAGTGATCCCTGGAAGTACGTCAACCAGCACGTTGAGTGGAGCACCCTTCCAGCGTCCGAGGCCAAGAGCATCCTCATCTTCTACGCTAGTGCCCACGGCAACACGAAGATGATGGCCGAGGAGATAGCAGAGGGCGCCAGTGTCGAGGGAGTCGAGGTAGAGGTCTTCGATCTGACGGAGACAGCGCCCGGCGAGGTCGTAGATCGTATCGAAGTCGCGGACGCGCTAATAATCGGTTCGCCTACTTTCAACGGCGACGCAGTGAAACCGGTCTGGGATCTCCTATCCAGCCTGACCACGACAAAGCTGAGGGGCAAGGTGGGCGCGGCCTTCGGGTCCTACGGCTGGAGTGGCGAAGCTGTGGGGATGATCGAGGATAGACTGAGAAGTCTGAAGTTCAAGGTCCCGGAGCCGGGGCTCAAGTCCACCCTGGTGCCCACGGCACAGGAACTCGAGAGTTGCCGAGAATTCGGTGCTAGGATAGCGGAAAGCCTGTAGCTGGTGAAGTTCGTCATTGCCGGTAACGGCATCGCAGCCATAACCACCGCTCGCACCATATCCAACCAGGCGCCCGGTTCGCAAATAGAGATCTACACGGATGAACGACATCCGTTCTATTGGCGTCCGCAGCTCATACAGCTCCTGGCCGGGCGTCTGCACCTTGAAAAGCTCTATGCATACCCACCGGAGTGGTACGCGACACGAGGCATCGAGGTCCATCTGGGCACCCGAGTCGTACAACTTGACGTATCGGGCCAGCGAATCCTCCTGGAGGATGGCACGGAGGTATTCTACGACCGGCTGCTGCTGGCAGTGGGCAGCAGTCCTTTCGAGCCACCCCTGGCAGGGATGGGGGAAGACGGCGTTTTCACGCTCCGAACCATTGAAGATGCCTTGGACATCAAGACCTACGCTCAGCAGTGCCTTGCAGCGGGCAGGACAGAAACGGTCGTGATCGGTGGTGGGCTGCTGGGGCTGGAATGCTCCAGTGCGCTGACCTCCCTTGGCTTGCAGGTTACTGTGCTGGAGCACGGTCCGTGGCTGCTGCACAGGCAGATCGACGAGAAAGGTTCCGTCGTTTTCCAAGAACAGATCGAGCGACTGGGTATCCGGGTCATGACCAACGCTGTGCCGGAAGGGATTCTGGCCAGTGGATCCGTGTCGCAGGTAGCGGTCGAGGATGGTCGCAGGTTGCCCGCATGTCTAGTGCTCTGCGCCACGGGCGTAAGACCCAATGTGGCCTTGGCTAGGGATGCAGGCCTCGACGTGAATAAGGGAATCATCGTTGACCATCGACTGCGAACCAGTGCAGAGCACGTGTATGCCGCCGGCGACGTGGCAGAGTATGAGGGGCAGCTGCCCTGCATCATCCCCGCGGCCGTGGAGCAGGGCAGGGTGGCTGGGTCGAACATGGTGGAGCCAGATTCCGCCACTTATCGCGGGACTGTACCCTCCACAACTTTGAACGTCGTAGGCCTGGAACTGACATCCATCGGCCAAATCGACCCACGTGAGGAGGGATATGAGGAACTGAGGCAGGCAGATGCGGCCACGGGTGTTTATAGAAAGCTGGTCCTGCGTGACGGGCGCATCGTGGGAGCCATCCTGTTGGGCGACAGGCAACGGGTGCCAACGGTAACAAAACTGATCAAGCAGAGAACCGATGTCTCGAGATACAAAGACCGTCTACTGGATGATGATGTTGATCTAGAGGAGATAATCCATCCGTAGCGAGGTGCATAGAACAACGAAGAAGATGACGGAGGCCAATCTCCAGGCAGCCTTTGCCGGCGAGAGCCAGGCTCACATGCGATACTTGATCTTCGCTGAGAAAGCGGAGAAGGAAGGGGATGCCAACGTAGGTCGGCTCTTCAGGGCCATTGCCTTCGCCGAGCAGGTGCATGCCACCAATCATTTCAAGAACCTGGATGGCATTGGGGGCACGGCTGAGAATCTCCAGGTTGCCATCGACGGCGAGACCTATGAGGTGGAAGAGATGTACCCCGCCTACAGGGCCGTCGCTGAGTTGCAGGGAGAGAAGGGCGCTGCCCGCTCTACCACCTGGGCGCTGGAAGCCGAGAAGGTACACTCCGAACTGTACAGTCAGGCCAAGGCAAGCGTAACTGAGGGCAAGGACACCGACATCGGCGAGATCTACATCTGCGAGGTCTGCGGCTGGACGGGAACCGGCGAGAAGCCGGACAAGTGTCCCTTGTGCGGGGCGAAGGCGGACAGGATCAGAACCTTCTAGTCCAGCCCGCCGGGATCCGACAGACCACCTCGCCTGATCTAGGAGGTGTTGCCCGCATATGTGGGCAGGAGGACCACCATGAGCTTGAAAGGACATCGAGTAGCCGTTCTCGCTGAGGACTACTACCAGGAGCTGGAACTGTGGTACCCCGTACTGCGCTTGCGAGAGGCCGGCGCAGAGGTCATCGTCGTCGGAACAGGAAGTGCTGACACCTACACTGGCAAGCATGGCTATCCGGTGACAGTGGATGTGGCCATCGACGAGGTGCAGGCCTCCGACTTCGATGCGGTCGTGATCCCTGGGGGCTACGCTCCCGATCGCCTGCGCCGTTATGCCGCCGTGAACGATTTCGCCCGGCAAATGTTCCTGGACGGCAAAGTCGTGGCTTCTATCTGTCACGGGGCGTGGGTGCTCGTCTCCGCTGACGTGTTACGAGGGCGCACGGCCACTTGCTTCAGCGGCATAAAGGATGACGTGATAAACGCCGGAGCCAACTATGTGGACCGACCGGTGGTGCAGGATGGCAATCTTATCACGTCCCGCGAACCTGATGACCTCCCCGCATTTTGTCAGGCCATCATCGCAGCTCTGGAGACCTCATCGGTGAAGCGGGAGACGCCAAGAGCGCCCTATTCTGTGATGCCGGAGCTGCTGGAGATACTGGAAGACGCCATAGAACAAGAACGTGTCTCTCAGCGGAGATACGCGGTGGGCGTTGGGCTGGCCACTGATCCCGCGGTGAAGGAGATGTTCCTTCGACTTGTGGAAGACGAGATGGCCCATGAGAGAACCCTGCGACAGCAACAACTGATCCTGGAGCAGGCAGAGGATTCATGATGCACCGGATCCGTCACCGGTGCTGCCAGCATACAACACTAAGACCCTGTCACTGAGCACGCAAGAACGAGAGAGGAGTAGAACATGGCAGAAGAATTCTCACTTACAGAGATGAACCACGCTGATCCGGCCAACATGACCGACATGATGCGCAAGCACACACCCGTGATGGACGCACCCGACAAGGTCAAGGCTGGAGAGCCCTTCGCCGTTGTCGTCAAGGTCGGAGGCATCGACGGCGTGGATCATCCCAACCTTCTTGGTCATTGGATAAACTGGGTGGACCTGTACGCTGGAGACCGGCTCCTGGGGCGCGTGGAGTTCGCGCCCGTAGTCTCCCAGCCTGAGGCCACCCTGCACATCGCCCTGGATGAATCGGTAACTCTCCGCGCGGTGGCATACTGCAACCTGCACGGAGCCTGGGAATCCACCAAGGCTGTAGCAGCAAAATAGGCCCTCGCGCAGGTGGTAGCTTGCGTGAGCGAGCCTCGAGCCCGATGCAGCCTGCCAAGTGCAAAGGCGGCGAGCACGGTGCTGATGCCATTGTGCCTGCGGGCAATGTACGTCACGGTAGGCGCTGACACTTGAACATGAAAGGAGGCAAAGATGAGAACACAAGATCCTGAGGAAGTGATCACGATGCTCAACGAGGATATCAGGGGCGAACACGCCGCCATCGTACAGTATCTGCGACACGCCTACGCCATGGGCGAGGGCGAGATGGCCTGTGAGATCGAGGCCATCGCCAGGGACGAGATGCGCCACCTCGAGTGGTTGGCAGAGACCGTGGTGGAACTTGGCGGCGATCCCACGCTGGAGCGCGGTGAGATGACCATAGGCGGCGCCAGCATCGCTGAGTGGATGGAGCGGGACGTGGGCCTCGAGCAAGATGCCATAGCTCTCTACGAAGAGCACATCAAGGCCATCGACGAGCCCAAGATCGAGCGACTCCTACGCCGCATCGTCTCGGACGAACAGGCCCATCGTCACGACTTCCAGCACTTCGCCGAGAAATCTGCGAAGAAAGCCATGGAGCCCATCGCTCCCTTGGAGGCTCCTGCGGAGAAGCCCCCGGAGCTGTCGAGGATGCTGAACTGGGGGATCCGCCACGAGTATACGGTGATTCTGCAGTATCTGTACCACGCTTTCATGACCCCTTACGAAGAGGTCAGCGAGCAACTGGAGGATCAGGCCATCAACGAGATGCAGCACCTGGGCTGGCTGGCGGAGGAACTCACCGACGCTGGTGGTGTGCCCGACATCGAGGAGACGGGGGTAGATCGTTCCCGGGATACGGTCGACATGCTAAGCGCCGACATCGAGGTAGAGCGCATGGTGACCAAAGAATACACCAAGCAGATAAAGCAGGTCGACGACCCAGATCTCAAGAGGGTCATCACGCGGATTCGCGACAACGAGATCTACCACGACGAGGTGTTCACCGATCTCCTGGACGAAGTAGGCGACTAGCAGGCCGGGATGCGTCTCAAAGTACTCGGTATCGCAGGGAGTCCCCGACGCCAGGGGAACACCGAACTCCTTCTGGATCAGGTTCTGGCCGGCGCAGCAAATCGAGGAGCGCAGACGGAGAAGATCATCCTGGCTAAGATGAAGCTGGCCCCCTGCCGTGCATGCGACGGCTGCTTCAAGACTGGCAGATGCGTCCATCAGGACGACTATCAGTTGCTCTATCCCAGGCTGATCAAGGCCGAGCGCATTGTGTTGGCTGCTCCCGTCTTCTTCACAGGGGTTCCGGCCCATGCCAAAGCCTTCATCGACCGCTGCCAGTGCTTCTGGGCACGGAAATACGTGCTGAAGGACCCCTTACCGCCAACGGATACGGGTGTCCAGCGCCAGGGATATCTCGTCTCCACGGCTGGCGGGGAAGGAACGAGCTTTGTTTGCGCGGTCAGGACCATGAGGGCCTTTCTCGACACGCTTGATGGGCGATACGCAGGCGAGCTCACGTTTCCAGGAGTGGACGAGAAGGGCGCCATCCTGAAGCACCCTACTGCGCTCGAAGAGGCCTTCGCCCTGGGCAAGAGCCTCGCCCTTCCAGGAAAGGAGTAGGGTCGCAAACGGACGTTGCAGACGGTGTGGCTATCGAGGTGATAGAGCGAGAAGAATCTGACGAGGAGTTTGGCGAGCTAGTAAAGTTCACTGCCGCAGGATTTGTCGGAGGGCTTGGGCTGGGAATCCTTCTGGACTCCCTTGGCCTCCAGCTTAATCCCGTGGGACAGTGGATGGTCCGCACTCTCGCCGGAGAGGGTGAGAGCATCTTCGAAGGGATCTATGCCGTTCGTCAGCGACTCCGAGGCGCTGTCGCCTCCATGGCGGAGGCCTACGGATGGGGCAAGCTTTTCGGGATGACAGCGCCGTGGATCATAGATTGGGGGAGCCGTGCCTTGGGTGTGGACGTTTATGGGGTGCAAGGCTTCTACATTCCCTACTTCTACTCATTGAGTGACCAGATCGGAGCAAATGTGTCCGGGCTCGTATACCTGCGGCGAAACGAAGACTCCTGGCTGGCAACGTTGGGGCGGTACATCCGCCACCCCGTCATGCTCACCAGTCTGCTGGTCATTCTCGTCGTTCCCGTGGGACTGCTCTTAGCGCGCGTGCTGGGATTCAGTCCTACGACACAGACCTACACAGCTCTTGAGACTATCGCCGCCAATCTCTGCTGGCTGCCCCCTTTGGTAGGCTGGCTGGGCGAGCGGCGCAAAGCTGAGGCAAGGATATGATGTTCGGTAGTTCGACGAAGGAAACGAGTTCAGACCAACGTCGTGTACCTCCCGGCCAGCGTGTGACGGAGAAGTTCCCTGTTCTCCACTATGGCAGCATACCCAAGTTCGATCCTCTGACGTGGGATCTCAAGGTATTCGGCCTGGTTGAGGAACCGCTCACCCTCTCCTACGAGCAATTCCTCGAGTTGCCCACCATGAGAATCGTGGCCGACATCCACTGCGTCACTGGCTGGAGCAAACTCGACACTGTCTGGGAAGGGGTACCTTTCCAACAACTGATGAAGCTGGTCCGGCCCAAACCCGAGGCAAGGTTCGTAATGGTGCACTGCGAGCAAGGCTTCACCACCAACGTGCCGCTGGACGTCGTTATGGATGACGATGTCCTCTTGGCCTACAGGTACGACGATGCACCTCTGACCCCAGAGCATGGCTATCCCCTGCGGCTGGTGGTGCCGAAGAGATACTTCTGGAAGAGCGCCAAGTGGGTGCGCGGCCTGGAATTGATGGCCCGGGATCGCCTGGGCTTCTGGGAGTCGAGGGGCTATCACAACAACGCGGACCCATGGAAGGAGGAGCGTTACGCCTAGTGTCAGCGCCAAGTGAACAACTAGGAGAGCGAACGCGCGGCAACCTGTACGAAGCCTTCGTCGGAGAAGCGAAGGCTCATGTGAGGCTCTTGGGCTTCGCCAGAAAAGCTGCAAGGGAGGGGTACCCTCAGATAGCCAGGCTCTTCAGAGCCATCGCTGCCGCCGAGGAAGTCCATGCCACAAATCACTTGCGGGTCCTTGGCGAAGCGGTTGTCAAGAGTACCGAGGAGAATCTGGCCTTCTCCTTCGAGAGGGAGAGTACGGTTAACGAGGTGACTTATCCTCAGTTCATCGTCGAGGCCGAGGAGGAGGGCGCACGGCCGGCAGTCGTGTCCTTCAGCCACGCGCGGGATGTAGAGGAAGGCCACGCCAGACTGTACAAGAAAGCCATAGACCACATGCTGCACGATGAAGGTAGTGAGTACTATGTGTGTGGAGTCTGCGGCTACACCTCGGACGGTGCTTTGCCTGAGGAGTGTCCTGTTTGTGGAGCGAGAGACGAAGCGTTCAGGAAGATCCAGTAGCCAGAGCGCGTGCAGCTAACCTTGGATTCTGGGCGTCTGGGAGGAGATAACATGAGCGAGAGACTGCCAGTGAAGCTGGGCGACGTGGCGCCAGATTTCACTCTGCCCGCCGTTGGGGATCGAAAGATCACCTTGAGCGACTATCGGGGTAAGCAGAACGTAGTGCTAGCCTTTCACCCCCTTGCCTGGACCTCGGTGTGAGAAGCCGAGATGGCCGCGTTCGAGGCGGAAAGCGCCAAGTTCGCGAGCCATGATACCCAGGTTCTGGGTATTAGCGTGGATAGTGTGCCAACCAAGACGGCCTGGGCCGAGTCCATGGGACTCAAATCGGTGCTTCTGCTCAGTGATTTTTGGCCCCATGGAGAAGTGGCCCAGCGGTACGGGGTACTGCGGGAGGAGGGCTTTGCCGAGCGCGTTGTCTTCCTCGTAGACAAGCAAGGCGTGATCAGGTATGTGAGATTCTATGCCCTTGACCAGACCCCGGACCTGACGGAGATCTTCCAGGTATTGGAAACCCTGTGATCAGCTCATAGACCAACGAGTGTTACTTCTAGTTTAGCCTGCGACGGAGGGGAGTCAGGATGCGCAGAAGAGAGATGACGTTCAAGATAGGGGGAGAGGCAGGGCAAGGAGTCGAATCCAGCGGAGCGGGGTTCGCCAAGGCCCTGGTTCGGGCGGGCTGGCACGTCTTCGGCATGCAGGACTACTACTCCCGCATCCGGGGTGGACACAATTTCTACCAGATACGCGTGAGCGAGAAGCCCATCTACTCGCACACCGAGCCCGTTGACTTGCTGCTGGCCCTCACGCAGGAAGCCGTCGATCGTCACTGCGACGAGGTAGTGACCGGCGGAGGCGTCATCTGCGAGGAGTGCCTCGAAGTGAACTGCCAAGCCCTGGATGAGAGCGGTGTCAGCTACTTCCCGGTGCCCTTGACCGACATAGCCAAAGAGCAGGGAGGTGCGGAGGTAATGCGCAACACCGCCGCTCTGGGAGTGGCCGCCGGCCTGGTCGCCTTTCCCTTCGATGCTATGGCTAGCGTCATCGAGGACAACTTCGCCAAGAAAGGTGTCGAGGCGGTGAAAGCCAACCTCCGGGTGGCCGAAGCGGGATATCGCTTCGCCCAAGACAGCTTTGCCGATCAGTTCGACTACGAACTGGCACGCATGGAGGGAGTGCCACCCAGGATGGTGATGGACGGAAATCAGGCGATTGCCCTGGGAGCTCTACTCGCCGGCTGCAAGTTCGTCGCGGGCTATCCAATGACGCCGGCCACATCCATTCTCCAGTGGATGGCGGGACACGGAGAGAAGTATGGCGTGGTCGTCAAACACACCGAGGACGAAATAGCCGCCATTCTGATGGTCATCGGGGCGGCCCACATGGGAGCTCGCGCCATGGCTCCGACCTCCGGCGGGGGGTTCTCGCTGATGACCGAGGGACTAGGGCTGGCGGCGATCACCGAGACTCCCATCGTCCTCGTCGAAGCGCAGCGTCCGGGTCCCGCCACGGGTCTGGCCACGCGCACCGAACAAGCTGACCTGCTCTTCGTACTCCACGCCTCGCAGGGCGAGTTCCCGCGCATCATTGTCTCGCCGGGCACTGTCGAGGAGTGCTTCCACGCTGGCTGGCGAGCGTTCAACATGGCGGAGAAGTGCCAGTGCCCGGTGATCATCCTCAGCGACAACTTCCTCGCCAATTCGGTGCGCAGCATAGAGATCGACGCCCTGGATTTCGCCGGTGTGGAGATCGACCGCGGGGAATTGCTCACCGATGACGAATTGGAGCATCTGGAAGACGACTACGCGCGATACGCCTACACGGAATCGGGCATATCGCCCCGAGCTGTGCCTGGCCATCCCAAGGCCGTATTCCAGGCGACAGGCAACGAGCATACACCCGATGGCCACCTCACCGAGGAAGCAGAACCGCGGCGCATGCAGGTGGAGAAGAGGTTGCGCAAGCTGGACACCGCGCTTCAAGAGATGGATGGCCCGGTGCGCTACGGCCCCTCCCAGGCCGAGGTCGCGCTCGTTGGCTGGGGTTCGACGTACGGACCACTGCGAGAGGTCGTAGACCGGCTGAATGCTGACGGTGAGCGCGCCAACATGCTCCACATTCGCGATGTATGGCCTCTCGCCGGTGGGAAGCTTCAGCAGGCGCTGTCCAATGCGCATCGTACGGTGATGGTCGAGGGAAACGCCACTGGCCAGATGGCCTTCTTCCTCGAAGCTCATACCGGGGTGAAGTTTGACCATCACGTCCGCAGGTATGATGGTCGCCCCTTCTCGCCCGAGTACATTCTGGCGAGGCTGAAGGAGGTGCAGAATGGTTGAGGTGAAAGACTACCAGAGCCCGGTACGGCCCACCTGGTGCCAGGGCTGCGGGGACTACGGCATCTGGAACGCCCTGAAGTTCGCTCTGGCGGAACTGGATCTGGCGCCCCACCAGGTGCTCATGGTCAGTGGCATCGGGTGCGGCAGCAAGACGCCCGACTACACCAACGTCAATGGGCTCCACACCCTGCACGGTCGTTCGCTCCCCCCGGCCACAGGGGCAAGGCTTGCCAACCATGAGATGAAGGTGATCTGCGTTCATGGTGACGGCGACGGCTATGGCATGGGCCTGGGACACATGATGCACGCGGCTCGCCGCAACATAGACATCACCGATGTGGTGCAGAACAACCGCGTCTATGGCTTGACCAAGGGCCAGTACTCCCCCACCAGTCCAGAGGGTTTCGTCAGCAAGACCTCACCAGAGGGCGCCATCGACAGGCCCGTCAACCCTTGGGCCTTGGCGCTGGCCGCTGGAGCTACCTTCATCGCCCGCGGATTCCCAGCTGACTTCAAACACCTGGTCGAGGTTCTCAAGAAGGGCATCCAGCATCGCGGCTATGCCCTGGTGGACGTGTTGCAGCCCTGTGTCAGTTTCAATCGAGGCTACGCGTACAATTACTACCAGCCTCGAGTCTACAAGCTGGAGGAGGAGCCCGGCTACGATCCGACAGATCGAGCAGTCGCCTGGGAACGGGCACACGAATGGGGGGATCGCATCCCTATCGGACTCTTATATCAAGTCGAGGGCGCGCCCACTTACGAGGATCAGGTGTCCGCCCTGCGAGCCGGTCCCCTGGTGAAGCAAGATTTTCGGGAATGGACCGAAAGGGATTGCGAGACCTTGAGGTCACAGTTCCTGTGAGGCTCTGTCGTGAGCGCCGATGGTGACTCGGCTCGCGCGAAGCGAGAAGGAGAGGAGTGATGCGATACAGTATTGAGACCAAGCTCAAGACCTCGGAGGTTCTGGACCTGGCGGAAGGGTACTTCGGCGCAGGCGGTCTTGGGTTGGAGCGCACGTCACGCGATGACTGCTGCGTCTCCTTCGAGGGTGGCGGTGGACATGTCACCGTCACGGTGATTGAGGGAGAGAAGACCTCCGTGGATATGGAAACGCGAGAGTGGGACTACCACGCGAAGAAGTTCATGACGGACAAGCTCTAGCAGTGCTGGACGGAGGCGCCCCCCGATGTCATCTGGCGATGGAACCCGCATGGCGGTGTCAGCCACTAGGGCGAAGATCCCGAGAACGCCATGATGAGATGGCGCATTGAGGGCACAGGAAGCAGAATCTAGCAGCAAGGAGGAACGATGGATAACGAGGTACTGGATGTAATAGCGAAACGCAGGACGATTCGCAACTTCACCGACGAAGAGGTGACCGACGAGCATGTGGAGACCATCCTGGAGATGGGGATGTATGCTCCCACATACATGAACCGTCAACCTTGGCACTTCGTGGTGGTCAGGGACAAGGAACTCCAGAACGATCTGGGCGAGATCCTGGGCGTCCGCCCCTATGTCCAGGAAGCATCGGCTGTGATTGCCGTCTATGGCGATCCTGACATCTCAGACACCTGGAACTTGGATGGTTGTGCGGCCATAGAGAACATGCTCATCGCCGCCACGGCCCTTGGCCTGGGGAGCGCGTGGGCTGGCAGCCCCGGCAACCTAGGTTGGGGCAAGGCCGAGGAGTTGATGGGGAAGGCCCTGAAGGTTCCCACCGGGATGCGTGCGCTGTCCCTGGTATGCCTGGGCAGACCAGCCAAGGCGGAACGTCCCCACACCAAAGAAGAAAGATATGACAAGAATAGAGTCCACTATGGCGACTGGAGAACCTTGAAGTTGTGAGCGAGGTCGTCGTCTATACAACGCCAACCTGCGGCTACTGCCACCAGGCCAAGCAGTACCTATCGCAGCAGGGTGTGCCGTTCGCCGAGTACGACGTGGCGGCCGATCCCCGGGCAGCCGACGAGATGATACGGCTCTCGGGTCAGCAGGGGGTCCCCGTAATCGTCATCGACGGCCAGGTGGTCGTGGGCTTCGATCGCCCCCGACTGGATCAGCTGCTTGCTTCTCGAAGCGCCGCCCCGCCTCGCCTGGGACTGTCGGTTGCCGACGCGAGCAGCATAGCCCAGAAGCGAGGCTCGGGGCCCTCTGAGGGGGCGTACGTTGGCAGAGTCAAGCCTCTGTCCTTGGGTGACCAGGCTGGCGTGAAAAACGGAGACGTGATCGTCGAGTTGGCAGGTCGGCCCATAGGCAATGCTGACGATCTGGAAGCTGCGGCTTCCGCACTGAGCAGTGGCCAGACGTTTACCCTGGTCTTGCTCCGCGACGGCCAGAGGATGTCGGCACAGGTGAAAGCCTAGCGGGGTACCAGGGCTTGGTAGGAGGTAGAAAATGGCTGGTCAGGATCTGGCCGTCGCCTTGACGGCGCTGAGCATCGCCATTCAGACGGAGAAAGACGGCCTCGAATTCTACAAACGGGCCGCTGAGAGCACCAACGATCCAGGCGGCAAAGTCTTATTCGCCTCCCTCGCGGACGACGAGCTTGAGCATCTCCGCCTGCTGGAGGCGCAAGAGGAATCCCTGACGAAGGAAGGACAGTGGCTGCCTCGCTCTGAGACGGGTGTGGAAGAGCACAGACCAGAAGTGAAGGGTGCTCCGATCTTCTCTCGCGAGAGCCTGGACGAAGACATCAACGTCTACACGTCTGAATTGTCCGCTCTGCGGATGGCCTTCTTGATAGAGAAAGATGCGGTGGCCTTCTACAGCAAGGCGGCCTGTGAGACGCGTGATCCGGACGGCAAGGCCACCTACCAGTTCCTCGTAGGGATGGAGTTGGAGCATCAGCGAATCCTGGAGGAGGAGTATAGCGCCCTGGCCAAACAATTCTGGAGCACCGTGGGGTTCGAACCCTTCTAGGAGCGCCAAGCGTCGAGACGTCTCATCTCTTGCCACCTTTGTGCTTGCGGTAGGACGCTTTCCAATGGACTTCTACGACATCGATAGCAACAAAGCCTTCTTGGTCAGCCTCAAGGCTTTCATTGTCGAAGAAGGAAAGCTGCTAGTCCTCGAGAACGCTGCTGAGAAGTCGGGCGGGAGCTCCCAATGGGAATTACCGGGGGGATTGCTTGAGATAGGTGAATCTCTTGAGGAGGGGCTGATCAGAGAGGTACAAGAGGAGACGGGCTTCGAAATATCCGTTGGTAGCATCATCGCAGCCTGGGACCATTGGGAGCATGACTTTGAGTTTGCGGGCGGCCGCGTTGTGGACGCACGGATTGTGGAGATCGCCTTCACCTGCCAGGTGGTTGCTGGAGAGGTGAAGTTGAGCGACGAGCACAGCCAATTCAAGTGGGCCAGCAGGGAGGAGCTTCAGAAACTCGATTATGCTCCCAACTCGAGGGAGGCCATCAGAGCATATTTGCAGTCGAGCTAGTCTTTTCGACGCCTATAGAGAGGAGTATTGGTAGACCTAAGGAGGAATCAATGACGGGAGATACCGCCGTTGCCCTTTCGGTCTTGCGGCAGGCAGTCCGCAACGAGTTGGACGGCCAGGCGATGTACTTGCAGGCTGCCGAGAGGACGAAGGCCGAATTGGGTCAATCCATGTTTCGTTCCTTCGCTAACGAGGAGGAGCAGCACATACACATCCTCCAGGTTCAGTATGCCGAGGTGGATGAGTCCGGCGAGTGGATGGACCTGGATGCGGCCAGGAAAGAGCCGCGAGACGCCAGACTTGTGCTCTTCCCCGAGGAAGAGAGGGAGATCAAACACATCATCCCGGAGGGCACGAGTGACCTCGAAGCGTTGAAGATCGCGATGGATTTCGAGAACCGCGCAGTCCGCATGTACGAGCAAGCTGCCTCCGAGGCCGTCAATCCCATCGCCCAGACCTTCTATCATCAGCTGTCAGAGTGGGAAGGCACGCACTACGAGCTCCTGGACAACAGCTACGACTATCTGGCCAACAAGGGAGAGTGGTATTTCCAGGAAGTGGAGATGCCCATGTACGAAGGCTGAGTCCCTTTGGCGCCTCGGTGCGGTCGAGGGAAGACCACCCAATGATGGTGTTCGGTCCGCAAGATGGTCTGCGCGGCCCCGTAGCCATGCTTGTTATGATGCTGAGTCCGCGGCGCGGCACGCGTGCTGCAGCTGGACTTGGGCCCGGAGGAGATCGGGGGCCTGCGTCAATCCCCCGATGTACTGAAGGGGACCATAGCTCAGTTGAATCTGGAGGAGACGTGAAACGTATCGCTGTCCTAACAAGCGGGGGCGACGCCCCTGGCATGAACGCAGCCATCCGCGCCGTAGTGCGGACGGGGCTGGACAAGGGTTGGGACGTATTCGGCATTCGTCACGGCTATGTTGGCCTCATGGCCGGCAACATCGTCCCCCTGAGGGCGCGTGACGCAAGCGGCATCATCCACCGAGGCGGTACCATCCTGGGCAGCGCCCGCTCTGCCGAATTCAAGACTGAGGATGGGCGTCTGAAGGCACTGCGGACGCTTCATGAGCACGAGCTCGAGGCCCTGATTGTGATTGGAGGTGGCGGCTCGCAGATCGGAGCCTATGAGCTGTCCCACATGGACTTCCCGGTGGTCGGTGTGGCCTCGACCATTGACAACGACCTGTACGGATCGGAAATCACCATTGGGGTGGATACTGCTCTGCACGTTGCCCTGGAAGCCATCGATCGGCTGAAGGTCACCGCCTCATCGCACCAACGCGCCTTTCTGGTGGAGGTCATGGGTCGTGACTGTGGTTATCTGGCCCTTATCACCGGCATCACTGGTGGCGCTGAGGCAATCGTCATGCCCGAGATAGAAACGGACCCCGAAGCCCTGGCGTCCGAACTGCGCGCCTCATACGAGAGGGGCAAGGCCCACGCCTTGGTGGTGGTCGCCGAAGGCGCTCAGTACAATGCCGCGGAACTGTCACGCTACTTCCAAGAGCACCGCGAGCGGTTGGGCTTCGAGCTGCGCGTGACAATTCTGGGGCACGTACAGCGGGGCGGTGTACCTGGGCCGTTCGACCGCTTGCTGGCGACCCGACTGGGGGCGGCGGCCACCGAGCATCTGGCCCGGGGCCAGCACGGGTTGCTGGTAGGCCTGCTGAAGGGGGAGATCGCGGCCACACCGTTGGCCGAGGTGGTGGCCAACAAGAAGCCGCTCGATTTGCGCTTGCTGGAGTTGGCGCGGGTGTTGGCACAGTAGTCTAGATAGAGAGGAGAAAGCAATGACAACTACAGCAATCCGTGTGGCCGTCAACGGCTACGGTGTCATCGGCAAACGAGTGGCCGATGCTGTGAGATTACAGCCGGACATGGAATTCGTGGGCGTAGGTGACATCGTCAGTGACTACCGGGTGAAGGCTGCGGTGGTTCTCGGCCTGCCCGTCTACGCCTCGCTACCGGAGAAGGTGGATGAGATGAAAGGGGCTGGAATTCCGGTGGCAGGCACCCTGGACGACTTGTTGGCCCAGGTGGACGTGGTGGTGGACTGCACACCCAAGGGCGTCGGCGCCAGAAACCTAGACCACTACCGGGCGGTGGGGGTGAAAGCCATCTTTCAGGGAGGCGAGAAGCACAGCCTGACGGGCCACTCATTTGTGGCCCAGGCCAACTACGAAACCGCGGTGGGCCGGGACGCCACCCGTGTGGTCTCGTGTAACACGACCAGCACCGTGCGTACCCTGACCGCGCTACGCGACGCCGGCCTGCTGAAGAAGGCCCGGGGCGTGTTGGTGCGCCGTGCTACCGACCCCTGGGAATCAGACCACAGCGGCATCATGAATACCGTGGTGCCCGAGCCGCACATCCCCAGTCATCAGGGACCCGATGCTCAGACCGTGGTACCAGACCTGGATGTGGTCACTATAGCGGCGAAGGCGGCCCACACCCAGACCCACAATCACTTCTGGGTGGTTGAACTCAGCCGCCCGGCCAGTCGCGAAGAGGTGCTGGAGGCTTTCCGCGCTGCATCGCGTATCGCGTTCATCCGCATGAGCGACGGCATTGTCGCCCTCAACAGCACCATCGAATTGATGAGAGACCTGGGCCGGCCCCGGGATGACATGTGGGAGGTCGCCCTGTGGGAGGATGTGTTGACAGTGAACGGAAACGAAGCTTACTATACCTATCAGGTCTGCAACGAGGCTATTGTCGTTCCCGAGACCGTGGATGCCATTCGTGCGCTCACGGGCACCGTGGAGGATGGACAGGAATCCATACGCATCACCGACGAAGCGCTGGGCATGCGGCATGATTTCCTGGCATGGTGACGAACGAGCGTCGCAGCTGTGCG
>JABAOH010000174.1_pt3 | contig 26941 bp, 25 predicted proteins | sample 7062181 | NCBI WGS metagenome assembly JABAOH01 (sample SAMN14538630, study PRJNA623070) | marine sediment metagenome | biome: marine biome [ENVO:00000428]; feature: marine pelagic biome [ENVO:01000023]; material: deep marine sediment [ENVO:00002113]; isolation source: pool of 5 deep marine... | reverse complement strand
GAGGAACAGCAACGTGAGACTGCTCCGCGACAATGTTATCGTGTACACGGGGAAAGTATCCTCGCTGAAAAGGTTTAAAGACGACGCGAAGGAAGTTTTGCAGGGGTATGAATGCGGCTTGGGCCTCGAGAATTTCAACGATGTGAAGGTGGGGGATATCATCGAATCTTTCGTTCTGGAAAAGGTAACACCCGTCCTCTGAGGTTGAAAGTGGTAGTCGGTGTTATACATTTCGACATACTCATCAACGGGGCGTTCAATCTGAAAGAGAAGAGGGGCTACGTAAAGAGGCTCGTTTTGAAGATCAGAAACAAATTCAACGTCTCGGCAGCGGAGGTGGGCTACCAGGACCTCTGGCAGAGGACGAAGATCGGAGTCGCCGTTGTTGGAGCGGATACCGCTCTCGTCAACTCCCTGATCGACAAGATAACGGATTTTGTCTACGCGAACGGAGATTTCGAGGTCATCGATAGAGAAATAGAAGTTATAAGCTATTGAGAGGTGGCTGGCTTGCGGTTGGACAGATCGGTCAGGGTTGCGATGCTTTTGAAAGAGGAAATTGCAGGTGTCATAACGCGGAGTATGAAAGACCCGGGCCTGAAGATCGTAACGGTGACCCATGTGAAGATTTCGAAGGATTTAAGAGATGCAGATGTTTACTTTTCAGTCCTGGGGAGCGAAAACGACATAGGAAAGACGGGAGAGATCTTGAGGAGAGCGTCCGGTTTCATCAGAGGAGAGCTTGGGCGAAAATTGAGGATCAAGAGGGTTCCCAGGCTTTCGTTCAAATACGACGATTCCTTCGACAAGGGCATGAAAATAGAGATGTTGATGAGGGAGATCTCGGAAGATGAGTGAGGACCTCGAGAAAATCTGTCAGGTCATAAAGGAATCGAGTTCCTTTTTGCTAACAACCCACATCAATCCCGAAGGCGACGCGATCGGCTCTGAGCTTGCCCTCGCCCTCAGCCTCGAGCAAATGGGAAAAGACGTGTTTGTTCTGAATCAGGACCCTGTTCCCTATTTTTTACGCTTTCTCCCCGGAGTTGAGCGGGTCCAGAACCAGGGCCCGGCGCGGTTATTCGATGTGGGTATACTCCTGGATTGTGGGAGTCCCGAAAGGACCGGCTCGGCAGGGGAGCACCTCTCCTTTTGCGACAGGGTCATGAGTATCGATCACCATGTAATTCAGAGCAGGTTTGGTGACTTTTCCTACATCGACACCCATGCCTCGTCAACAGGGGAGCTCGTGTTCAGGCTTATAAAGCGACTGGGAGTAAATATAGATTCACATATTGCCACCCTGTTGTGGGTTGCGATTGCAACGGATACGGGTTCTTTTCGGTACTCCAACACAACCAGCTCTGCTCTGAAAGTTGCCGCCGAACTGGTAGAGCGGGGAGCGAACCCGATGGCTGTCTCGGAGCAACTCTACGAACACCACCCTCCTAAAAGGTTGGAGCTTCTATCCCGGGTTCTTTCGACACTCGAGATCCTGGAAGATGGGAGGATCGCTTCAATTACCATACTCAAGGAGGACATGGAAATAGTGGGGGCAAGCAATGATTTTCTCGAAGGGTTCATCAATTATCCGCGCTCTCTGGAGGGTGTTGTCGTTGCAGCCTCATTCAGGGAGGAACATGACAGCCTTTACAAGGTATCCCTTCGTGCAAAAGGAAACGCTGACGTTGCGAGAGTGGCGACTTTTTTCAACGGGGGGGGGCATGTCAAAGCTGCGGGGTTCAAGCTCAGCGGCAACCTGGCAAAAGTGAAAAGAGATGTGTACACGAAAATATACGAAATGCTCGATGAGTGTTGCGGCAATGAGTGACGTTTCCGGAGTGGTGAACTATAGCAAGGAAAGGGGACCAACCTCCTTCAGGTCCACCGAAAGGATCAGGAGGCTCTTTGGTGTTCGCAAGGCGGGGCATGGGGGCACGCTGGATCCTGATGCAGAGGGGGTCTTGCCCGTGTTTCTTGGTTCGGCAACGAGGATCAGCTCACTCTTTCTAAAGGGCGAAAAGGAATACCGGGTGTTTTTCAGGCTTGGAATCGGCACGGAAACTTTCGACATGAGGGGGAAGGTAACGGAGAAGATTGATAATTTTTCCCTTGAAAGAAGCGCCTTCACCGATGCCTTAAAATCTTTCGAGGGGAGTTACCTGCAGACGCCGCCCCGGTTTTCCGCTCTCAAGGTGAAGGGCAGGAGGGCTTACGAGCTTGCCAGGAAAGGGGTGGAGTTCGAGCTGAAACCGAGAAAAGTTACGTGCCGGAAAATCGAATGTGTCGGCTATAATGGTATTGAGGCTGAAGTCGTAATCTCCTGCGAAGCCGGCTTCTACATTCGATCCATGGCGAGGGACCTTGCAGACAGAATAGGCATACCGGTTACGGCCAGGAAAATCATAAGGGAAAGATCGGGTTTCTTGAAAATTGATTCTGCCTATCGCATGCAAGATCTTCTCGATATGAAAGATAGGGGCAATCTTCACGAAGCCCTCATCAGCATGGACAATGCGTTGCCCGATATTCCCGGAATTTTTGTAGACGATTTTGGCGAAAAAATGATCATGAAGGGTTCGAGGCCTGAGATGTTCTTATCCGCAGGCTCTCCTCCCGGCAGGTACAAGGTCAAGAACCCGAGGGGGGAGATCATCGCGCTGATCGAAAAGAAAAGAGGGGGTAATCTGCGGTACATGTGTGTCTTTCCCGGGGGATAAATTTCTATCATGGCGGTATCAATTGTGCTATAGATAGAGAGCTTTTCAGCATAAAAGGAGGAAGAGATGGTTTTGAACACGGAGAGAAAAAAGGAAATTATCGAGCAGTTTAAAACTCACGAAACGGATACGGGATCACCGGAAGTCCAGGTAGCTCTCATTACCGAACGAATTAATGAGATTACGGAACATCTGAAGGAGCACAAGAAGGATTTTACATCCCGCAGGGGTCTGTTGAAGCTCGTGAGCCAGAGGAGAAGGCTGCTCGAATATTTAAAGTCTAACGATTCCCGGCGTTACAAGGAATTGATAGAGCGCCTTGGTCTCAGAAAATAAATCAAGTACATAGCAAAAAAGAGGAGAGTATGGTTAAAGAATACGTTACTGAAATAGGAAACAGGGAAATAGTAATCGAAACAGGAAAGCTGGCAAAACTCGCCGGTGGCGCTGTAACCGTCAAGATGGGTGATTCCGTTGTTCTCGCCACGGCATGCATATCGGAGAAACCCCGTGAGGGTGTGGACTTCGTCCCCCTCGTTGTGGATTATCTGGAGAAGACCTTTGCCGCCGGGAAGATACCGGGAGGATTTTTCAAGAGAGAGGGCAGGCCTACGGAGCAGGAGATTCTCGTATCGAGGCTCATAGACAGATCCATCAGGCCCCTTCTTCCCCGTGGTTTTTCCTTCGATGTGCAGGTGATAACCACCGTCCTTTCACTCGATAACGACAACCCCACTGATGTTATGGCTCTCGTCGGGGCATCTGCGGCTCTTTCCTTATCGGAGATCCCCTTTAAAGGGCCGATTGCCGCGGTGAGAGTTGCCATCGTGGACGGGGAGCATGTCATCAACCCCTCTCTCGATGAGCTGTTGAGAAGCTCTCTGAGCATCATGATCGCAGGAGGCAGGGAAGGAATAACCATGGTCGAAGGGGATGCGATGGAGGTCCCCGAGGATGATGTGCTCGACGCGATCATGCATGGCTGGGAGCAGATAAAGAGAATAATAGATCTCCAGGATAATATGGTGCTCGAGGCGGGAACCTCCAAGATCAGCTTCGAAGAGCCGGCCCTTGACGAAGAATCGAAGAGAAAGATCGATTCTTACGCGATTGACTCCTTGGGCTTGGCTTTCAGGCTCCCCGATAAGCGTGAAAGAAGGGAAAGGGTAGCGGCGATCTGGGAGGAAGTGAAAGGATCGTTTTCCGAGAATGACATTCTGGAGAAGGGGGTCGTCATCTCCTCGTACTTCAAAGAGATCGAGAAAAAGCTCGTTCGCGGGATGCTTTTTGAAAGCAAAAAGAGGATTGATGGAAGGACACCTCAGGAGATAAGGGAAATATGGAGTGAGACAAACGTGTTGCCGAGGGCTCACGGCTCAGCAATATTCACCCGGGGGGAGACTCAGGTCCTTGTGGCCACCACTCTCGGAACGGCCGAGGATGAGCAGATCGTCGATGCCCTGACAGGCGAAACGTCAAAGAGGTTTATGCTGCACTACAACTTTCCTCCCTACTCGGTGGGGGAAGTGAGGTTTTTGAGGACTCCAGCGCGGAGGGAGATAGGGCACGGAGTGCTCGCTGAGAAGGCAATTTCGAAGGTACTCCCATCGGAGGAGGAATTTCCCTACACGATCAGGGTGGTGTCAGAGGTACTCGAATCGAACGGGTCATCTTCCATGGCTACCGTGTGTGGCACATCTCTCTCACTTATGGACGCCGGCGTTCCGGTCAAAGCTCCTGTCGGCGGTATCGCCATGGGCCTGATTACCGAGGGCGACGAGACGGTTATCCTCTCGGATATTCTGGGAGACGAGGACCATCTGGGGGATATGGATTTCAAGGTTGCAGGTACCAGCAAGGGAGTGACTGCCATACAGATGGACATCAAAGTCGAGCGGGTAAGCAGGGAGATATTGAGCAGGGCGCTTTCCCAGGCAAGGGAGGGTAGGTTGTTCATCATAGACAGGATGAACAGCGCGTTGGACAAGCCGAGGCCGGAGATTTCAAAATATGCTCCCCGGTTGGAAATCTTAATGGTAAAACCGGAAAAGATACGCGAGATCATCGGGCCACAGGGTAAAGTCATCAGGGGTATTATCGAACAAACGGGTGTTAAAATCGACGTGGAGGACGACGGAACCGTTCGGGTATATGCCGTCGATGAGGAGAGCGTGAAGCAGGCAATGGAGATAATAAAGGAGCTCGTCCAGGAAGCTGAGATCGGAAAGGTCTACAGGGGAAAAGTGAAAAAGATCATGGATTTCGGTGCGTTTGTGGAGATTTTTCCGGGTACGGAAGGCCTCCTCCATATTTCGCAGATTTCACACAGGCGAATTAACGCTGTGTCTGACGTGCTGAGAGAGGGACAGGAGGTCGACGTCAAGGTGCTGGACGTTGACGGAGACGGGAAGATCCGTTTGAACAGGAAAGACCTCATCAAACCTGAAGATGATGCCGGATACGGCCAGCAAAGAACGAGCAGGGGCCCCTCTCACCGCCGGGGGAAAGATGGTCCGAGGAAATAACCCGGTATGTACAGAAAGACCGTACTGAACAACGGTGTGAGGATCATTACCGAAAGCCTTCCCCACGTCTATTCCGTATCTCTCGGCATCTGGGTTGAATCCGGTTCCAGGGAAGAAGATGCCGCGAGGAACGGTATTACCCATTTCATTGAGCACATGCTCTTCAAGGGGACCGAGACCAGGTCCGCCCTCGAAATTGCACGGGAAGTCGAATCGGTCGGGGGCGTAATAAACGCCTACACGAGCAAGGAGTATACATTCTTCTACACAAAGGTGCTGAAGGAGAATCAGCGGCTGGCTTCTGAAATTCTCTGTGACATTTTTCATAACTCCCTTTTTCATGAGGGTGAGGTGGAGAAGGAAAAGGAAGTCGTGTGCCAGGAGATTTTGATGATCGAGGACAACCCCGAGGACCACATACATGACCTCTTGAGCGTCTCCTTCTGGCCCGATAACCCTCTCGGATTTCCGGTTCAGGGAAAGCAGAAAACAGTTCGCTCTCTGAGCGGACAGACCCTGAGAGAGTACTTCGACAACATTTTCAAAAAGCAGGGAATCATTGTCATTGCCGTTGGAAACCTCGATCACGATGAAGTGGTGTCATTCTTCACCCCCCACTTTGACTCTCCTCTCCTGGCAAAGCGTGCAGAAGAAAAAACAAAACCCCGGAAGTCCCGTGGAATTTTCGTCCAGAAAAGGGGTATCGAGCAGGTACACGTGTGTATCGGCATGCCCGGGCCGGGAAAAAAGGACGTGCACCGGTATCCTGCCTTCGTTATGAACTCCATTCTCGGCTCGGGTATGTCGAGCAGACTGTTTCAGGAAGTCCGGGAAAAAAGAGGCCTCGTCTATTCGATATATTCTTCTGTATCCACTTTTGCGGACTCGGGAATGCTGAAAATCTATGCCGGGACCACGCCAGATAAGGTGGGAGACCTTATGAAGGTTATCGGTGATGTTTTGAGTGACATGAACAAGGATAGCTTGAGCGATGAAGAGCTTGGCAAAGGCAAAGAGCAGATAAAGGGGAGTCTGCTCATTAATTTCGACTCCACGGACTTCAGGCTCACGAGGCTTGCCTCAAACGAGATGTATTTTGGGACTTACATTTCACCCGAAGAGGTGGCGAAGCAGATAGACGGGGTTACCAAAGATGATGTGTTTGACTTTGCGGATCATGCGCTCGCCAAAGACAGCACTGTCGTAACGGCGATAGGAAACATATCTGAAAAGGATCTCGAGTTGGGGGGATTGATCTGAATATGGAATTCGTGGTCAAGGTCAAGCTCACAGGGACCGATGACCCGCTGTTCGCACCGTCTCGGCAGACCCCCGGATCGGCAGGATGTGACCTCAGGGCATGCATTGACCATGATCTGGTAATTAAACCGTACGGGCGAGCCCTGGTTTCAACGGGCATATCGGTTGCCATTCCTTCCGGATACGAGGCGCAGGTGAGGCCCCGCAGCGGTATTGCATACAGACATGGCGTGACCCTGCTCAATACGCCGGGTACCATAGATTCCGATTATCGTGGGGAGATCAAGGTTATCCTCATCAATCTCGGCGATACCGATTTCGTCGTGAAAAGAGGAGACAGGATAGCGCAAATGATATTCTCCAGGTACGATCAGCTTCCCTTGAAGATCGTAAATGAGCTCGATGAGACGGGCAGGGGTGAGGGTGGTTTCGGGAGCACGGAGAGAGCCTGACAGGGGGGATATATGATCGAAAGATACTCCAGGCGGAACATGGCTTATATCTGGGAACCGGAAAACAAGTTTCGCATATGGTTGAAGATTGAAATTTTTGCTGCCGAGGCGATGTCGAGACGCGGTGTCGTCCCCGTTGATGCTGTGAAGAGGATTAGGAGGAATGCGAACTTCAACATCGACAGAATAGCCGAGATCGAGGAGGTGGTAAAACATGATGTGATAGCATTTCTCCAGTCCGTGGCTGAATATATCGGGAATGATTCGGCATACCTCCATCTCGGTCTCACCTCCTCCGATATCCTCGATACATCCCTTGCCGTGCAGCTGGTGCAGGCCACGGATATTCTGATCGATGACGTGCAGAAGATCATCGATCTCCTCGGGGCGAAGGCGGATGAGTACAGGGGGATACCCATAATGGGGAGGACCCACGGGATTCATGCGGAGCCGGTGACGGTGGGGTTGAAATTTCTCTCCTGGATGGAGGAGATGAAGAGGAATTTAGAAAGGCTGAAAGAAGCGAGGGCCGAAATAGCCCACGGGAAGCTGAGCGGAGCAGTCGGCACCTTTGCCAATGTCGACCCCTACGTCGAGCAATATGTGATGAAAAAGCTCGGACTGAAGGGGGAAACCGTTTCAACGCAGGTCGTCCCGAGAGACAGGCATGCGCGCTATTTCACGACGCTGGCCGTTGTGGGCTCGTCGATAGAGCGGTTCGCCGTTGAGATACGGCATTTGCAGAGAACGGAGCTCAAGGAGTTTGAGGAGTATTTCTCTGAAGGTCAGAAGGGCTCTTCAGCCATGCCCCACAAGAAAAATCCGATCATGACGGAAAACCTGTCGGGATTGGCGCGGTTGCTCAGAAGTTACAGCATGGCGTCTCTGGAGAACGTTGCCCTGTGGCACGAGAGGGATATATCCCATTCATCCGTCGAGAGGGTGATATCTCCCGATGCCACGATCCTGCTTGACTTTATGCTCAACAGGTTTCTCGGGGTACTGGAAACTATCGTTGTAAATCAGGATGCTATCATAGAAAACATGAAAAAGAGCTTTAATCTTTTCTATTCCCAGAGGTTGCTCCTGGATCTGGCCAAAAAAGGCATGGCCAGGGAAAAAGCGTACGAAGTTGTTCAGAAAAGCGCCATGAAAGCGTGGAAAGAAAAAAGAGACTTCCACGCGATAGTAAAGAGGTCGCGGGTTATCAGAAGCGTATTGAGTGACGATGAGATTGATTCTGTTTTCGACATCACATACTATTTCCGAAACATCGATTACATCTATAAAAAAAGCAGGGGACAGGGAGAAAAAAGGGGAAAACGGTGAAGGCACGAGTTTATGTGACTATGAAGAAAGGGGTTCTCGAACCGCAGGGAAGGGCGGTAGCCAGGTCGCTTGGCAGCCTCGGATACGGCGAGGTGAAAGGGGTACGGATAGGCAAGGTTATGGATATAGAGCTGGAGGATGTAACAGAGGAAAGAGCAAGGAAATTGCTGGAGGAAATTTGCCAGAAGCTCCTGGCGAATCCCGTTATCGAGGATTACACCTTCGAAATAATCGATGATCGAAAGGGGTGACAATTTTGCTGGAGAGGGGTAAATGAAAGGAGGGGTGCTCGTTTTTCCGGGATCAAACTGCGATCACGATTGCTACCATGTTTTGAAACACGTCTTCAAGATGGACACGGATTTTGTCTGGCACAAGGAGACGAGCCTCGATCGATATGATCTCGTGGTTGTGCCGGGAGGGTTTACCTACGGTGATTATCTGAGGACGGGAGCCATGGCGAAGCTCTCGCCGGTTATGTCTGCCCTCAAGACATTCGTAAAGAGGGGTGCCCCCGTCATCGGTATTTGCAATGGCTTCCAGATACTGCTGGAGGCGGGGTTGCTCCCCGGCGCAATGATGGCCAACGTTTCTCTGAAGTTTATCTGTGACCATGTCTATCTTCGCACGGAGACACAGGACACGCCCTTCACGTCGAGCCTTCAAAGAGGAAGCGTTCTGAAAATTCCCGTGGCGCACTACCAGGGGAACTATACGGCATCGGCTGAAACTCTTTTGGAGCTCGAAGACAACGATCAGATTGTTTTCAAATACTGTGATGCCGGGGGAAACGTGGTGGAGTCGGCGAACCCGAATGGATCCGTGAAGAATATTGCGGGCATCTGTAACCGTGAGAGAAATGTGGTGGGAATGATGCCCCATCCCGAGAGGTGCTCGGAGCCCGAGCTTGGGTCTGTGGATGGAAGGCACATATTTGAATCCGTCATCGACAGCCTTGCGGGGAAGATGCCATGAAAGAGGTGACAATAACTCCCGAGGTTATCCGGGAGCACAACCTGACGGATGAGGAATACGAAAGAATTCTTGAAATCCTCGGCAGGCCCCCGAACATAACGGAACTGGGGATATTTTCCGTTCTCTGGAGCGAGCACTGCAGCTACAAATCGTCGAAGGTTCACCTGTCGAAATTTCCGACGAAGGGCCCCTACGTGATACAGGGGCCAGGCGAAAATGCGGGCGTGATAGATATTGGGTACGGCCTGACAGCCGTTTTCAAGATGGAGTCCCACAACCACCCGTCTTTCATCGAGCCTTATCAGGGAGCTGCAACGGGAGTTGGCGGTATACTCCGCGATGTCTTCACCATGGGGGCGAGGCCCATAGCCCTGCTCGATTCTCTCCGCTTTGGAAATCCGGAGAATCCCCGGACCCGTTACCTCGTCGAAGGGGTGGTTTCCGGCATCGCGGGATACGGCAATTGCATTGGAATCCCCACGGTGGGGGGTGAGATCTACCTGGACGAGTGCTACGACGGAAATATTCTCGTGAACGTTTTTACCGTGGGAGTAGCGAAAAAGGACAGGATATTCAAAGGAATAGCGGGCGGGGTCGGAAATCCCGTGATCTATGTCGGGGCGAAGACGGGGAGAGACGGCATTCACGGCGCCACCATGGCATCGGAGGAGTTCGACAAAGAATCCGAGGAAAAGCGCCCTACCGTCCAGGTGGGTGATCCTTTTCTGGAGAAACTGCTCCTTGAAGCCTGTCTCGAGGTTATGAAGACCGACTTTATCGTCGGTATTCAGGACATGGGTGCGGCAGGGCTAACGAGCTCATCCTTTGAGATGGCGGGAAGAGCGGGAAGCGGGATCGAAATGAACCTCGATCTCGTCCCTCTCCGCGAAGAAGGCATGGTGCCCTACGAGATCATGCTCTCGGAGTCACAGGAGCGGATGCTTCTCGTTGCCAAAAGGGGCAAAGAGGGAGAAGTTATCGACATATTTAAAAAGTGGGACCTTGATGCTGTCGTCATCGGTGAGGTAACAGATGACGGTATCGTCAGGATTCGCAAAGGCGGCGCCACCGTTGCCGAGCTTCCGGTGAAACCGCTGACTACGGACGCTCCTGTTTATGACAGGCCCCATAAGAAACCTGATTATCAGGAGGAGCTAAACCGTCTGGATATCGAGGCGCTGGATGTTCCCGAAGATCAGGGCTCGGTGCTGAAAATGCTCATCTCCTCGGTCGAGGGATGCGACAGGAGCTGGATATACCGGCAGTACGATCACATGATAAGGACGAATACCGTGATTCTCCCCGGCTCTGATTCGGCTGTTTTGAGGGTGAAGGGAACTACCCTTGGCATAGCGATAAGTGTCGATTGCAACAGCAGGTACTGTTACCTCGACCCCTACCAGGGTGGGGTCATAACGGTGGCGGAGGCAGCGAGAAATGTCGCCGTGTCGGGAGCAAGACCGCTTGCATTGACAGATTGCCTCAATTTCGGGAATCCGGAAAGACCCGAAGTCATGTGGCAGTTCAAAAACAGCGTGGAGGGAATGGCGCATGCCTGCAGCGTTCTCGAGACGCCCGTTGTATCGGGTAACGTAAGCTTTTACAACGAGACTATGGGAAGGGGTATTTTCCCCACGCCCACCGTTGCCATGGTGGGAGTGATCAAGGATTACACCATCGCCCTCGCCCAGTTCTTCAGGCAGGAAGGCCACATTGTTTATCTTGTGGGCCCCGACCAGAAAAAAGCGGATATAGGAGGCTCGCTCTATCTCAAAGAGGTTCACGGGCTCGTTAAGGGTCTGCCCCCGGCAATTGACCTCGACTACGAGAAGAGGCTCCACAGATTTCTCGTGGAGGGGGCGAAGAGGTTTTACTTCGAGTCCGCCCATGATGTTTCCGAAGGAGGGCTGGCGCTGGCACTGGCTGAATGCTGTTTCCCCCCCGCGGAAAGTCCCATGGGCTGCAGGGTTGTCAATCCCTACGGAGACTTGAGGCCCGATACCGCGCTGTTCGGGGAGACCCAGGGCCGTGTTATAATAAGCTTGAAACCTGAAAAAGAGGCCGACTTTGTTACATTTGCAGCGGAATCGGGCGTTCCCGAAGTCAGGATTGGTGAGACCGGTGGGGAGAGATTCGTGATAAAGGGGCATGTTGACATAAGTATCGGTGAAGCATATACCTTATGGAAGGAGTCTTTCAGAAAAAAGATATCCCTCTGAACAAAGGGAGCCCAATGTCTTTTGAATTGCGTGAAGAGTGCGGAATATTTGGCGTTTTTGGCCATCCGGAAGCATCGAACTTGACCTACCTGGGAATGCACGCCCTTCAGCACAGGGGGCAGGAATCGGCGGGCATCGCCTCATCTGACGGGGAGTGCCTTTATTTCCACAAGGAGATGGGCCTCGTAGCAGATGTCTTTGATGAAGAGACGCTCGATAAGCTTCCCGGCCACATGGCGATCGGTCACGTGAGATATTCGACAACGGGAACCTCGGAGCTGAAAAACGCCCAACCCCTCGTGGTAGATTTCGAAAAAGGATCACTCGCCGTTTCCCACAATGGTAACCTGGTCAACGCCCACCTGTTGAGAAGAGACCTGGAGGAGGAGGGGTCAATTTTTCAGTCCTCCATGGATACCGAAGTCATCATGCACCTGATAGCCAAGTCAAAGGAGGATCTGCTCGAAAACAAGATCATCGATGCCCTCATGAAGGTCAGGGGGGCCTATTCTCTCGTTTTTCTCACCAATGACAGGGTTATCGGGGTGAGGGACCCTAACGGATTCAGGCCCCTTGTTCTTGGCAAAGTCAAGGATGGCTGGGTGATCAGTTCTGAGTCCTGCGGGCTCGATCTTATCGAGGGGGAGCTTGTAAGGGATATAGAGCCCGGAGAGATGGTGGTCCTCAGTGAGGGTGGAGTAAGATCGATGAAGCCTTTCCTGCCTGCACCTTCGAGGTTCTGCATTTTTGAATACGTATACTTTGCCAGGCCGGACAGCGTGATCATGGGGACGAGCGTTCTGGGGGTGAGAAAGGAGCTGGGCAGGCAATTGGCGCGGGAGCAGGGTATTGATGCCGATATCGTCATCGCTGTTCCCGACTCGGGCCTTCCTGCCGCCCTCGGGTTTTCCGAGGAAAGCGGAATCCCCTTCAACATTGGATTGATAAGAAATCATTACGTGGGAAGAACCTTTATCGAGCCCCAACAGTCGATTCGTCACTTTGGCGTCAAACTGAAGCTCAATGCGATAAGAGATGTCTTGAGGGGGAAGAGAGTTGTCGTCGTTGACGATTCCATCGTGCGGGGTACGACGGGAAGGAAGATAATCAAAATGATCAGGGCTGCGGGGGCAAAAGAAGTGCACTTTCGAATCAGCTCTCCTCCGACAGTCGATCCCTGTTATTACGGGATCGACACACCGATGAGAAGGGACCTCATTGCGTCAACCCATTCGGTTGAGGAGATCAACCGGTACCTCACCTCCGATACCCTCGGATACCTGACCGTGGAAGGACTTCATCTGTGCTGCCCGGGAAGTGGAAGTGACATTTATTGTGATGCCTGCTTTTCGGGGAGGTACCCCATTACTTTTGATTTTGCCGAACAGGAGCAACTCCACCTCTTCAAAGCTCAGCTCAGCATAAAAATCAAGGCATAGTTGTCCCGGAGGGAGGAAGATGACCAGGAAACGGTTGTTGGAGCTGATACGGGAAAAGGCATACGAAAAGAAAAAGGTGATCCTCTCATCCGGCAGGGAAAGCGACTTTTACGTGGATTGCAGGCAGGTGACCCTGAACAGCGAGGGGGCATACCTCGTTGGAGCCACGATCTACGGCATGCTCAACGAAAAGGGCGAAAAAGTAGATGCCGTTGGCGGGTTGACCCTCGGGGCCGACCCGATCGTTACCTCTGTTGCCGTGATATCCCACATCCGGGGAAACCCGAAACACTCCTTTATTATCCGAAAGGAAGCAAAGAAGCACGGCACGGGTGCCTGGATCGAGGGAACAAGGAATTTGACAGAAGGAATGAAAGTGGCAATACTTGAGGATGTTGTAACCTCAGGGGCGTCAACGCTCAAGGCGATCGACGGGGCAAAATCCATCGGGTTGGACGTTTGCAGGGTAATCTGCCTCGTCGACAGGAATGAGGGAGGGGCCGATGCAATCAGAGATGCCGGCTATGATCTGGAAGCCATTTTTCTGCGGGAAGAAATCGAGGAAAAGCAGTAAGGTCTCTTTTCTGTTCCCTCTCGTTATGATGTTTACCCTCCTTATCGTTGGGTCCTGTGCGCCGAAAAAGATGTCACAGTATGAAAAAACTACCCGTTCGGGAAAATACTCCTCCATATTCGATAGACACACCTCGACGAAGGGTGTGTATCATGGCATCGAGACGAGTTTCATCGTGCACGGCACGATCTTTACCCCGGAGTTCAGGGAGGCATTCCTCTCGGAATATTACAGTGTGTACTACCTCGACGAAGGGAGAAAGGAAGCTATTAGAAAATTCATCGAAGAGGAGTCTGCGGGGAAGGCGAGATTTGTCGTCGCTCTCTACACGAGCAACGACAGGATCAATGATCTTGACGATGCCAAGACTGTCTGGAGCGTGTACCTTGTAACCGGCAAAGAGGAGAAGATCAAACCCTCCAACGTTAAACAGCTGGAATTGAACGAAGAGGAGATCGCCAGATTCTTCCCATTCGGCGACAGGTACTGGTATCGTTACTACGACGTGCGGTTCGATATCGATTCAAAAAACCGGGTCCTGATTGATCTTGCCGACCCTTACATGAAACTGGTTTTCGCGTCCCCGGTGGGCAGGGCAATCCTCGTCTATACACCGTAAAACCGCTCAAACCTCAACACCGTGTCTTTCATCATATTTTCATCGTCCCGGTAGGGGTAATCTATGTTGGAGTGAAGACCTCTGCTCTCTTTTCTCCCGATAGCCGACTGTATGATAAGGTCGGCAACGGTAGCGATGTTCCTGAGTTCGATAAGATCCGTTGAGAGCACAAAATTCCAGTAGTATTCCGATATCTCTTTCTTTATCAGGTCGATTCTCTCCTTTGCCCTGTAGAGTCTCTTGTTCGACCTCACGATGCCGACATAGTTCCACATGAGTCTACGAATCTCGTCCCAGGTGTGAGATATAACGACGAGCTCATCGGGGTCGGTGGCATTTCCCGGATCCCACGCCGGTATCGATATTTCCCCCACCTGATTTCTTCCCAGGTACGATTTATGGCTTTTCTCGTATGCCCTGTTCGAGAAAACCAGGGCTTCAAGGAGAGAATTGCTTGCCAGCCTGTTTGCCCCGTGGAGGCCGGTACAGGCTGTTTCCCCTGCTGCGAAGAGCCGCTTGATCTCCGTTTCACCGTTTTGATCTGTCAGGACACCGCCGCACTGGTAGTGGGCGGCGGGAACGACGGGCAGGGGTTCCTTCGTCATATCGTAGCCGAACTGGAGGCACGTGGCATGGATGTTTGGAAAACGGGTCCGGACAAATTCGGGGGGTTTGAAGGAAATGTCGAGGAGGACGTAGTCTTCGCCCCGCTTCTTCAGTTCGAGGTCGATAGCCCTGGCGACGATATCTCTTGGTGCGAGCTCTGCCATTTCGTGATAATCGGGCATAAATCTCCTGCCGTCTTTTCTCAGCAGAGTGGCGCCTTCGCCTCTCACCGCCTCCGATATCAGAAATGATTTGGCCCGGGGGTGGTAGAGGCACGTGGGGTGAAACTGGACGAACTCCATGTTTGCCACGGCTGCCCCGGCCCGGTATGCCATGGCCACACCGTCACCCGACGCGATATCGGGATTGCTGGTATATAGGTAAACCTTTCCTGAGCCGCCTGTCGCGAGGATGGTAGAGTCTGCTATGAAGGTGTGTATTTTTCCTGTCCTGTTTTCGAGCACATAGGCGCCGATGCACTCATCGGCTTTGTACCGGTCGAAGGATTGGAAGCGGTTCAGGGTTATGAGGTTGATTGCGGTATGGAATTCGAAAATATTGATATTCGGGTTTTCCTGAACCATGCTGACAAGGACGCGCTCAACCTCTCTTCCCGTGAGGTCCAATGCGTGGAAAATCCTCCTGTGTGAGTGGCCACCCTCTTTTCCGAGGTCGAACTCTTCAATATCGGAATTTTCCCTTCTTGAGAATTGAACTCCCCACGAGAGGAGGTCTTTAATCCGGTTCGGCCCATCTCTGATAACGAGCTCGACAACGTTTTTGTGGCAGATACCTGCTCCGGCCGCGAGGGTGTCTTTGATATGATCGTCAAAACTGTCTTCCGCGTCCCAAACAGACGCTATTCCCCCCTGGGCAACATAGGTGCTCGATTCGGTAACTTCCCTCTTTGTGATTATGTTGACGTTACCATGCTTCGATGCCCTGAGGGCGAAACTGAGGCCGGCAACGCCGCTTCCAATTACTAGATAGGATGATCGAAATTCCATCGACCAGCTCCTTTATGGTTTTTCTGATTTCGGTTTATTTGTATACTGTTATGATGATATAGCGTAAAACATTATTGTGGAAATTTAAACCATGATAAATCTGAACCGAACAATGGCTGCGTCGATTATCATCTTCTTTGCCCTCCAGGCTGCTGCGACAGCGGACATATACCGCTATGTTGACGAAAACGGGGACGTTTACTTTGCCGATTACCCGAAAGGCTCGAGCTACGACCTCTACATAGAAACGAGGAAAGAGAAGAGCCTGGGCAGGTCGAGGGAAGCCAGGAACGAATGGATTATACGGTACGTCGAGGAAATAGCAGAGCTGAAGGGCTTGGAGCCGGCGCTCATAAAGGCAGTAATAAAAGTCGAGTCGAATTATGATCATCAGGCGGTTTCTTCCAAGGGGGCAAGGGGGATCATGCAGATTCTCCCGCGATCTTTTCCCGATGAGGACGAGGACAACCTCTTTGATCCATTGAAGAATGTCGAGATCGGGGTGAATCACTTGAAAATGCTTGTCGATAAATTCGGCGGGAACATTTCCCTCGCCCTGGCTGCCTACAATGCCGGCGAGGGGGCGGTCTTGAAGTATGACGGCATCCCCCCCTATCCCGAGACCCAGGCGTACGTCGAGAGGGTGCTCGCGTTTTACAGGAAGTACAAGGAGTAGAAATGGGGGAAGTAAAGAAACTGAACGCAGCAAACCTGCTCTCCCTTTTCAGGATAGTAATCATTCCCATCGTCGTTGTTCTGCTGATAGATCCCGGGAAAAAGGCGAGCATTGCTGCCTCCGCCCTTTTCCTGATAGCCTCTTTGACCGATACGATCGACGGCATCGTCGCCCGCAAAATGGAGCTGGTGACCGACCTGGGAAAGTTTCTCGATCCCCTTGCGGACAAGTTGCTCATCTCTTCCGCTCTCATAATGCTCGTGGCTGCACAACGGATTCCTGCCTGGATTGTAGCCATTATCGTGGCGAGGGAAATAGGCGTGACGGCGCTCCGGGGAATGGCATCGTCGGAAGGGGTGGTAATTGCCGCGTCCATGGTCGGGAAGGTGAAGACGACGCTTCAGGTTGCAGGCACTTTTTGCCTGACTCTGCACTACACTTTTTTCGGGATAGACTTCCATTTTGCAGGAATGATACTGATCGTCGTGGCCCTGGTTCTGACTGCATGGTCAGGCTTGGATTACTTCGTGAAGTTCTTGAGGGAAATATTCTAAAAAACCCATTCCGTTTCCGTCGAAGCGGCTCGACCTTTCCGTTAGGGGAGTTGATCCGATGCCAGGGCATGCTCCCTTTCCCGCGGCCGGGGTGAGGGATCGAGGGGAACCTGTCTATCGTCGTTTCCCGGTTTGGCTCCAAAACTGTTGACATGAGCCCGGCGTTATTGTAATCTCTTTTCTACGCGAATCGAGCGGATTTGCGGGCGTAACTCAGCGGTAGAGTGCAACCTTGCCAAGGTTGACGTCGCGGGTTCAAATCCCGTCGCCCGCTCCAGAGATAAGAATGGGCCAGCTAGGATAAGCTGGCCCATTTCTTTTTACCAGGGCGTTACCCTCTATTTTTCTTCGACGAACTGATCCCGGCGGTTCTTGGCCCATGCCTCTTCGTCGTGACCCGGGTCGGCGGGCCTCTCCTCACCGTAGCTGATCGTTTTGATTCTGCTCCCGTCGACGCCGAGGTCCGTCAGGTAATTTTTGGCTGCCTGCGAGCGCCGCTCACCGAGGGCGAAATTGTACTCGTTTGTTCCCCGTTCGTCGCAGTGTCCTTCGATCAGGATTTTGACGCCTTTGTGCCCCTTCAGGTAGGTTGCCAGCTTTTCCAATACCGGCTTTGCGTCTTCGCGTATGAACGACTTGTCGAAATCAAAATAGATGACGAATTCGGAAAGCACTGCTGCCGCCATGGAGGGAGTGACATTTACCGTTACCGAACTGGTAATCGAGCCTCCCGGTCCGGTCACGCTTATCGTGTAGGTAGTCGTCTGGGGCGGGCACACATCCCTGTTGCCGCTCGTTGCTACGTCCCCGACGGCATTGTCGATTGATGCCTCCGTTGCATCGGTTGAGGTCCAGGAAAGGGTGCTGCAGTTCCCCTTCTCAACCACGGGCGGGTTTGCGGAGAAGGAAACGGTGGGGACCCTTTTCTGCTTTGCATCCCAGCACACCTGGGTACTGGCAAGCAGCTCGTCGGCGGTTTTTTCCGCAGTATTCAACTCCTCTACAGAACCCTCGGCGTATCTCTCGGTGAGTTCGTGCCTGGCGTGGTCAAGTGCCGCAATAGCCTGGGCAAGCTTTTTCGGATCGCATTCCTTGGCTCCCATTTCCCTCGCCTTTGCTATTTTCGCTTCGATCGCGTTAATACGATCTGACTCACTCTTCGTCAACTGGCGCTTGGCACATCCTGATGCGAAAGCGATCGCGACAACAAGAAGAGTGACGGAAAGCAGACTCAACTTTCTCATTTTGCACCTCCTCCCGTTATTTCAAGAGCCTCGGAAGAATATTTCATGGATTCTTCGGCGAATATCTTTGTCTGGGCGTGATCCCCCTCTTCGTTTTCATGCTCTGCCAAAGAGAGATACTCTTCTGCAGCGTAGTACTCAAACGGCGCTTTCTGTTCTGCGCCGGCTGCCTTTGCCTCATCGAAGGATGTCTGCGCTCGATTGACGTATTTGATTGACCCACATCCGGAAATGAGCCCCGTAAAAAGAAGGGCTGAAAGGAAGTAAAATAGTGTCCTCTTCATCGCCCGCCTCCTTGAGTGGTGTAGTTTGACCAGTTAATATCAGGGTTTTAATCAAGCAGGTTATAACTACTATATCGATAATTTATCACGTTTTCTGCAAATCTGATAAAAAACATTCTATTTTTCATGCAAAAAAGGTCGAAAAATACATTAATATGATTCGGGAATTTGAACGAGGTTGCTGATTTTTTCCACAAATGCGGGAAATGTTACCGGAAAAATCGAGATCTATTCGCGACCGGCCTATCTCTTTGATAACCAGACTCTTGCAAGGCCTTCCCTGAATTCCCCCGCGTAATCAAAGAGGGGTTTGATAAGCATCCTTTCACACTTGTCCATGTACCCCCACTTGCCCTGGGCCTCGACGGGTGCGAACCCTTCTGAAAATGAGCCGGCGGAAGTGTATTTCGGGCGTATGAAAAAACTCCCCCCCCTTTCTATGTATCCCCAGCAGTCGTTTTCCTTTACGCACGCCAGCCCTTCGGAAAAATCGAGGGCATCAACGAACCTCGGCCTAATCGGGATATTTCCCGCGGCGTCGACGAACCCCCACTTGGATGATATCTGCACCCGCCCGAAACCTTCCGAGAATCTCCGGGCGTCGCTGAATTTGGGCCTTATGACAATCTTGCCGAGCTTGTTGATATAGCCCCACCTTCCGTTGATCTGCACATTGGAAAGGCCCTCATAAAAGCCCCAGCTGTTGTAAAACTGCATGTACTTGAAGTGGGCGCCCTCGTTGTCGATGTATGCCCAGGCGCCGTCTTGCTTGACGCTTGCCAGCCCCTCCGAAAACCGGCCGGCGAAGTCATAGGTTGGCCTGATAACGATTTTTCCCGTTCTGTCTATGAACCCCCACCTCCCGGAGATCTTCACGCTCGCTTTTCCTTCTGAAAAATCAAGGGCGTCTTCATACGCGGGGGGAATGACCATCACACCGCCACGGTCTATGTAGCCCCATTTACCGGAAACTTTTGCCCTGGCAAGACCCTCAGCAAAGTCCCTCGCGTCGTCATACCGCGGCTGTATGATGATCCTGCCGGAGCAGTTTATAAAACCCCACCGTCCTTCCTGGTTGATCATCTTTGCCCTTTGACCGATTAGGTCATGAAATGTAAGGCACACACGGTTCGTTGCGGTAACAGTTTTTCGGGATCTCCCGGCCCACCTATTTCCCGGAAAAGCGCATCTGCTTATAGATCCGGTGCGTTCTCTTGCCCTCACGTTGTTCTCACTGTACCGAATAATCTCACCCATCAACAATTGTGCCACCCATCGAAGGGGAAGAAAAATTAAAATTATCATTGATAACAGCAAGTTATGGCCTTCAGGCGGAACCTGTCTTTGCTTGCGCGATTACAATTCTGTAGATGCGGTATCAATCATGATATTCTCCGTCCCAAGAGGACTTCCTGGAAGTGTTGGAACTATGCGATGGAAGTGGGGATCCTCGAGAATAGGGTGGTGACAAAAGAGGCGTTGGAGAGGGGGATTTTGTTCCAAAAAGGGGGAATTTCTCCTTCCTTTGGCAAATGAAACTCACTATAGTGATTGGTGTTCCCTCACATCGATGACTTGCGCGAAATACATATATGCGGTTTGTTTTAGATCACAGTGCGATACCATCGCCTCTGTGAATTTTGCGGTGCCTGCGGATTGAACATGAGAAGGCGCACTGTCCTCGTATCTTTGATTCTCGCCATGCATATCGGCCTCCCCCTTCTGGGAGTTGCGTTGGCGGGAAAACCGCTGACGCAGTATCTCGAATTTCCTCCCCTTACCCGCTACGTCGATCACCCCCCTTTCTCCTGGGGCCATTTCATCGTGGGGTTCCTTTTTCTTGTTTCTCTCTCCGTGCCTTTTACACGTCGGGCGCTATATTGTCTGAAAACGAGAGGGGCCAGGCCGCTATCCCATGAAAAGAGGACGTTCCCGTGGTGGGGATGGGCAGCGGTCGCAGGGGGTGCCATATCGTGGGTGCTGGCGTGGAATCGGTTCCCCTGGTTCGAGCCGTTTCAATCCCACACCTTTACGCCCCTCTGGATCTCCTACATCATTGCGGTTAATGCCTATTCCTACAAACGCGGCGGCAAATGCATGCTCGTGTCCGACAGGGGTTATCTCATGCTGCTCTTTCTGGCAAGCACGGTGTTCTGGTGGGTTTTTGAATTCCTGAATCGCTTCGTCCAGAACTGGTATTATCCGGGTGGTGAGGGATTGACCTCTTCTGAGTATGTGCTCTACGCAACAATTTCCTTTTCGACGGTCCTTCCCGCCGTACTCAGCACGAAGGATCTGCTCCTTTCGTTTCCCTTCTTCAGGGAGTGCTACGCCGATTTCATTCCTCTTCGCCCTGCCCATCCGAAGGTGTTCGCTTCCATAACGCTTCTTGCTGCGGCACTGGGACTCGTCTCCCTCGCAACGCACCCGGAACTCACCTACTCGTTTCTGTGGCTTTCCCCGCTGATCGCGGTCGTGTCCTTTCAGGTCGTATTCGGAAAAAGACATGTCCTTTCCGGTATAGCTTCCGGCGACTGGACGCTGGTTATAACCTCGTCCGTTGCGGCCCTTGTATGCGGTTTTTTCTGGGAGATGTGGAATTATTACAGCCTGTCGAAGTGGGTCTATGCCATCCCCTACCTCCATAAATTTCAACTGTTTGAGATGCCCCTCCTGGGCTATGCAGGGTATCTTCCCTTCGGACTCATCTGCCTGGCTGCCGGGGAACTGGTAAGGATCAGAGGGAAAGAGAAATAGGAAGAAACCGGGTTTTGGCCTCCAGACGAATCTAAAGCTTGAAAAGATCGGTTTCCCCGAGCGCTATGGTATAATTTTCAAGATGTAGATCCCACGGGGATTTTCCTTCCCAAAAGGGGTCAGAGCTATCGAGGTGTCCATGAAAAAGTATTTGCCGATCTATCACGCAAAGCCGAGCCCCTGTTACACGTCGGACCACCTCAAAAACCCCGGCTGTCCCGCGAGAAACGATATCCCGCGGTTTCTCTTCGCTATGTCAAATGACGACTTTGAAACGGCATTTCACGTCCTGAAAAAGACCAACCCTTTTTCCGGGGGATGCGGCAGGTTCTGTGACCATCCCTGTGAAACGTCGTGCAACAGGGAGAAGTTTGACACGCCCGTCGATATCATGGCCCTGGAGCGGGTTGCTGCTGATTTCGGTTTCGACAGAGGGATTCTTCCGGAAACGATTCCGGATACAACGGGGAAGCGGGTGGCCGTCGTCGGTGCGGGAGCTGCCGGACTCACGTCGGCTTTTTTCCTGAAAAGGCTCGGCCACTCGGTAACCGTCTTCGAGGCCGAGAGGAAAGCAGGTGGCCTCATGCGGTTCGGCATCCCCCGGTACCGGTATCCCGACGATATCGCATCCTACGAGATCGAGTACATATCAAGAAGCGGTGTCAGGATAGAGCTTTCGTCCAGGATCACGGATTCTGACCTACCCCGGCTGGCTTCCGATTTCGACGCGCTCATCATCGCCACCGGAGCGCTGAAGGAGAGGAATATGGGGATTCCCGGAGATGACCTTCCCGGGATTTGGAAGGGGGTCTCATTTTTAAAGGAGATCAACCTCTCTTCGGAGATGGAATCGGGCAAGATCGAGGAGCTCTCCGGGCGCATCGATACCGGCAGGAGAGTTGCGGTTATCGGCGGGGGGTATACCGCATTCGACGTGGCAAGGAGCGCTGTCCGCCTCGGTTCTGAAGCGACGGTCTACTACAGGAGGACCCCGTCCCAGATGACAGCCCACCCGGGCGAGATCGAGGAGGCGGGAAGCGAGGGCATCGGGTTCGTCTTCCTGTCGATTCCCGTTTCGGTGGAAAAAAACGGGGACGGATCACTCAGGATGACGTTCCAGAGGGCAAAGCTCGGCCCCCCGGACGAGTCGGGAAGAGAGAGGCCGGTCCCCCTCGAGGGACAATACTTTGCCGTTGAGGCAGACAGGATCATAACTGCCATCGGGGAGAGCTCTACCCTCGGGGACCTCGTTCCCGGGGGAAAGCCCGAGGGGAACAGAGTCGCCGGCGACCCGGGAAACCCGACCCTTACCGAAAGATTGTTTTTGTCCGGCGATGTGCGGTCGGGCTTCGCCTCGAACATCGGGATGATCGTTGAGGCAATAGGTTCGGGGCAGGATACGGCAATAGACGTCCACAGGTTTCTGACGGGCCAGCAGCTATCCATCGGATCGGACAGGGAGATAGCATATTACTCCACGATGAAAGTCCGGTACTTCGAGGAACTCTCCAGGGCTCGGCTGACCAGGATACCGCTCGTGGATCGGCATTTAAACTTCAGGGAGACCACGCTGCCCCTCTCGAGGGAGGTGGCCGTTGAAATGGCGAAGCGCTGCTTTTTCTGCGGGATCTGCACCCAGTGCGACTGGTGTTATGACTACGGGAGGGGGGCGATCGCAAAACTGATGGTTCCCTGGAACCCGCACGAGGATGCGCATTTTTTCAAGTTCATCCGGGAACTCGTTACCGACAAGACCAAGGAGGCTGTCTGGGCATGTCCGAGAAACACGATGGACGTCGTCCCGGAAGAGGAAAGGTGGGAGGCGATCATTGAAGACCAGTACATCTGAGGCCAAAGGGCGCGGGGGAAAAGAGCCCCCTGCCGGGCCCCGTGACCTGACGGTTGAGGCTTTTTCGGGCGGCGACAGGGGAATCCCGCACGGGTCATGCGGGCTGCTCGCTGCTGTGGGCAGAATAGAGCTCATGCCCCTTATCAATTCGGCTTCCTGCCTCCAGTACAGGGCGAGGACCGGCGCGGGGATAACGCTGAAAGGAATTTACGAAAACATCAACTTCTTCGTCTTCCACATCATGTACCGGACGGATTCCAAGAGAAGCGAACTCGAGGAGTGGTTTCTCCGGTACGGGCTGCACCTCCTCGAAAGGGAGGAGATGGTGAGGAGGAAGTTCTACTACGAGTACGACATGCCCCTGATGGTCAGGTACATCGTCTCGCCCCCCACCCGTGAGGAGATGCTCGAGCTTGCAAGGCACGACGATCAGAACCGGTTCGTCATAGAGAGGGTCTCCGAGTTCAACACCCTCTTCAAGGACGACGCGCGGATATTTTCCAGCGGGAGGGGGACGGGAACGTTCCTCACCGCCTTCGAACTCTCGGACACGATAAAGATCTTCGAGATAGAGCAATACCAGGACCAGGACATACGCGCCCTTCAGGTGCACATGCGGTGGCCCACGATCACGGGCAGGGGGCTGTGGTGGGGCCCGCAGCCGATAGCCCTCTACAACGTCTCCGGGATCCACAACGGCCACCTCTCTTCGGACAGGGCGAACAGCAGGGCCCTCGAGCAGATAGGCGTGCGGATGCAGGTGGGCACCGATTCGGAAGCAATCTTTCTCGAGGTCGCCCACCTCATATCGGAGGGCTTCTCCCTCAGGGAGATCGAGTGGATCATGGCGCAGAAGTTTCCCGGGGAAGTCATGATGATGGACGAAGGCGAAAAAAAGCGATATCTCGATCTCACCCGGGACCCCGTCTACTCCCAGTTCAAGATGAGCGGCCCCTCTACGGCCATGGTTCTGGTGGATGACATCCTCGTGGGAATAACCGACAGGGACCACCTGAGGCCCTTCGCCGTGGGGGAGAGCGAGGACGTGGTGATCATGGGGAGCGAGGAGAGGGCGATAATATCTGCGGCACACCTGCTGGGCAAGAATGTCGCGCTCAGCACCCCCGAAGCCGGGAAAATAGTCGGATACCGCATAGGAGAGGAGCGGGTGGAGAAACTCGATTATTCGTGGAATAGGGAAGCGTGAAGGATGAAGGAAAAAACGAAGATAATACGGGAGAGCAAGATAGTCTACGACCCCCCACGGGAGCTGGGCATGTACAATTACTCTCCCCGCTACCGGGTGGTCGTCACATCCGAGGATGACGAGCCGGGCCACGGGTGCGTCTTCTGCAGCACCTGCGTTTTCGAGTGTACCCACAACCTGAACAACCCGCAGCTTCCCCACGGCGTGTTCTGGATGGAGGAGATTCCCGTTGACGAGGAGGGCAACCGCATAGAAGAGCCCGAGTCGGGTGTGTACTTCGTGGACAAGATCCTCCACGTAGTCGAGGAGGAGTGCTGTAACTGCAAGAGGTGCGTCAGGTACTGCCCCCAGTATTCCATAAAGGTCTTCGACAACCCCGACTACACCGATATCGGAAACAGGGTCACCGATGCCGAGGTGATCAACCAGAACCTGGCAAGGTCACGGGGGGAGAGCCTTCTCTATTCCTCCCACCTCGGGCCGGTCAGAACGGGCCTGCGGGATTACTGGATGATAGACGCCGCCGAGATTCTGAGCCCCCAGCGGGATCACCGGTTCGAATATGCAGGGAGGCTTGACGACGCGGTCCTGGGAAAGAGGGTGGCAACGTACCCCGTCAGGACGCCCGTTTTCGATTGCAACATGAGCTACGGCTCCAACGCCCACGAGACAGTTCTGGCACGCCTTCTCGCGTCAATCGAGCTCGGCAGGCCCTTCTTCAGCGGGGAAGGGTACATACATCCCGACATGATGAGCGCCGCAAAGCACATCATCCTCCAGTTCGGGTCGGGCGGCCTGGGTCCCTGGATCGACCTGGAGAAGTTTGCCGGATTTTCCATGAAGTACGGCCAGGACGCGAAAAAAGGCAAGGGGGGTCATCTCCCGGCAATAAAAAATGACCTCGAGATCGCCCTGATCAGGTGTGTGGAGGCGCTTCGCCCCATCACCTCACCGAACCCGCAGCACCTGCAGTATTCGATAGAAGAGCTCCCCATGAGGGTTGAAACGCTCCGCGCGCTTCTCGGGGACGAGAAGGTAATCGGGGCAGACGTCTACGGGACGGCCTGGAATTTTCCCGAGATCGTCGTTGCCCTCGCACGAGCCGGGTTCGACTACATGACGATCAAGGGGGCGGACGGCTCGACGGGCGCCGCCCACATGATGGACCTGAAAAACAGGGGCCTCAACATCGTGTATCTCACCCACATCGCGGACATCGCCCTCCGGGAGGCGGGGCTGCGGGAGAGGGTCTCGGTGATAGCCGAGGGGGGAGTCAAAGATGGCTTCGAAGCCATGCTCGTCCTGTTGGCGGGGGCCGATTTTGTCGGCATCGGCATGGCCCAGTTCATCCCCGTGGGATGTACCCTCTGTGAGCGGTGTCACACCGACCAGTGCGCCTGGGGGATCACCACGAGAAAGTACGGCCACAGGATCGACCCCGAGGTGGGCGGGCAGAGAATAGCCCGGATGAACAGGGCCTGGCATTCGGAGATGGAGGGCTTCGCTGCAGGCCTCGGCATGAGCACCCATCAGGATGTGGTGGGCGCCCGGCGGTTCCGGTACCATGGGCCCGATCCCCTGCTGTATGAGAATTTCGGCAAAGGCGAGATCTCGGGGCAGGTCAGGATGCAGCCCCTCTCGAGGGCACAGGCGTTTTACCTGGCTCCGCTGTCCGAAAAGAGGCGCGAAACGAGGGGGTTCATCGAGAAGGTCCTCGAAAATGTCTGTGGTGACGAGCTCTACATAGACGTGGACGTGGTCTGCGGCTCACTTCCCCTGAACCTCGCCATGAAGGAGGCCGCGGAGCGGGGAGTCAAGAAGTATTATCTGAGAGGGGTGTGTGGCCAGAGATACATCGGTGTGGGGGTCAGGGCGGAGGAGATCCACGTGCACGGGCTTTCCGGGAACAACTCCTTTGCCTTCGCCAGAGGTGTAAAGGTATTCACCTATCCTTCCAAGCAGGGCAGCACGTACATTCCCGGAGACGCCCAGGTGGGCGTGGGGAACACAGCGAATCCACGGGAGATAAACATAGCGGGAAGGGTGAACGACCTCTTTGCCTCCTACGCGATATCGGGAAAGTTCAGGGTTGCGAAGGGAGGGGGCGTGAGAAATCTTCTCCTCTTCAAGGCGGGGCTGCCCTCGGTCTGGAAAAAGCAGGCCGGGGAGGAGCACGGGTTTCTGGACGATCACGGGATCAGGGAAGACCTGCTCAGGAGGTACCAGGAGAGAAAGGCGCTTATCCAGAGCCTGGGGTTCGAAGCCTATCTCGAGCGCTTCAGGAGCGAAATCGACGAACGGGTCCCTCCCGTTGGCATCTTCGGGCTCGGGTACGATAAAGGGATGGGTGACTACTTCATGGAGTATGCCCAGGGAGGGCTGGGAATCCTCCTGAACATATTCGATCTCGATTTTCCCGTCGGATACTACGTCTGCTCGGGGCTGTCGGCGGGTGCCGCCTTCATCAGGGGCAGGGTGAGGAAAGAGCAGCTCGGCATCGGTGTCAAGCTCGTGGAATCGGTGAGCACGGAAGGGGAGCGGGAATTTCTGGCAAGGGAGATCCTTGACTTTGTCCGGGTTTTCGAAAAGTCGGGCCTCGAGGAGGAGTACCTGCGGGGCTTTGACCGGTTCGCCGGCATGTTTGT
>JABAOH010164920.1_pt2 | contig 26944 bp, 31 predicted proteins | sample 7062181 | NCBI WGS metagenome assembly JABAOH01 (sample SAMN14538630, study PRJNA623070) | marine sediment metagenome | biome: marine biome [ENVO:00000428]; feature: marine pelagic biome [ENVO:01000023]; material: deep marine sediment [ENVO:00002113]; isolation source: pool of 5 deep marine... | reverse complement strand
CGCAGTGGGGAATAGTGCAGTGGGATCAGGATGACAGAGATGGTGAGGCTATGCCACCTTGATGATCTCCAGGACGGCGGTATGATCAAGGTCGAAGTCCTGGGTTGCGACTACCTTGTTGTCAAGAGAGAGGAGGACGTCTATGTGGTGGATGCCTCATGCACGCACGAGTGGGCGGACCTCAGCCAAGGAACTCTAGAGGGGGATACAATCACGTGCCCTCTTCATCAAGGGCAGTTCAACGTCAAGAGCGGAGAGGTGGTTCGTGAGCCTCCCACATTCCCCTTGGATNNAGATAGTGGACGACGAGGTCTACGCAGCCGTTACGGGCTATTAGGCTGGTTGCACGCGACTTGAAAGGGTTCGACATCGGCAATAATAGCCGTCACGGATAGGCTCTCTCGAGGCGAGAGTGGTCTTCTGGTGACCGTCCAACCCTCCCACTCCATCGCTTCACGTGAAGTCTCGCCCTCGAGGTGCCACCCTGATGCTCTCCGGTAAGGCTATCACAGGACTCCTGTGGACGGCGCTAGCCATCGTCCTTATGGCGAAGATGGTGCTCTTGGAGCCGTTCACACTGAGTCTCCAAGGCCTCCAGATCGTCATCGTTGCGGCCCTCTTGCCCGTTGCCCTTCTAATCCGATGGAGTGGGGTCGCCGTCATTACTGCGGCATGCGGCCTGGCCCATTGGGTGAATGACGGCAGCCTATCAGACGCCCTGATAGCCGCCGTTGCCGTTGGGCTCGCCACAGGATCCGCCAATCTTGTCCTTCAGCGTCGCCCTGACACTCTCCGCTGGATAACGGCGGGCTGGATCATCACGGCCCAGGTATCGATAGTCATGGCGGCAGGTCATGCCCTCATCTCGGGCGTGGACCCTCTCACAGCTCTTTACGCCATCCTCTCAGGCGTGTGGTTCCCGATCAACTTCATAGGAGTCCCTGCCGCCGCTCTGCTTGGACGTGTGANNCTCGTGACGGTCATCAGTGCCATCGAAGCCTCCGCTCACTCCTTCTCCGCCCTGGATTTTGTAAAGAGGGTGGTGTCGAGGATGTCCACCGGGAAGGACCTGCGAAGATGTCGATGAGACCGCAGTATCAGCTTGGACCAATCTTCCTCCGATTTGGCCAAGAGCCCTTGACTGCCAGGAAGGTGGAGCATCCGTGAGGGTCGATCTTAGCCCGACTCTCACGAGATGGGTGCGGTACCTGTCATTGGCGGCGGTCTTCGGGGTTGGCTTCGTGGTCGCGTATCTCTCCACGATCCTACTAGCGGCGTATTCCCCTCTACCGGCAAACTGGTGGCTGGGTGGAGAGGACGGCCTTCTCCTGAGGCCCGAGCCCGTCATCATTCCCACGGCCCTTCCCTTCGGGATGCCAGCAGTGGCAGGAACGACAGTCGGCGTCCTGCTCCACAACCTGCTGTTTCGCCTTACCCCCGGAGGCATCACCATGGCTTTCTCCGTCGTCCAGACTGCTGTGGTGGCCGCGGGCAGCTACCTGGGCCTTGTGTTTAGGCGTCGTCTGTCGCGCCCCTACAACAACCTGGCTGCCACGTGGGTCCTATCGGCGTTCCTAATCCTCATCCTTGGCCCCTTTGCGGCCTTCGAGTACCAGACACAGGCCCTAGAGGAAATGGACCACATCTTCAGGGAGGTTTTGTTGCCCATCAACGTCCTGGGCCTATTGGTCCTAGAAGCCATCGATTACGTCAGAGGGAGGAACAGGGGTCATTCCCGGGGGAATTGATCCACAGCCAGGTAGGAACAGGAGTCTCGTCGTCTTTCCCTCGCGGCCAGTTCTCCGCTTCCCACTACGGGAGGGGCGAGAAGTGGCCCGCGCGACTCCCAACGTCTTTCTAGGGGCAGGACAGTCCCCCAAGATACGATGACCGCCGTCCTTCGCAGCAGGCGGCCAGCGCTCCGCGAGGCTGGGATATTCGCCGCCTTCTCCCTCGGCTATATCGCCCTCTTCATCGGCGTTCCCCCGACTCCCCTCTGCGCGGTCGGTGCATGTGCCGTCTCTCCCCGGCCGGAAGCCTTCCTACTGGCCGCTGCTGTCCCCTTTGGACTCTCTGCGATTCTGGGCGTCAGCTCAGGTGTCTTCGCTGCGGCCCTCCTATACGAGATGATTCACCCCATGGGGACAACGGTCACGGATGGCGGNNCAACTCCCGAGATGGCCATCGTCACGACTTCGGTCATCACTGCCCTGGTGACCTTGATGCTCGGGACCTATGGATATGGACTGAAGGGCAGCGACCTACCCGATGCCATCCTGGGCATCCTCGGGGAGGCCGTCATACCCATAAACGTCGCGGGACCCCTATTCCTTTCCTGGGCGCCGATTAGGAAGCTTGCCGGCGAAGGGCTAGGGAAGCCTGTCGAGCCCTAGAGGAACTCGATTAGGACGGCGGGGATCCTGTCAAGGACGTCGGTGGCTATCATCCCGTAGCTGAACTCCCGAAAGGCGATATCCCCCGCATAGCCGTTGGCGAAGGCGGCCAGCCTAGCGGCGTCGAAGGGGGAGAGGCCCTTTCCTATGAGGCCGCCAACCAGACCCGCCAGGACATCGCCCGTCCCACCCACGCTCATGCCAGCGTTCCCCGTCGTGTTGACCTTGGTCCGCTCACCGTCGGAGATGATGTCATAGCGACCCTTGAGGAGCACGGTGAGGTCGAGGCGGGCTGCGAAGGACCGCACCTGTCCGATCCTCTCCTCCAGTTCTGGGGACAACTCCGTCCCGCTGAGGCGGTAGAATTCCATCTTGTGGGGCGTTATGACGCCACTCCTTCCCTCGAGGCAGCTGAGATCCTCTGCCACGGCGGTGATCCCGTCGGCGTCGATGACCACGGGCAGCTCCACGGCCCTGATGAAGTCTCTCGCTGCGGCCAAGGTCTGGGGGTCCCTTCCCAGCCCCGGACCGATGACCGTCGCCTCCTTTCCCTCGGCGAGTTCGAGAAGCCCTGGCACATCCTCCGGCACGAGCTTGTCACCCGGAAGCCTGTGCACGATGAGGGTGGGGCTGAAGGAGGCGACCACCGGATGGCTGACGGAGGGCGTCGCCACGTGGACCACGTCACTGCCGATGCGATAGGCCGCCAGCCCGGAGAGGGCTGGCGCGCCCGTGTAGGGGCCTCCGGCCACCACCAGGACTCGGCCGCTGTCGCCCTTGTGGGCGTCCTCTGGAGGTTTCGAATAGTATAGGAACTCCCCCGGTCCAACGAGCCTCTCCTGCTCCTTGCCAATGCCGATGTCGACCACGACTATCTCTCCACTGGACTCCTTATCCATCCCTTCCTTCTTCGTGTGAAGAGCCACCGTTACTTTCGGACGGACGACGGTGTCGGAACCCATGCCGCTGGGCAGGTCGATGGACATGACAGGTTTCCCGGATGAGTTCATCGCCTCCACCATGGATCGATAGGGATCCCTGAGCCTGCCCTCAATCCCCGTTCCCATGAGGCCGTCAACGAGGATGTCCGCCTCCTTTGCCAACCGGTCGTAGTCCAGCGGCGGTTCCAGGACGCGGACTCCGGGCGGAATCCTGTTGAAGTTCTTCTTAGCGGGCCCCCTCCATATCTCATCCTTGGGCTTCGCCAGAGCCACGGTAACCTCCGACGCCTTCTCGAGGTAGCGGGCGGCAACGAAACCGTCGCCGGCGTTGTTCCCCGTACCGGAGAAGAAGACGACCTTCTTCCCCTCTGCCTGCATCTTCTCCAAGAGTGCGTCGGCGATCCCCTTGCCCGCCAGCTCCATGAGTTCCTCGATGGAGACACCGTGGTACTCCAGGTTCCTGTCCAGAACACGCATCTCCCGGAGGGAAATCACGGTCCACTAATGGGAGTGGCGGTTTTCAAGATTGTGGAGACTCCGTCACGATACTCAATTGCGCAAGTTTATAACGGTGTAGTCACGTGGACTATGCGATGGGCATCGATCCCGATTTTGTCACTAGCAGGGAAGTGGTCGACAAGCACTTCGACCACGATGTCTGGGGGCCCGTCGATCCGCCTGAGGTGCTGGGCATCCACGGCACCCACGTCGCCGTTGACTTCGACCTGTGCATCGCCGACGGTGCCTGCATCCCCGTCTGCCCGGTAGAGGTCTTCGAGTGGGTGGAGACACCGGACCACCCGGAGTCTGATAAGAAGGCCGACCCAGAGAGGGAGGCCGACTGCATCGACTGCATGGCCTGTGAAGCCGTGTGCCCTGTGGAAGCCATCAAGATCACGGAAGAGTAGCGCTGCCAGACCTCTGGCACCACCAGTGGCATACCTTTATCTACGCCGCCCATCATTCGCCGCGACATGGGCATCGACCCCGACTTCACGACCAACAGGCAAGTGGTCGACAATCACTTCGACCACGATGTCTGGGGGCCCGTCGATCCGCCTGAGGTGCTGGGCATCCACGGTACCCACGTGGCCGTGGACTTCGACCTGTGCATCGAGGACGGTGCCTGCATCCCCGTCTGCCCGGTAGAGGTCTTCGAGTGGTTCGACACGCCCGGGCACCCCGCCTCGGAGAAGAAGGCGGATCCGGAGAGGGAGGCCGACTGCATCGACTGTATGGCCTGTGAGGCGGTATGCCCTGTGGAGGCCATCAAGATAATAGAGGCTTGAATCTCAAGGGCTTGCCCTAGGAACCGCTATGGGCGCCCGCTTTCTGACGCTGAGGAAGATGGAATGAGCGCAACCCCGGGCCGCGCCAGAAGGCTGACCGCTGGCCTCTCCTTCAACGTCCTCCTCCTTGGAGTAGTGAGCTTCCTCACAGACTTCAGCAGCGATATGATCTTCCCCTTGGTGCCCTTCTTCATCACCGCAGAGCTAGGGGCCACGGCCTTCATCTTCGGCATTTTCGAGGGCTCGCGAGAGAGCACTTCCAGCATCCTGAAGGTCTTCTCTGGCCACTGGTCCGATAGGCTCGGCCGGAGAAAGGGGCTCGTCGTCGCCGGCTACGGCCTGTCTGGCACGATGAAGTCAGCGATTCCCTTTGTCGGCTCCTGGCCCGACCTGCTCGGAGTTGGCGTGGTGGAGAGAGTCGGCAAGGGGCTCAGGGATGCTCCCAGGGACGCAATCCTGGCGGAGACCTCCCCAGCAGCCAGGAGAGGCAAGGTCTTCGGGTTCCACAGACTTGCTGACACCCTGGGCGCCGTGCTGGGACCCTTCGTGGCCTTTCTGCTCCTCGACCTCTACGGCTTCGCCTATCGGCAGATATTCCTGATGGCCATAGCCCCCGCCCTCCTGTCGGCCCTTCTCACCCTCTTCATCGTCGAGCGGCGGAAGCGCGGGGCAAAGCCTCCGTCCCTCAGGGTGAGCTTCGCCTCCCTCAGCAGGGACCTCCGCATCTTCATCGTGATCACCACGCTCTACTCCCTGGGCAACTTCTCGGTTCTATTCCTCCTACTCCGAACTAAGGGAGTGGGCCTGACCGAGGGTACGGGAATCCTCTTCTACATGGCCTTCAACATCATGTATGCCGCCATGGCCATGCCCACCGGGGTCCTCTCTGACCGCATCGGTCGAGCGCCGGTAATACTGGTCGGATACCTCCTCTTCTCCGTTATGTGCGTGGGATTCATCTTCTACTCCCTCGACTGGCAGGTATTCCTCCTCTTCCTGGTCTTCGGCCTCTCCTTCGCCTTCGTCAACGGGGTGGAGAGGGCTTTCGTGGCCGATCTCTCTCCCGAGGATCTGAAGGCTACGGCCCTGGGGACATACCACACCCTCTCCGGCCTGGCGAAGTTTCCGGCCAGCGCGGTAGCCGGCTTCCTGTGGGTCCTGAATCCCACCTGGGCCTTCAGCTACGGCCTCGTCCTTTCCCTGGCGGCTTCCACAGCTCTGCTCCTCTTCCTATTGAGGTCTGGATAGGCTGGATAGCTTCTTTGTGTGCACCCTCAGATGAGAGCCAGCAGATCTTCTCACGGGACGAGGCACCCGACACGCCTGATTCATCCTATCTCGACGGTCCGACGGGGATTGTAACCTTTCAGATAAATCTTATTATAAGATTCAGCGATTCTCGGCAGAGGATATCATGGCAAAAAGCTATAGATGCTCGGACGTAGGAGTGGACTGCGAGTGGAAGGGAACAGCTGAGACGACTGAGGAGCTCATGGTGAGCGTTGCGGCGCACGCAAAGAGCGTCCACGACATTGATCCAATCCCGCCGGAGCTTGCCGAGAAGGTCATGAGCGTAATCCGCGATATCTAGACTGTGTGAATCCGCGATACCGCTGACATCATGCGTTCTTGGGCAGAGGCGAAGGCCTCTATAGTGTGAGTACATTCCCGGCCTTATGACAGAGCTCGGAAGGGTTTTTTCCCACATCGACTCCCACTTCGAGGAGTTCGTCGAGAATCTCAAGGAGTACTGCAGGGTCGCCACAATCAGTGCAAAGGGCCAGGGGTTCAAGGAGGGGGCAAATGAGACCCGCAGGCTTCTCGAGGGGTACTCCGTCGACTCCCGAGAGATGTCTGTCCCCGGTGGTCCCAACATCGTCATAGGTGAGACAGGGGATACGGGAGGGCCTACCCTTCTCCTCTACAACCACTACGACGTCCAGCCCGTCGATCCCGAGGACGAGTGGCACACGGATCCCTTTGATCCCACTGTGCGGGAGGGCGGCTTGTATGCCAGGGGCGTGGCGGATACCAAGGGAAACGTCCTTTCCCAGGCCATGGCACAGGAGGCCATCATGGAGGTGACGGGCCACCTCCCCCTGCGGCTTCGCTTCATGGTGGAGGGGGAAGAGGAGATAGCGAGCCCCCACTTCACCTCCTTCTGGGAGGAGCACCAGGACCTCTTCAAGGGGGACGGCGCCACCATCGAGGGTAGCGGTCATGCCGCCGACGGCACGCCGACTGTTCAGCTGGGCAGCAAGGGCATTCTTTACGTGGAGCTCTCTGTGGCCACGGCGAGGGTGGATCAGCACTCCTCCCTTGCGGCAGCCATTCCTAATCCCGCGTGGCGCCTCATCGCCGCCCTCCGGACCATCAGGGACGAGGAGGGCCGGGTCACAATCCCGGGGTTCTACGACGAAGCTCACCGGCCCACGGAGGAGGAGTTGGCCTATCTTGCGAAGAACACCTATGACCCAATCACCTTCAAGGACGCCTATGGAGCCGTGGAGGTCCTTGGGGGGGATAACCGCCTCTCCAGGCTGAAGCAGCTAGTATACGGGAACACCTGCAACATCGACGGCTTCTACGCGGGGTACATCGGCGAGGGGTCCAAGACCATCAACCCCGCTTATGCCAAGGTCAAGCTGGACTTCCGACTGCTCCCAGGCCAGCCACCTGCCGACGTCCTGAAGAGGCTGACCGTTCACCTGCAGGAACAGGGCTTCAGCGACATTCAGATTGAAGAGATGGGCTCCTTCGAGCCAGCAGCCACGCCCCTCGCCTCTCGCATAGGTCAGGCCCTGCTGAGCGCATCTCGGGATGTATACAATATGGAGCCAAACATCTTCCCGTGGTCCATGGGCTCCTCTTCAACCTGGTACTACACGAGCGTGGGCACCCCTTCAGCGGCTGGACCGGGCGTGGGTTACGCCGGTAGCAAGGTCCACGCCCCCAACGAGCACATCAGGCTTGAGGACGCCAAGCGAGCTATCAAGGCGACGGCCGCGATGATGCTTGCCTTCGCCACTGGCTCCTAGGGGCGCCAGAGGGAGCCGCCCTGGAGCGTGGACTCGCACTCCCTGCAGAGGCCGGGCCCCTTACGATCCGTGTCCCCCAGGCTGTTGGAGAAGTGCATGACGCAGTCTTCGTCTGGGCAGTGCTGGAGGCCAGTGTTGTGGCCGAGCTCGTGAAGGGCCTCCTTCAGGGTCCTCGAGAGGAAGAGGCTTCTATCGTCAGACCTCAGTCTGTGGAGGGATATGACCGCTACCCTGCCTCCCATCTCTGCCTGACCGAAGACGAAGTTGAGAGGTTCTGCGTAGAGGTCCAGTTCCGTCACGGCGAGCACGCGCCCCTTGTCCAGCCTCCTGGCCGCGTCAAGAAACTTGGCGGCATTGTACTGCTTCCTCCTCCTGTTGTAGGCCCTCGATGGGACCTCCTGCCTGGGTAGGAGAACGATCTCCAGGCCACCNNGATGGCGACCTTCACCTCATCCCTTCATGACGCCGATGGGCTCCAGCCTCGCGACTATCCTGGAAATGCCGGCTCCCTCGGTCACCCTGACGACGCTCTCCACGTCCTTGTAGGCGCCCGGTGCCTCCTCCACGATGCCCTTCCTGCTGGCGGAGTGGACGTAGATTCCCTTCCGAGCCAGGTCCTGCTGGACCTGGGAGGCATCGTACTTACGGGTCGCGGCCTTCCTGGACATCTGGCGCCCAGCGCCGTGGCAGGTGGACCCGAAACTCTCCCTCATGGCCCCCTCCGTCCCCACCAGCACGAAGCTAGCGGTGCCCATGTCCCCCGGTATGAGCACAGGCTGCCCCACTTCAGAGTAGACGCGGGGGGTCTCCGGGTGTCCGGGGGGGAAGGCCCTGGTGGCCCCCTTCCTGTGAACGTACACCTCCTCCCTCTTGCCGTTTGTCACATGCTCCTCCAGCTTCGCCATGTTGTGGGCCACGTCGTACACGATCTCCAGGCCCAGATCCTCGGCGGACCGACCCATAACCTTCTCGAAGGACTCCCTCACCCAGTGAGTGATCATCTGCCTGTTGGAGAAGGCGAAGTTCGCGGCTGCCGACATGGCGGCGAAGTAGTCCTGCCCCTCGGCGGAGTTGACGGGCATACACGCCAGCTGCCTGTCCGGGAGCCAGATATCATACTTCCTTACGCACTGCTCCGCCAGGCGGATGTAGTCGGTGGCGATCTGGTGGCCACAGCCCCTGGAGCCAGTGTGAATGAGGACAGTGACGCCCCCCTCCTCCAGATTCATGGCTTCCGAGGCGCGAGCATCATGAATCTTCGCAATCCGCTGGATCTCAAGGAAGTGGTTGCCAGCCCCGAGGCTGCCTATCTGAGGGACGCCCCGCTGAAGGGCCTTCTCGCTCACCTTGGTGGCGTCCGCGGCGGGCATCCTGCCATTGGCCTCAATCCTGTCGACATCTTCGGACCATCCATAACCCTTGGAGGTCGCCCACTGGGCTCCGTTCTCCAAGACCTTCATGAGCTCCTGGCGGTCGACCCTTACCCTGCCGCGGGAGCCGAGGCCACTGGGCACGTTGACAAACATGGTGTCTATGAGGGCCTTGACGTGGGGAGCCACCTCCTCCTCCGTTAGGTTCGTCCTGAGGAGACGAACGCCGCAGTTGATGTCGTATCCCACCGCTCCAGGAGAGACGACGCCGTCCTCCTGGCTGAAGGCCGCCACACCACCTACGGGCATTCCGTACCCCCAGTGGATGTCGGGCATGGCCAGGACCTTACCCGCAAGCCCAGGCATGGTGGCCACGTTGGCGACCTGTTCCGGTGCGAAGTCCCCCACGATCTGGCTGATGAGATGCTCGTCTGCGTAGATGATTCCGGAGGTCCTCATCTCCTTCTTGTAGGACCTGGGAATCTCGTAGCGGTAGGCATCCAGCTTCTTCAAGGGGCCCTTCCACTCGCGTGACATATTTCCAGTGTAGAATGGGAGGCGTTCTTAATAATGATTTAGAGGGGTGCTGGACAAGGTCTCCATCACATGAGGGGCGTCCTTCCAGTTCCTACGTCCATCCAGGTCCACTCTGCCACCTTTCGGTACCCAAGCTTCTCATAGAGGCGGATGGCGGGTCGGTTTGTCGAGACCACCAACAGGGAAACGATGGGGGCCTCCCGGAGGGCTTCCTTCGTCACCGCGGAGGTGACTTGAGCGGCATAACCCCTCATTCTGTGATCCTTGGCGGTGTAGATGCCCCCGAGGAGACAGAGGTCCTTCGAACGGATATGGGTGCCTCCTACAGCCACCAAGCGCTCCTCGTCGAATACGCCGTAGGTAATGCCGGGGTCGATCCAGGCGGCGTAGTCCCGATCCTCTCCTCGACCGATTTCGGCGAAGAGGGCGGAAACGGCGGGGCCATCATCTGCCCGCAAACGCCTTGCTCCGGTGCTCGTCAGAAGTTGAGCCGTCCGATGGTCCACCGTCATCAGGTCCATCTCGAAGCTGGCCGTAACCTCACGCATCTCCTCGGCACAGCCCGCGAGGTGCGAGTCCGTGAGGAGCGTGCAGTGATCGTCAGGCGCCCGCGGAAGCAGGCGGTGGGCCGCCTCCCTCGTCCCGCGGAGCATCGCGTGGGGGATCCCTGCGCCATACCAGAGGAGCATGTATCCCGAGAAGGAGTCCTCCTCCGACGCAGCAAGGCACTCGATCTTGTCCGCCTCCTCCACGAGGTCGTAGAGGGCGAAGGCGTTCCGCAGCTTGTCAGACGCTAGGTAATCCATGAAGTCCGTATCGTCTGCGGTGACTTCCTCCACCTTCATGCCGCTGCTCCCACTGGAGGTCAAACCCTAGCCGAGTCTTCAAGGTACCTGTCTTCATGTTCACAGAACACCGGGGTCTCCCGCTAACGATTCGGATGGAAGACTGTCGAGAGCGGGAGGCGTCGCTCTCTGTGCTAATACTCTCCCAGGGTCCCGGCCGCTCTGGCTCTCCTCTCGATCCACTTGTAGATGTAGTAGCCCAACACTGGGGAAACCAAGCCGAAGAGGGTCACGATGATGAGTTCTGCGTTCAGCGGAAGCAGCTCTGGGAAACCGGAGGGCAGGCCGATGAGGATGGACCGGAAGGCGTCCACGGCGTAGCTAACGGGGAGCCACCGGCTGACGTAGTCCACGATGAAATCGGGCAGGACGGAGAAGGGGAAGAACATGGCGCTGAAGATCATGAAGAAGAACTGCAGGAAACTCACCAGGAACTGAGCGCTCTCCTTCAGGCGGATAGTCACGGCGGCGAAGAGGAAACCGATGCCCAGGAGCCCGGATATCGTCAGCCCGAGGACGGCGAAGGCCAAGAGGATGTTCTCTGCCGGCAAGCCCCCCACCATCAGGCCAACCATGAGCACAGCGAAGGCGGACATAGCTGCCGTCCACGAGAGGATAGCGAAGATACGGGAAACCAAGTTGGCGAACTTGCTCGCAGGGGATAGGTACAGGGACTCCAGCGTGCCGCGGAACTGCTCCTCCCGGATGGAGAAACCCACCTCCCACAGCGTGAAGCTGAGGAAGAGGTTCACGATGAGGCCGTAGACCATGATACCGGCGAACTGCTGCCCCTCCTCCAGGGCCGACCCGGGACTGGCGAAGAGCAGGGCGGCGATCATGAACATCAGGATAATCAGGAAGATCTGGACGAAGAGGGCCACGAAGGCCACTGGGTAGCGGGAGAACTCCACGATGGTCTTCTTGGACATGTCCCAGAAGGTCCAGGCTGACTGGATGAAGCTGCGGCGGGCGAGCCCGAAGCCCTTGTGGGCGATCAATACTGGCCCACCCCCTGTTTCTTCTTCAGTCGCCGCTCAGTCGTGAGGAAGATGGCGTAGCCCAGCAAGGGAACGACGGCCACGAAGACCCACATGATGGCCAGGTGGAGGTAGAAGCTCTCGAAGAAGAAGGAGAGATCTAGCAGGGACGCCCGGACGCCCTGATTCATCCAGGTCGGAGGGAAGGAGAGAGCCACCCATCGCAGCAAGGGGGGGAAGGCAGCGATGGGGAAGAAGACGCCCATGAGGAAGGAGACCACCCACTGCAGGCTGTTCACCACGCTGTTGGCCTCCTTGATCTTCAGGATCAGGGCGCCGAAGAGGAAGGCCAGGCCCCACAGCGGGAGGAGTCCCAGAATGAGGAACACGACGGCCAGGAACACCTCCTCGCGGAAGGGGTTCACTCCGAACACTAGGGAGCCGATGGCCATGGCAGCTGTGAAGGCGATGAAGGCCCGTATGAAGGCGTAGCTAGCGATGCCTGAAACGACGTGGACGCGCTTGGCTGGCGCTAGGTAGATGGACTCGAGGGTGCCCATCTCCATCTCCCTCCGGATCCAGAAGCCCACGATCCAGAGCATGATGGAGACCACGATGAAGACGCTGGCCCCCAACAGCATGTAGAGCTTGTAGTCCGCCGTCCCCACGTTCGCCTCGAAATTCCGGGCGGCGGCGGCGTCGCTGCCCGCGACGGCCACCCCGATGAGGATGGGCATGGCGGCGAAGACTAGGGGCAAGAGGCTCTCCAAGAAGAGGGAACCTCGGTAGCGTGAGATGATGAGGAAGCGGGCCTTCAGGACGGTGCCCACGATGTCGAGGTTTGACCGAGAGGACATCTTGGAAAGGCCCAGGGGCTTCTGTGCCACCTCCCCAGCCACGTTACTCCTCCTTGCGCGCGACGACGCTGGTATCCACGCTCAAGGATCTGCCCGTCTTGGCGATGAAGACGTCCTCCAGGGTGACCTCGTGGGGCTTGATGAAGTCCACCGTGGAGCCGTTTCCGACGACGGTCTGGATGATCAGGGGGAGAAGTCGACGGCTGTTGTCACATATCACCGCCAAGGTCGTCCTGCCCTCGGACTCGTCCTTCACGGTGGCCGCCTTGATTCCGGGCAGCCTCCTTAGCTTTTCGATGACGTCCTCCCGAATGACCCCCTCAAGGGTGATGACCTCCTCCGTCACCATGGAGGACTTCAGCTCCTCCGGCGTCCCCAGGTCGATGACCTCGCCGCGGTCGATGATGGCGACCCGATGGCAGAGTTCCTCCGCCTCCTGCATCAGGTGCGTGGTGTAGAAGATGGTGTGGCCGTCCTCGTTCAGCTCTCTGACTATTCCCCGCAACTTGCGCGCCGTCGGGACGTCCATGGTGACCGTAGGCTCGTCCAAGAAGAGGATCGGAGCATCGTTGATGAGGGCCTTGGCGAAGGCGAGGAGCATCTTCTGACCTGAGGAGTAAGTCTCCACGGTGCGGTTGATGAACTCACCCAGGTCCAGCAGGCTGGACAGCTCCTCGATCCTCGTCCGCCGAACGGGCTTGGGGACGTGGTAGAGGGCGCCGAAGTAGTCCAGGTTCTCCCTTCCCGTCAGCTTCCAGTAGAGGCCCCGCTCCCCCATGAGCATGCAGCCTATGGAAGCCCTCACCAGGTTGTCGTCGGCGACGACGCTGTATCCGTTGACCCATGCCGCCCCGCTGGTCGGGATGAGGAGGGTCGTGAGGCACTTGATGAGGGTGGTCTTGCCCGCGCCGTTGGGGCCAAGCAGTCCAAAGACCTCGCCGTCGTATATCTCCAGATCCACGTCCTTCAGGGCCTGGACCTCGCGCTTCTTGCCACGGAACCCCTTCCTGTCCTTGCTGATGAAGGTCTTGGACATTCCTTCGACTTTGATGATGACGTCCTGCATGCTACTCTGACCTTTCCGAGGCTACTCTGTTCCTCTTCATAAACTAAGTGGGCAGTTGTGACCGATCGCGAGAGCTAGGTCTCAGGCCCCTTCCCCGAGAGTTCCCGCCTGAGCTGCTCCTTCAGGTCCCCGATGCGCTCAGCCGTCTCCTGGACCTTGTCGACGAGATCCCTCCGGGCGTCTAGGCCGGCGCGGACGAGGAATGCCGCACACTCCGAGCGGCTTTCGAAGAGCCCTGCCTCCACCAGCAAGTCCATTCTCTCAATGTCCTCGTTCCGCACCCGGGTCATAAGGGTGTTGGTCCTACCCCGAAGTCCCTTCTTGAGGTTATGGAGGTCGAGGGCGTATATGCCCGAGGCGGCGCCGTCAACGGCGCTCGACACCGCTCTCCTGATCTCCTTGCCAATTCGCCCAATGTCGTGGGCCACCGTCATTCTCATGGCGCGGCTCTTTCCGCGTAACTCCAGCGCCTCTCTCAGGGCGTCGTCCACGATCTGGCGAATCGTATCCCTCAGCTTCTCCGGGGAGATGGTCTCCTCCTGTTCGACCTCCACCTCTTCTTCCTCCTTATCCTCGATTTCCTCGTCATCGTGTTCGTCGTCATTCTGCGTCATTATTCTGCGTAATGCTATTACGGGTATTAATGCCTTATCCTCGAATTTCACCGCCGATACTTGGGAAAGAACCTTCTTAACCCGTCCGACAGGATGCTTCCGCGTGGCACAGGGGGATCTGAAGGAGAGAGTCTACACCCTTGAGAGGGACGTAAAGAGGCTGGAGAAAGGGCTCGGGAAGCTCGCTCTGAAGCTGGAGAAACAGACGGACCTCCTCAAGGGCCTCGGGAAGAAGATGGATACCCGACATCGGAGGGAGAAGGTCCTGATGGCGGCCCTGGGCATCAAACCCACATCCAAGGTAGGGGACCGGGGAACCCTAGAGGAGATTGACGACTCCATCCTTCGCTTGGAGGATTACCTCCTGGCCATGGGTGAGAGGGTCCAGAGGATTCTGGAGATGCTACAGGGTCACAAAGAGTTCCTAGATAGGGTGAGCGAGGGCATAGTGAAGAGCGGCCAGAGAGAGAGGATGGGGCTGGAACTGGACATCATGATGAATAGCATCTCCATCCTGGTGATGGCGGGCATCGAGATAGATCCCTCCATCCCGGCCGAGGTGGACGAGCTCCGCAGGTCGGTGCGAAATGACAGCGAGGATCTGAAGGGGCTCAGGAACAGGAAGAAGCTCCTCGAAGAGCGGTTGGAGGGGGAGATAAAGAGGTACGACCTCTCACAGCTCTTCGCCAGTAGGAAGGAGATTCCGGGTTACGGATAGTCAAGCTTTCTTGGATGAAGTCGCTTGCCCGCTGCCCCAGCGGCTAGGCCCTCCCCACATCGTGCAGGACGGCTATGACCTCCCGGACGAGGCGGGCGGCCAGGGTCGCGGTGTTCCCCTTGTCCCAAGGCGGGCTCACCTCTGTCACATCGACCCCCACGAGCCTCTCTCCCAGCGACCCTATGACGCGCTTGACGTGGAGGGGCGTCAAGCCGAAAGGTTCAGGGTTTCCGACAGCGGGGGCGTACGCTGGGTCGATGGCGTCCATGTCCAAGCTGAGATAGACCTTCTCCGGAAGCTCGTCGATGGCGTCCAACACTCTGTCCAGACCGCTGTCGAGAATGTCGGAGGATGTGACGTACTTCAGTCCCATCTCCTCCGCGGCCCTCGCCTCTTCCCTAGAGTAGGAGCGGACGCCTACAACAAGTACGCGTTCCACGCCCACGTGTTCCGCGACCCGTCTCGTTACGCAGGCGTGGCTGTTCCTGTCGTCGAGATACACATCGCGAAAGTCCATGTGGGCGTCCATGACGACGATAGCCGGCCGGCCGTGCGCCCTCACGCAGGGCGGAGCGGCGGAGTGCTCGCCGCCCAACATCAACGTAATCCTCCCGGCCGAGGCCTGACCGGTGGCGTAGGCCTCGACATGCTGCACCATGGCCTCGGAAGTCCCAAACTCTCCCAGATTCCCGAGGTCACAGAAGCCGGCCTCCATCAAGTCCACGTCCCTGTCAGGGTGGTAGGTCTCGAAGTTGTAGGATGCTTGACGGATGGCGTTAGGGGCGAAGCGGGAGCCGCTTCTGAAGGTGGAGGTCCCATCGTAGGGCACGCCGAAGATGACGAGGGGACAGCCCTCCGCCTCCGGAGAGGCATCCGCAAAGAGAAGGTTCTCGATGGGCATGGCAGCTAGGGCTTCGTAAGCTTTCGTCTCCCCATGGCGACCAGGTAGTAGACCTCCCTGCCCGGGTCCAGCGTAGCGTCGAAGTCCTCCGGGATGGACAGCTCGAAGGTCTCGTAGTTCTCCAGGTCCATGAGCTGCACCTCGCTTCCCCTCAGGTTCAGAACCTGGGCCTTTCGGCGGTCGATGATGGGAACGCGAACCTTGTGGGTGACGGGATGTACTATGCTCCTCTTCTGGCCGTCGAAGAGCCCGAAGGCCTCTATCCTGGCCTTGGCCTCACCGTGCTTCCCTGGCTTGCTGATCGTAATGCTGATGATCCTGCAGGGCTCCTCGCCGATCATCACGTAACGATTTGGCTTCAGGCTCCTGACCTCAGACTGCTCCCAAGCCATGGATATCTCGGCCAACAACCGGAGGGTTGAATATAAGGCTTCTTGGTCTCACGCGAGAGCTATCGGGCTCCTCAGTTCGCCAGCGATAACCATAGCCAAACGTTTATGTTAGTCGCGAGAAGAGCGAGGGAATAGGTCCCATGATGAAGGAGCTCAGAGCCCGCATCAGCTTCAAGGTGGGTCTCTTCATCACGATGCTGGGGTTCCTCTTCTCGATAGGCGGCGCTATCGCAGTTCTCCTCATGGCCATCCCGCAGTTTTCCGAGGCCCTCTTCACCATGACCCTGGGAGACGAGGTCCGCCGAGCTTCCTTCCTGAGCGGCTCCGCAGCGACAGTCGTCATAGGGCTCCTCCTCTTCTACATCGGCTACGACAAGATCCGCCAGAAGCAGTTCATGGATGTCATCCGGCGAGAAGTAGAGCGGCCTCGAGCCTATGATGAGGCTCAGTATGCCGACGAAACCCAGTATCCCCCCGAGGAAAGTTGGATGCAGTACGAGTCCCCAGACGAGTAGCTACTTAGGTTCGACTCTCTCTGAGGGCCTGGATGGAATTTCCTCGACGACGTCCGTTGGGTAGCCCTTGAAAAAGTGCCAGAAGGCACCCGTGCCGAGGGCGTAGAAGAGGGTGGTTACGTAGAAAGGCAGCGCCAGATCGAGGGTGAATAGATAGCCGCCCAGGGTGGTGCTGGCAGCGTTTGGCGCACGGAAAGATGCACCCGTCACCGCGCTAGCGGTCGCCCTGTCGTCGGGGTGGACTGCTCCCATGAGGAAGTAAGAGAGGACGGGCCAGGCCATGTTCATTAGGGCGTTTCGGGCGACGAAGAGTATCGCGGCCGTCATCAGGCCGTAGACCCCCAGGGCGGGCGAGAAGGGCATCGTGAAGAGGAGGATTGTCGCCACAACCTGAGCTGACACTATGAATCGAATGATGCCTACCCTTCTGGCGAATGAAGGAGCGACCAGGAAGGCGAAAGCGTTGACGATGCTGGACACGGCGTAGAGTGGGCCAGTGAAGGTTTCCCCTGCGTCAAACTGGAGGAAAAACCACATGGAAAGGAGGGGGATAAGGAGACCCGCTCCGAATCCAACGAGCATGTTGGCGACGAAGAACCTGCCTATGATACCCAGGGACCTCCGAGGTAAGAGGGGCCTTGGTCCCTCCGGACGATGCCTCTCCAATCGGAGAGGGAGGATGAAAGCGGGGACGGGCAGCATCAGAATGGCCAGCGTCAGTAGCAGCGGTTGATACGCCTCCTGAGGCGTGGCACCTAGTTGGATAGCTCGGTCGGCAAACCATCCGATGAGACTCCCGATGGCTAGGGCTATGCCGGCTGCGAAGAAGCTTATGCCGAAGACTGTGGACCTCGTCTGTGGGGTGCTAGCGTCGGCGAGGAGGGCGTTCCACGTTGAGAAGTAGAATGCCTCCGCCAGTCCTAGTATCGCGGCGGCCAGGAGGACGCCCTCGAAGGTATCGACAAAGGACAGCAAGAAGAACGCTAAGGCCGCCGATATTCCGCCCAGGATTAGCATGCGACGGCGGCCAAAACGATCCGCCAATATCCCTAGCGGGATCATCACCGCCACGGCGACTCCCCCCACCATGGTGATGGGGATACCCACAAGCTCCCCGGGGATGCTGGGCAATCGTTTGAGGTAGACAGGAAACGCGACGAAGATGAAGCCTAGGGGGAGATTGAAGAGGGCCCCGCCACCGATGAGGAGGTTGACGTTTCGATTCAGGGCGGTCTTGAGTGAGGCTCTCAAACGCTGCCAACCTCTCGCCTCGGTGTAGGGGGGTTCCATCGGTACCAGGCTGAGGCCGAGCCCACTAATGAGAGTTTAGGGCGTCGGAGTCGCTAGGATGAGACGTGCACCACTTCGTAGGCGGTCGGTCTGCCGAGGGCCTCAAAAGCCAACTCCTCTGCTTCTTCAGCCGAGCCTTCGCGATATCTCTCCTCCAGCAACTCTTTACGGCTCTTGGCCTGAATCCCGATGGCAGAAGCATCCGCCTCGAGCCAAGCACCGCTGGGATCGAACTCCAGCAGTTTGGCATCGTCGCCCAGGGCACTTGCAATGAGGAGCGCTGCGCAGAGGGGGCGCTTTGTCCTATCTACCGAGTGCTCCCAGTAGAATCCGACGAGCAGGTCAATCAACTCGTCCGTGGTCCTTGGGCTCGACTCCAGCAGACGACGCCTGAGCATGTGGGCGTCTGAAACGATGCCCGAAGACAACATGGCCACACGATTCCCGACGCGCCCAATCTTCTCGACCCTTCGCACAAGCGGATACGAAGGTGAGACGCTCATCAAAACCACGCCTCCCTCGTAGGCCACGCCAACTCCGGGGCCACCTCTCATGGTCCCTTCCCTGGCGTACTCCAGCTGGTATATCCGCCCGTCAGGCGCCATGATGTTCTCCCTGTCGAAGTCGGATGCCATGGGACCCGCGGTGCTCGCGAAAGCCACTAGAGCGGCGCGCACCAGCTCCGCCTTGCTTGCGAATGGGCCTGTTCGCACTAAGGAATCGAGGTACTTGTCGATGTCCTCAGGGATGGCCGTTCTTATCTCTGTCATACGTTCCAACTCCAATGTGGTGTATCTATGACGTATCTATAGAGTATGATTGATATATAAGACTTCTCATTTCGACCGAGAATATACAGCGGGATCTACTAAGCAGGGGGGATCAACAAGTGAGTGCAACAATGAGTTTAATAGACTCCGGGCCATCTCAGGCCTAGGGAGGGCTCGCCCTGGAGAAGCTAGAAGAGAAGCCCTGGATGAAGGCGTGGCCAGAGGGTGTGAATGAGACCCTAGTGTATCCCGAGATCCCCCTTTTCCAGATTCTCAGGGACACCGCGATACGGGCTCCCAGGAAGACGGCCACCATCTTCTTCAATAACCCCATGACCTACCAGGAGCTTGATCGCCAATCAGACAGAATGGCGGTGGCCCTCAAGGCCCTGGGCGTGGAACACGGCGACCGCGTGGCCCTCTTCCTTCCCAACTCCCCTCAGTTTGTGATCTCTCACTTCGGCATTCTCAAGGCGGGGGCAGTGACGGTCCCATTCAATCCCACCTACAAGGAGCGCGAGGTCCAGTGGCAGCTCCAGGATTGTGGGGCCCGAGTGATGATCGCCCTGGATATGGTCTACGAGCCCGTCCACAACGTCCGCCGGGAGACATCCCTAGAGCACGTGATCCTCACCAGCATGGTGGACTACCTCCCAACCCTCTACGGCATGTTTGCCCGGACGCGGGGAATCGAGCCCAAGCGCTTCCCCGACACTCATCGCTTCCAGAAGGTTCTCGGCAAGGCTCGAGGTGATCTGCCGGAGGTGGAGATCGACCCGAAGGAGGATCTGGCCCTATTACTCTACACGGGAGGCACGACGGGCACGCCCAAGGGTGTCATGCTCACCCACTTCAACCAAGTGGCCAACGCGGTCCAAGCCGGCGCCTTCAGCTACATGGAAGGAGAAGCCGTCGTCCTGGCGGTCCTGCCGTTCTTCCACACCTATGGCATGACCACCTGCATGAATACGCCTGTCTACCTGGGAGCTACCGTGGTCCTCCTGCCAAAGTTCGGGAAGGACGAAGTCCTAGAGGCCATCGAACGACACCGGCCTACCCACTTCCCGGGAGTCCCCACAATGTACGTGGCCCTCCTCTCACACCCTGACCTGAAGAAGTACAGCCTCAAGTCCATCAAGTACTGCGTCTCAGGAGCGGCGCCGCTGCCTCAGGACGTAGCTCGCCGGTGGCAGGAGGTCACGGGAGCCATGATCGTGGAGGGCTACGGGCTGACGGAGACCAGTCCCGTGACCCATGCAAACCCCATGGACGACTGGTCGAAGGTTCGGTTCGGTTCCATCGGCATCCCGATGCCCGATACAGAGGCCAGGATCATGGACATCGAGACCGGAACGAAGGTTCTGCCGATTGGCGAGATCGGGGAGCTCGTCATCCGTGGGCCCCAGGTGATGAAGGGCTACTGGAACAGGGAGCAGGAGACGAGGCAGGTCCTCCGAGACGGCTGGTTCTACACTGGCGACATCGCCAAGGTGGACGAGGACGGGTACTTCCAGATCGTTGATCGTAAGAAGGATATGATAATCGTGGGCGGCCTCAACGTCTACCCGAGGGACATCGAGGAGGTTCTATTCGACCATGAGGCTGTGGAACTGGCGGCGGCCATCGGCGTACCAGATGAGTTCCACGGTGAGGCTCCCAAGGCGTTCGTGGTCCTCCGGAAGGAGTACAGAGGGCGGCTCGCGGAGGAGGACCTCCTGGCGTACTGCAGAGAGAAGCTGGCCAAGCACAAGGTACCCAAGTATCTGGAGATCAGGGACGAACTGCCGACGACCCTCATTGGCAAGGTGCTGAGGCGGGAACTCCGGGACGAGGGTGAGGGGGAGTAATCCCTACGCCTTAGGCACCCCCCCACTCCCAGAAGGGCTTCGTCGACTCCTCTGGCGCCCGCTTTGTGAACAGGCTCACGACCACCGCTAGGATGAAGGCCACAATGAATGCCAACGCAATGGGAGGCACGAGCACGGGGTAGCCTTCGAGCTGTCGCCCGTAGATGAGGAGGGGGAGCAGGAACGCAATGGGCGGGATTATCAGGCATGAGTAGGCAGCGGCCCGCGTCATCCCCTTCCAGTACATCCCGAGGATGATGGGAATGGCCAGGGCAGATCCGCTGAGACCGAACACGAGGCTTGCGCCGATGAGGAGGGAGCGGAATGGGAACACGATTGCGATTCCCAGGGTGAAAAGGCCGATGACTATGATGAACACTCGGCTCCACTTGAACATCGATTCCTTCGTCACATCGGGGCGAACGACTCCGATCATGTCGTTGACGAGGAAGAGAGACGCGTATAGGAGCATGGCTGTGGACGTCGAGATGGCGGCGGCAAAGCCGCCGAGGAGTGCAACGATGCCTATCTCGGGGGGCAGGTGATTGAGGATTAGGATGGGGAAGGCCAAATCGGGGTCGTACCGGCCGGCTGCGGGGAGGGTGGGCTCGAGGACCCGGGTGGCGATGCCGATGAGGGGGATGGCCACCCAAGTAACTGCGATCAAGAGGGAGGCGAGCATCCCGCCCTTGATCATCTCCCTCACGGACTTGGAGCCCAGAAGGATGGAGGGCCAGAAGGGGGCGGACCAGGCAAACATGTTCGCGATCATGAAGTTCAGGAGGATGACCATCGGGAAGGCGCCGGCGAAGCCTAGGAGGCCGCCCTGGACGAGCGTGTAGGGGGAGTCCTCGTGGATCTTCCCCTCTACCGTCGCGGCTTGCGCGTGTAGACCCTCGAGACCACCAATCTGGGGAAGGGAGAGGACGAAGAGGGCCGCCGCCCAGACTCCGGCTAGAATGACGAATTGATGGACGATGTTGGTCCTGATGACGGAGAGGTAGCCCCCCAGGCCGATGTAGATAACGATGAAGGCGAAGAGGGCCATGGCGATTTGGATGGGGAAGCCTGTCACGACCTCCATGGCCAAGCCGAACCCTTTGATTTGAAGCATCGTGAACAGGACGACGAAGATTAGGCCCCACAACGCGGCGATGAACTGGAGGGGGCTCCGCCTCCTCCCCAGCTCGAACCGGGTCTTCATGGCCTCCGGAAGGGTGAAGGGAGGAGCCGCTGGCCTTCTCAGCCGGTAGCCGACGAAGAGGGCCATGACCAGGGCCACCATCCAGGCCAGGGCCCAGCCAACTACCGAGGCGTAACCGTGCTCGTAGGAGGTCCCAATCCCGCCGAAAAGCGAGACAGTGCTGATGAAGGAGCCGGACACGAGGAAGGCGAAGGCTAGATAGGAAACGACCCGGCCCCCGACAGAGAGTTCCAGGTACGACCGGACCCTGGTGGCCACCTGGTGGGCGATGAAGAAGATGACGACCAGATAGACGATGAAGGCGATCACGAAGGACCACTGTATCTCTGCCATCTAAGCCCCCTCCGGAATCCGGCGAATCAGGATATAGCCGAAGACCCACGGAAGTGCGTGGATGATGGCGTAGGCAATCCAGACAACAACGTAATGTTCCATCCCCTGCCTCCGCCGCCCGATGGAGCTTCACGTAGAAGAAACTTGTGTCCGAGTCACTCCGTTATACCAGGGGTGGCCCCGGGCCACAAAAGCAAAAATCACAGGATATCCTTAAGGACGGCTTCTATCTTCGATCGGGGGACCACGCCAACGATCCTGTCCACCACTTCCCCGCCCCTGAAGAATAGGAGGGTCGGAACCCCCATGATTCCGTACTTCACCGGAGACCGTGGATTGTCATCAATGTTGATCTTGGCGAAGGCCGCCCCGTCCGGATACACCTCCGCCAGCTCTTCGACGATGGGTGAGATAACTTTGCAGGGCTGGCACCAGGGGGCCCAGAAATCCACCACCACAACGCTCTCGCGCCGCACCATCTCCTCCAGCTTGTCGTCGGTGACGTCCTTGGGTTTGGTGGTCATGGCAGCCACTAGTGCGAAGGGGGATAAGACCCTAACTATCGACGGCGTCCAGGCTTCTTTCTCGCCTTCCGACGAGGCCTCTCTGGAGGCCTCTGGTGGGTCTTCCTGACCTTCTGGATCAGAGCCTCCGCATCCGCCTTCAGTTCCTCACCCACGAAACGACCTGTGAAGGCGTCTGCCCGAGCCGCTATGGCGAGCTTCGCTGCCAATCCTCTTGCGATGGGGCCCCTCTGCCAGTACGGCGCCTTATGGATCCAAGGGTGTTGGAAGAGCACCCCGTGCTTAGGCGGCCTGGTCCCCTTCCTGAGGTGCCTGAAAAGGGCCTTCTCCGCTCCGAGGAGCTGAATAGTGCTCGCCGGCATCCGGGCTAGCTCATCCAGCCCACCTGCGAATGAGAGCAGCCGGGCGCCAATGATGGGTCCGACGAGGTGGGCGATATTCGGTGCGAGGCTCCCAATCTTCTCCTCAATGTAGGCCTCCAAGGAGGACCGGCGGTGATGGACGTCCTTGACCTCCTCGGCCAAGGACTGGATGGCCCTCACGTCGATGGAGTCCANNCCCGGCTCCACCATGCGAGTCAACTCGGGGAAGTGCAGGGAGTACCAGTCCCTGAGCCTCTCCATCAAGAGGTTTGCCGTGTGCGTCATATCGTCCAGCGTCCTGACGGCCTGGATGATGTGGTCCGCGGGCTGAACAGCCCTCTTCATCCTGAGCCTGCCAAGGGCAATCATCGCCTCGCGCAGCATTGAGGTGTCGAAGCCGTAGTCCTCCGCCTTCAGGAAGGGCGGCGACTCAGTGGTGAAGACTCCTCCGAGGGCCTCCAGCCGCCTCTCCGTGACGAAGAACTCCGCTAGGCCTTCGGTGAGCTCCCTCTCTTCACGAAGAGCCTTTCTCTCTTCCATCTTCATCATGTTCCTGGCTAGGACCTGGGGGTCCCTGGGAAAGAGGACGTGCTTGACGACCTCCCCGTCCTCCGTAAGGAAGGTGCCGAACCAGGTTGAAATCAGAATCACAGACTCTTAAGGGAGGGGCCTATTAAAGCCTGTTTCGACACGATGCAAGCCGGGGCCAGCATTGGCTACGGATCGCAAGGTGAGATAGCGTCGGGGACCTAGCTATTTCGGGCTGCCAGCCTCAGGTGGGGGTTGGTACACCCAGAGGAGATGGCCCTCCGAGTCCTCCACGGCGAGGACCTTCCCAATGAAGTCCATATCGACGACCTTCGACTTCACCCCCTCTCGCCGCAGGTAGTCGTGGAACTTCTCGATTCCACCCTCCATCCTGAAGGTCACGATGGGGGCACTCCCTTCCAGGTCCCCCGCACGGTACAGGCCGATAGTCAAGTTCCCCGCATCGAACCTGGCCGCCCCCTTCCTGGACTCCAACAGGCGAAGACCCAGGACATCTCCGAAGAAGTGGACGGCCTGGTCCAGATCCTTGACCAGGAACCAGATGTGGCTGACGACGCTACCCGTTAGGACCATGCAACCATGAGCCCTAGACTCGGGACTTACTTACCCTTTGACCCCGCCTTCTCACCCTTTAGAGCCCCAAGTTCGTCAGGCTTCAGGACGCCGACTTCCGTGATGTATCCCGCTATGTACCTGGCTGGCGTGATGTCGAAGGCGGGGTTGCGGACTCCGCTGCCTTGGGGGGCTATCACCTCGCCGCCCACCGCCTTCACCTCCTCCTCCCCCCTCTCCTCGATGGGGATCTCCTTCCCGCTGGCGATGGAGAAGTCGAAGGTGCTCACGGGCGCCGCCACGTAGAACGGTATGCCATGCTCCTTGGCAAGGACGGCCTTCTCATAGGTGCCGATCTTGTTGGCTACGTCACCATTCCCCGCTATCCTGTCGGCTCCCACGATGACCACGTCCACTTCCCCGCGGGACATGAGGAGGCCGGCGGCGTTGTCCGCTATGATGGCGTGGTCGATGCCCTCCTGGGACAGCTCCCAGGCCGTCAGCTTGGCTCCCTGGAGCCGCGGCCGGGTCTCATCAACGAAGACGAAGACCCCTCGGCCCGCCTCCTTCGCCGCCCGAATGGGGGCGAGAGCCGTCCCGTAGTCCACTGCCGCCAGGGCGCCGGCGTTGCAATGCGTGAGGACCTTGGACCCTTCCCGTAGTACCTCCAGGCCGTGCTCGCCCATGGCCCGACAACGCCGCACGCTGTCCTCGGCGTACTCCTCCGCCGCCTTCACCAGGTCCTTCCCCTCCCTGGCAGACTCCAGCATCAGCTCCGTGGCGTAGAATAGGTCGTGCCCCGTGGGCCTGGTGGACTTCAAGTGGCGAGCCACCTCCTCCAGGTCCATACCCTGAAGCTGGGCCTGGGCCATGCCGTAGGCGGCCGTGGCGCCGATGGCTGGAGCACCCCTCACGACCATATCGGAGATGGCGAAGCCCACCTCCCTGTAGTCCCGGGCCTCGAAGATCTTGAACTCTCCTGGCAGCAGCCGCTGGTCTATGAGTTTGACGACGTCCCCCTCCATCCAGACAGTCCTCGCCTCCATGAGGTTCCCACCGACGGTCACCCTCATGGGCTTTCGCCCCTAAAAGGGTGGAGTCAGAGCCTCCTCAAGGAACGGAGAAGCCTACCCAGCTTGGGCGGGTCCACGGCCTTCTTCATGTCCCCCACGAGGGAGCCGTAGTAGGCAACCTGCTCCTCCACCCTGGACAGCTCCTCCATCAAGGAGGTCTCCTCCCTCCCCAGGTCCTCGAGCTCCTTCTCCAGCTCCCGCTTCATACGGAGCCACCTCCGCTGTTCCTCCCAGATGGAGCTGTCGGTGGCCATGCTCATCTCCCCGGTTCGAAGGGCGGGAAGGTGGTGACGTCTGCGGAAGTCTCCGGCGGCTCGAAGAGGGCCTCCTCGATGACGGCCAGCTCTCTCTTGACCTTCTCCAGCTCGCCGCGAAGGACGCTCCGCCTCCGGCGGAGGTCGACGAGCTCACTCTCTATCCGTGCCTTCCTGGCGCGCCACTTCTCCAGCTCTTCCAGAGCCACCAGTATGTTAGAAGATTCCATCCCCGCGACTCGTGCAATCCTCTCGGATGTATAAATAGGTGCGGTTGGACGCGGTGTTGAGCCATGGCATCGCTCCGGCCTCGGGCGATAAACATTAATCACGCGGCGGTTGTCCGTCGCTCTGATGCGGCAACCATCGAAGGCGTTGGATCTAGAGGCCCTAATGACACTTCCAAACATCTTCGGTGCTCGAGTCGCTCCAGACCGGAAGCACGTCGCCCTGAACATTCACCGCCTGCATCCCAACGTGGACGTCTTCCTCCTACCGCTGGATGGGGAGGGAGGTCTGACGGCTCTGACTAAGACGCCGGAGATGACCATCTTCAAGGACTGGGCGCCAGATTCCCAGTCGATTCTGGTCTCGGAGGATAAGGGAGGGAACGAGCGGGATGCGCTCTACAGAGTCTTCCTCGAGGAGCCGGGCACCCTAGATCCGCTGACCGATCTGGGGCCAGAGTACTATCTCCGGAGTGGCGAGTTCGGGCCTAAGGGGGACTGTCTCGTCTACGCCGTGAACTACGACTTTGAGAAGGGGAAGGAGCTGGAGATCTTCCGAGTGATCGTCCACGACCTGGCCACGGGGGATCGAGACACCATCGCCGTCCCGGAGAAGCGGGGATGGATCTACCCCAGAATCAGCCCCGACGGGGAGAGGGTGCTCTACAACCGCAAGGACTTGCACCCCTCAGGCATACAGTACTGGGTCGTGGGCATCGATGGCAGCGACGACCACGAGATCCTCAACTTCGGCGACAAGGCCAAGGTCTCTGCAACCTGGACCTTCGATGGCCGCGTCGCCTTCATTACCGACTCCCTGGATGGCGAACTCCAGGACGCTGGCAGCATCGGCATCCTCGAGCTGGATGAGGGGGATATCGAATGGGTGGCGCGAGCTCCGGAGGACGGCCGCTACTTCGAGAACGTCTACTGTCCCTGGCCCAGGCATCACCTCGTCATGGTCGAGACTCGCGACGCTCGCGACAGGCCGTACATCATGGAGATCGAGTCGCGGGAAACCTTCAATGCAGCGCCTCCTCGCGGGAATCTGGCGCCCTTGGGTCCTGTGGGAGACGGGCGATGGGCAGGCCTGTACTACAGCTCCATCAACCCCGCGGATGTGGTGATCTTCGACCCGCGGCGGCCTGACCCTAGTGGCTTCCAGAACTTGACCAACATCCTCTCTATGACGTCGGTGCGCAGGGAGGACCTGACGCCGGCGGAGGACTTCCGGTGGAGGGCGTCCGATGGAATCGGTCTGCATGGCTGGCTGTACCGGGCGCGAAACCCGAACGGGAAGACCGTGGTCTTCGTCCACGGGGGACCCACCGCCCACTCGGAGGACTTCCTTAACGCGCAGATCCAGTACTACTGCTCCCTGGGGTTCAACGTCCTCGATCCAAACTACCGCGGGTCTACGGGCTACGGAAATAAGTTTCGGGAGCTCATCAAGGAGGATGGGTGGGGTGGGAAGGAGCAGGAGGACATCCGGACGGGAATCCGGGA
>JABAOH010003220.1_pt4 | contig 26954 bp, 22 predicted proteins | sample 7062181 | NCBI WGS metagenome assembly JABAOH01 (sample SAMN14538630, study PRJNA623070) | marine sediment metagenome | biome: marine biome [ENVO:00000428]; feature: marine pelagic biome [ENVO:01000023]; material: deep marine sediment [ENVO:00002113]; isolation source: pool of 5 deep marine... | reverse complement strand
AGGGTCCAGAGAAGTCAGCTCGAGGAAGACCTCAAACCGTCCTCTGTGAAATTTCTTCTGGAGAATGGTCCGCAGTCTGCTCTCGATCGCGCCGATCTGGGCCCCCCTGTAATTCCAGTCCAAAAACCGGTGGTTCAAACTCCTGACGCTGAATTTCACCGACAGTGTCCTGGAATCCGACTTTTTCTCCGCAAATCCAGTCATGCTCTGGATCATAAGACCGTCTCCTCTCCTTCCAGAAACTGAAGGTCGTACAATTTCTTATAGATCCCGTTTTTCCTGCAGAGCTCCTCATGCGTGCCGATCTCGGCGATCTTACCTTTGTCCACCACAAGGATCCGGTCTGCGCTCCTGACGGTAGACAGGCGGTGAGCAATCACAAAAGTGGTTCTGTCCTTCATGACATTCGCCAGGGCGACCTGGATGAGTTTTTCCGATTCCGCATCCAGTGCGGATGTGGCCTCATCCAGGATCAAAATCGGAGGATCCTTGAGCAGGGCCCTCGCAATGGCCAGCCTTTGCTGCTGGCCGCTGGAGAGCAATGTCCCGCCTTCCCCGATGTTCGAATCATACTTTCGGGGAAGCTTCATGATGAAATCATGGGCTTCGGCCAGCCTGGCGGCGTTTTCTATTTTATCCAGGGGCATGTCTTCCAGGCCGTACGCGATGTTGTTGCGCACCGTGTCGTTGAACAGGATGAGCTCCTGAGTCACAAGCCCGATCTGAGAACGAAGAGAGGAGAGGCTGACTTCACGAATGTCGATCCCGTCGAGAGTGATCCGTCCGGATGTGGAGTCATAAAACCGGGACAGGAGGTTGATGATAGTCGTCTTCCCGGCCCCGCTCAGCCCGACGAGCGCAACCCGTTCGTTCGGCTTGACCTGGAAACTGATATCCTGGAGGACGGGCATCATATCGTTGTAGCTGAAAGACACTTTCTCGAACTTCACTTTTCCCTTGACCGGAGGCAGAGGATACGCACCCGGATGTTCCTCGATCTGCGGGACACTCTTCAGGATCTCCTCGATCCTCTCATAACAGGCCACTCCCTGCTGGATTGTGTTGTTGGCCCGGCTCAGACGCCTGATGGGCGTGTACATCATAAAAATCGCCATGATGAACGAAGTGAAATCGCCGGGTGTCATGTATCCCCGAGATATCCGGGTCGAGCCCACAACAAGAATGAAGGCCCCGAGAATACCGCCCACAAATTCCATGAAAGGAGACGAGAAGCTTCCCACCTTGGCCAGCTTCAAGTTTATCTTGAAATAACTCAAAGTGGCCCGGAAAAACTTCTTTATCTCAAATTTTTCCATTGTAAATGTTTTCACGATCTTATTCCCGGTAATGCTCTCATGGAGCAGGTTGTAAATCCGGGCCATTTTTTCCTGGCTCAGCATCCCTTTCTTCTTGAGCTGACGGCTGAAGAGAATCAACGGAACGATAGCCAGAGGAGTTATCACAAGAGAGAGAAACGCCAGCTGCCAATCCGTGATGAATATTTTTGTCAGAAGAGCCAGAAGCATGAAAGCAGACAGGAGGAGGTCTCCCATGCTGCCCGAAACGGCCTGCTGGATCTTTTCCACATCGTTTGTCAACCGGGACATCAATTCTCCGGTCGGCTTATAGTCAAAGTAATCCGAAGACTGATAGATCAGGCTTTCGAAAAGGTCATCTCTCAGTTTTTTAACGACTTTATGCCCGATAGACTTCATGAAAAAAGAGGACAGAAACGTGAATATTCCTTTGCCGAAGACGACTATCACCAGGAGCAAAGGGATGAGCCAGATGAACTGCTCTTCGACGGTCTGCAGCTTTCGAAAAACAAAACCCAGGAGGCTGACCTTCCCGCCCTCTGCGGGCAGCTCGCTCTGAAGCATCATGTGGTCGATGATCGGCTGCACCAGATCCACGAACGCATACGTAAAAAAGGCCGCAAACACGCTGAAGAGGAGAGATAGACTCAGCCTGTTTTTCTCTCCGAGAGTCAGTTTGAAAAGCCGGAATATTTCTTTCATTCTTTATGATGAAGGTTTGGAGAAGATCCTCTCCGCGATCTCGAACGCGTTCAGAGTTGAACCTCTGGTCAAGTTATCCGTGACCGTCCAGACCCAGAAGCTGTTGGGAAGTGATTCTTCCCTCTTGATCTGACCCACGCAGATCTTTTCTTTTCCTGCAACCGAAACAGGACTCAATTTATCAGGAAGAGTGGGTTCGAAGAGGGGATGTTCCTTGAAAAGATCTTTCAGACCCTGAATGTTTGTTTTTTTCTTCAACTCCAGATAAGTCATGATCGAATACCCAAAAAAAACAGGCGCTTGCACGATGGATAAGGAGAGGGGAAAATCCTTACCGGGCAGGACCCGCCGGATCTCTGAGTTGATCTGTTTTTCCGCAGAAGAAAAGCCGTCCTTGTCGGGCTTCTCCGTCTGGGAAAGGAGGTTGAAAGCGATCTGTTCTTTAAACACGTTCTTCGACAACGACTCGCTGCTCAACAGGCAGTAACTCTGGTCTGCCAGCTCCCGGACTCCTGACTCCTCAAAAGCCGAGACCGGCTGGAGGATGAAAGAGACGGCCTTCACCAGACCGAACCTCTGGATCATTGCGTGAAACACATGGGAGAGTACGACCGTAGCCGGATGAGGATTCGCGATTATTCCCGGGACTTTTTTTTCAATGACATCGTCATTCACTCCCGCCACGACGACCGGAACATTCTTTTCCGAGTTGAAGGCTTCGCTCAAATCGATGGCTTGAAACTTTTGTGAGCCGGCGAGAGCCCCAACCTGCCGGTTCACTTTTTTATCTGCGGCCAGAAAAACCAGGTCCGCATCCTGCAGCGAATCTTTATCCAGATGATGGATGACTTTTGGTTCCCCCCGGAACTCCGTCAGTTTGCTGTATTCCTCTTCGACGTCCGGGTCGAAAAAATCAATGTCACTCAGAGGAAAGCTCTTTTTGCTCAAGACGTTTTTGAGCTCTTTCCCGCGCAGAGAATCCGTGCCGACCAATGCGACTCTGATCTTTTTTGTCTTTCCCATTTTCCAAAGACAGAAACCTCAAAGAGATTTTTTGTACTCGGTCATCAGGTAGTACATCTTATCCTTGAGGGCCAGCTTCTTTTTCTTCAGCTCTATGACTTCCTGTTTTTCCTCTTCGGTAAGGAAGTTCTTGGCCTTGAGTTTTTCCAGTTTTTTGTCGTACTGCTGGTGCTGTTTGTTGGCTTTTTTGAATTCTTCGTTTTCTTTCAGCAGTAACTCTCTGAGTTCTTTTTCTCGCATTACGCGTTCCTCCGTGCTAAAGAATATCACAACATATTCCCTATTTCAATTTGGTCCTCTCCCTGAACAATTCCTCCAATCGATCCACTAATGAAGACCAGGAAAACCCCCGGATTTTCTCGTATCCGGCTTTGGCCAGCCTGAGCCGGAGCCCCTCATCCGCGATCAGTCGAACGACCTGCCGACGGAGCAGCGATGGATACGGAAAAGGAACGACGAGCGCGGTTTGGCCGTGAACTGCAAAATCTCTCGTACCGCTCCGCGTGCAGACGACCGGAATCCGGCAGGCCATGGCTTCGGCAGCCGTATTCGACCATCCCGCGCGTCTCTCCCCGCTGACGAAGATGTCCGCCTGAGAGTAGAGCCAGGCCATCCGGTTCTGCGGGAGGTCGAGGTGGAACTCATGCGGTAGGCGTGTCTTGATCATCGGCCTGGGGTCTCTCCGGTCATCCCCGACGAGGCTGTCGAACAGGACGAGTTTGATGCGGGGATATTTCCTTCTTAGACCTTCCACAGCCCGGATCACCTGCCGGACGCCTTTCCTTCTTCTGTAGACACGGCCGTAGCAGAGGATGCGGAACTCATCCGTTCGGGCTTCTCTCTCCACAGGACGGAAGAATTCGGAGTTCACTCCACCCGGAGCGCGGAAACACGAAACTCTGTATTTTCTCTCGATCCGGCGGCAGATTCCCTCAGAATTCCCGAGGAAGAGATAATTCTGCTGGGTGACTTCTCTTTCCTGTTTATGGCCCTCCAGAACAAAATAGAAGGATTTAACACGCGCTTCCAGCTTCTCGAAATACGGAAGTATCGAGTACTCGCTGCAGAGGCCGACATCGAAGCTCTCTTCGCCCAGAGAAGATAGGGGCTTTGTTACACCTTTAAACTCAAGCCAATCCGGCTTGCTTCCCTCGGGATGGAACAGGACGTACTGATGGCCTCTCTTGGAGAATTCGTTGCCGATCTCCAGGTAGCGCCGGACGCCTCCGAAAACCTCGACATGCGGGAGCAGCGCAGCAATCTTCATTTTCCTAATGTGCACAGTATTAATGGGGACAGTCCCCAATGACTCACAGGGATGTTCCCCGACGGGACACCTTATATCAATTTTTTCTGATGATGGTCAAATTCAATATCTCTGAAATGCGCAGAATTCTTCTTTTTTGTGTTAACGAACAAAAACTCTATTAAAAGTAGGGCCATGGCGAGCGTTCGGACCAGAAAAAATCCATAAAAAACAACTTAATAATTGACATTGCTCAGACGGGAAATTATACTAATGAGCGATTTTGAGTTAGACCTAAAAACACGGCGAGGTAGCTCAGTCGGTAGAGCGAGAGACTGAAAATCTCTGCGTCGGCGGTTCGATTCCGTCCCTCGCCACATCCCGCAATTCCCGTCCGCATATCCAAACAGCTGAAAAATTTCTTTATCTTTTGACAATTTTAATGCCAATCCGATTAACCCTTCAGTAACAGCTGGCAGAAGCTTTTTAATTATAAAATCAGGAAATATAAACTTATGAGATGAAGTTCAAATTGAAAGTCAGAAGAAAACTCGGCTTGCTTCTTCTTGAGTTGTAAAAAATAAGAATTGAAGTTCTTAGAGGAATAACTCAGAAGACTTCAACGAAACTCATTGGAAGACTCAGAGACACCTAGATTTTCTCCAATTTTTCCGCATCAACTAAATCTTGTTTTCTTCCCGATGCCCTTTTGCTTTTGATTAAATCCTCCTTGGAGATAAAAAAGACCTGCATGTCACCATATTGACCTGTTGTACGTTTTTTCCAGGCTTCAGAGAAAATAATCCCTTTTATCGACGTTAACAGATCGATTCTCAGTGGAGCTATGCCTAATTGGATAACTTGATCGATCTCGAGAAAATCCTGAGTGCCCAGATCTATGTCAGTGAAGCCAAATTCCCGAATGGCAGACAATACGCGTTCCGCATTGTCTTCAGTTGAATCAATAAGAATGTCAATGTCTCTGGTGAAACGAGGCTCGGCATAAAAACTATAGGCGAATCCCCCAGTGATGAGATATCGGACGTTATTATTGTTTAATAACGCGATAAACTCTCTGAAATCCTTTTCGACTCTCATTTTTTACGCTGTAGTAAATCTCCCTGAGATATTGAAGAGTATCTAATTTTTCTTCAGGAGACTGGGATTTCCAATACTGGATATCCGATTGTTCAGCTTTTTCGATAGAAAGTTTTGTTACGTGATTTTTCACATGCTCATTCTATCAGACTGGATAAAAACAGACAACACATCAGAGCTATCCGAATCGCTGGCCAGGATGACGCTCTTTGCAACATCTGTCACTTTTTCAGGACAAAAAACATTCAAACTCACTGAATCAACCCCTTGCGCTGATTGGCACATATCTTGCTCATATAAAAGGCAAACAGAGGAGGAGTCTAGACTCGCACGAATAGACGTGGTTTATTTCTCTCATGTATAATACTTCCGCAGAGGGAACCAAAAAATGAAAAAATTCATTCCCGTTCTCGCCGCTCTTATCCTCAGTCTTGCACTCCTTGCCCAGGAAATCCAACACGAAACCATAGTGGTCAACATCGAAGTTCCGGTCAGAGTATTCGATGGAGGCCAATTCGTCGAAAACCTGACTATAGACGATTTTGAGGTCTATGAGGATGGGAAGCTCCAGAATGTTGTGGCCGTTTATTTAATCAAAAAGACGAAAATCGAAAGAAAAGAAGAGAAGGAAAAATTCGAGCCTGAAACATCAAGAGACTTCTTTCTCTTCTTTGAAGTCACTCAGTATACGCCCAGAATGGAAGACGCCATCAATTACTTCATTCAGAATGTCTTGCTTCCGGGCGATAATCTCGTGGTTGTATCCCCGATGAAAACCTACAGGATGAAGGGTGAGACTTTAGAAGTGCTGCCCAAGGAAGAAGTTGTCAAACAGCTCAGAGGGATTTTGAGAAAGGATGCGATGATGGGCAGTGTTGAATACAGGAGTACGGTTGAAGAGCTGACACAAATAGCCAGGGCTCTATCATCAACGATGAGGGGAGGGGAAAGTATACTCGACAGCAGTATTGATGCTGGGATCATGGAAATGGATGAGGATATGAAGCTTGAATATTTACTTGACCTATATGCAGTTTCTCTGGAGAAATTAGAATACATAAGGTCAATAGACCAGCAGAAGCTATTGGAGTTTGCGAAATTCTTGAAAGAGAAAGAGGAGCAGAAGTATGTATTTCTGTTTTATCAGAGAGAATTCATACCACAAATAGAGCCAAAGCTATTGGCTGAAAAACTGGGGGAATACCAAGATAGACCGAATATTCTTTCAAGCATTTCAAATCTTTTTCAATCCTACATAAGACCCATATCCATTGATGTCGATAAAATCAAGAAAGCGTATGCGGACGCCTCTGTCGCGATTCATTTTTTATTCTTCACAAAGCCCGCTGAGCACATTCCAGGAATATACTTTGAGGAACATTCAGAGGATATCTTCGCTCCCTTCCTGGAGATGTCAAAAGCCACAGGCGGCCTGGCCGAGAGCTCATCAAATCCCCAGTTTTTGTTCGAGAAAGCAGTCGAGGCTTCTGAAAATTACTATCTCGTGTATTATTCCCCTGCCAATTACAGAAGAGACGGGAAATTCAAAAGCATTAAAGTCAAAGTCCGAGGCAAGAATTACAGGGTCACTCACCGAGCCGGATATTTTGCGAATTGAGAAGAAGAGGTCTCCCTTGATAGTGAAGAATTATCGGAAATCAGCTAAATTGTTTGAATACGCATGCGCCATGTTAGTCTTCTTCTTTGCCTTTGCTTTGGGGAGCTTGAGCTTTTCTCAGGAAGAAACAACAGATAACAATCAAGCCAAGTTAAAAGAAATTCTTGAGAAGACAGCCGATTATTGTGAAAGATTAAAAAAGATGGCGTTGCATTTTGTCTGCCACGAGAATATTGAAGAGAACATTTATACTTATAAAGCAGTCGAAACCGTTCCAGCCGACCAACTCAGGTCAGCGACAGCTCTCGGAAGAGTATCTTTGAGATTGAAAAAAAAGAAATCCAATTCCTATGTCTATGATTACCAAATGATCAAAAAGGGAGCCAAGAGGGAAGAAAAGAGAATTCTTCTGAAAGAGAATAAAAAAGAAAAACATGAAGAAAACGCAGAATTGAAAATGCAGAGATTCATGGCCAAATACCTGGTCTACGGTCCTATCGGCTTCTTGAGCCGGTCCTGGCAAAGTCAATTCAATTACGAGATAGTCGGGACAGAGGATATTGAAGGAAGAAAAACTTTAATCATCAGCGCAATTCCTAAAGAAGAAAGAGAAGAGAATTATTACTCTGGAAAGATCTGGGTGGAAGAAAATGATTTCAGCATTCTGAAGATAGAATGGGATCCGAAGTATATTAAAGGATACGAAGAAGAGGTTTCATCTATGGCTGGGACTTTGAAAAGAACTTTAAACTGGGCAGTATATTATGAAGTGGAAAAGAATGGAGTCAGGTTTCCGAGCCGGCAATTGATAGAGGAGATTTATGAAGCCATTGAGGACAAGCCACATCCCAAATACACAGTCTCCATTGTTTACGATAACTACAAATTTTTCACCGTAGAAGTGGAAGTGCAATGGCGTTAGAATAATAGACTTCTGATTTTTAAAATTTTTGACAGGAAAATATTGATCCTTCCGGATTATAAATCCAGCGACTTCAAAAAATCCTTGAGCTTCGGGCCGAACTCAGGTCTCTTTAGCGCTAAGGAGATTGTGGCTTCGAGGAATCCCATCTTATCCCCGCAGTCGTACCGGTCCCCCTCGAACAGCACCCCGTAGACAGATGGCTTATCGAGGAGGTACTTGATCCCGTCCGGGAGCTGCATCTCCCCCCTGTGGTCGGGCTTCGTCTTCCTTATGCCCTCGAAAATTTCGGGTGTGAAGACGTATCTCCCGAGACTGGCCAGGTCGGAAAAGGCTTTCTCCGGTCCGGGTTTTTCGACCAGGTCCTCGATCTGGAATACTTTTTCCGTCACCTGCCGGGGCTTGACGATCCCGTACATCCTGGTTCCTTCCTCATCCGTGCGTCCGAGAACGATAGCCGAAGCCTGGTACTCGTCGTAGGCGTCGATCAACTGCTTTGTGCACGGCACCTCGCTGTCATAGATATCGTCAGGCAGGAGGACGGCAAAAGGCTCTTTTCCCACGAACTTCTCCCCCATCAGAACCGCATGTCCCAGCCCGAGGGGTTCCTTCTGACGGATAGCACAGAATTCCGCGAGCCCGGATATCCTCTGGACTTCTTCGAGATAATCGCGCTTTCCCTTTTCTTCCAGAAACCGCTCCAGTTCAGGACTGATGTCAAAAAAATCCTCCATGCTGGATTTCCCGCGGCTGGTGATGATGGCGATGCTCTCTACTCCGGACTGGACCGCTTCCTCGACAGAGTAGAGGATCAGAGGTTTGTCGATGACCGAAAGCATTTCTTTCGGCTGGGACTTTGTCGCAGGGAGGAACCGTGTCCCGAAACCTGCCGCCGGAATGATGGCCTTTCGAATCTTCATCGTATCTCCTTAAACAGGAAAGAGAATATCTTTCCCGGGCTGAGGCGCAATGGACTCCGCTTGAGAATTTTCCGTGGTTCTTTCTTCTAAGTCTTTTAGAATTTATAGCTTACAGCGACAGTGGCGACCCAGATCGACATATTGTACGTGCCGGGCATGGCTGTCGCGTAGTCCGGGTCGGTCGCCTGGAGCACCGGGTCAATAAATCTTTCTTTCCCCTTCAGGTACTCCATCCCGAAATCTATATTCAGCCCGTTCAGGCTGTATCCAAAGCCGGCTGTGATGGCGTTGAAATCGAAAATCGGAAGCAGGACATTCATGGTCCGGTCCGGAGCCGGGGAAGGATCGTGATAATACCCTCCCCTCAAGGAGAACGCTTTCATCCTGTATTCTGCGCCGATCCGGATCTGGAGGGCATCCTCCCAGTACAACGGCCGGGCATCATCGCCGCTGGTCTCCATCATCTGGGCCCAGAATATGTCCACGAATTTGGTTTCCATCACATCGATCGTGGACCACTGGGTCCACTGCAGATCACCGGTCAGAGTCAATCCGTCTATTGGCTCGAACGCGACTCCTCCCGCGATCCACGTCGGCCATCGGACTTCTCTTTCAATATCGGATGTGCTGTTCAACGACGTTCCTAAAGCCGTGCCCAGATCATCCATACCGCTGATGGTCGCGTCTCCTTTGAACTTCACCGTGCTGGCGGTCCGGTAGGTGAGCCCGAAGCTGAGCTTTTCCATTGGTTTGAAAAGGACTCCGATCGTCGCCCCATAACCCCATCCGGTCATGGTCTCCTCATACTGCCCGAGGTCCACCACGGGAAGAGGCGCTTCTGTTTCTCCGGCATAAGTGGCAATGTCGAACTTTGCGTAATTGACATTGAACGTCGCTCCGATGGACAGTGCGTCACTGATCTTGAAGCTCAGCACCGGTGAAAAAGTCACCATTCTTATCAAACTCTCCCATTTGATGGTGGGATTTCCTCCAGAAACTGCCGCAAAATCTTCCCCGTCCCACTTTGCCCCGAGACCTGAGGGAACATAGACGCCGAATCCGACCACCACTTTCTCGCTGACAGGATGATAATAGGCCGCCATCCCGGAAAGGTAGTGCTTCGTCTCTGTCGTCGCGTTCACCACAGTCACAGGTCCGAGCGGAGGGACATCCACGTCCAGCCGGTATTTGCTTGTCGGGATGATATCCGAGCCGTAGAACCCGAAATATTTCTTGTTGAAAACGGAGATTCCAGCCGGATTCCAGTAAATGGCGCTGTAATCATTCGCCAGACCCACAAAGGCTCCACCCATGGCCAGAGCTCTCGACCCGAGGCTGTTCAGGTTCAAACCGTTGGCCAGGGCCAGGCTGCTCGAAACACACAGGAACAGAACAGCCGCGATGCTAATCTTCACTCTTCTCATGCTGACCTCCATCTCTAATTTTCTTCTGTTTACTAATTTTGGAATTCTTTGTCAAATGAAATGCACACCGCTCTTCAGGACCTTTTTCTGGAAATTATCCGTTGAATAAGCCTACACGGACTGGACTTCCTTGATCTCGGGGACCCTCTTTTTTATGAAGCGGGTAATCCCTTGGGTCAAGGTCATTTCCCTCATTGGACATCCCTCGCAGGCGCCTAACAGCCTGACCTTCACCACGCCTTCTTCCGAGACCTCCACGAGCTCCACATCTCCCCCATCAGCCTTGAGATGAGGCCGGATCTCATCCAGGGCTTTCTCGACATTTTCTTTCATGCGGCTCTCTCCTTAAATTTTTTCTCCTGTCTGAGTCCATACTATATTCCATTCCGGACAATTTCTCAATGTTTATTGGGGTCAGGCTTTGATAAATTTGATAATTATGAAGTTCTCAAAAACATATTTGATTATTATCACATTTTTCTTTTTTTCCATTAAAGCGAAACTTAATGTCCCACAAGTTATCAAAGTTTTCAAAGCCTGACCCCGTCAATTATTAGAAATTTTTTCAGCTTTTCCTCTTGACAATTCTTTGAAAGTTGTTATTTTCTTGTTAAGGAACCGATGGAAGAAATCGAAATCATGAGCTGGTTGACTCTGGATGCCATAAGTCAAGCGGCGGAAACAAGTGAAACGGTGGGAGACCTGCAGGTGGGACACTGCAAATCCGTGTTCTGTCAGATTGAAGAGGATTACCTAGAACTTTGCTACAGCGACACAACAGCGAATTATCTCAGGCGCTTTGAGGATAAAGATGAATTCGAAGCCGCTCTCGCACAACGCAAAGAGGAAGAAGGAGAAGCTTCTTACGAAGAAAATCCGGGATACAAAGATGAAGATTTTGCCGGCGAAGAAGAGGACGAAGAACTGGATTTAGAGATCAGCGACGAGCCTGAAAACTTCTGATCCAGTTTTGAAATTTATCCCGCGCAATCCGCTCAACGCTCTCATCCCTCAGTCATTCAGCAAGTAACGGCCAACAGAATCAGACGTTTCCCGTACGTCTCTCCCCCTTTTCCTTTACCTGGCTATCCTTTTTCGCCCTGTTCATCCTCTCCATTTTTGATCTTTTTTTTGAGCTGGTTGAGCATATTCAAGGCATCCAGGGGGGCCATCTCAGAAATCGGGCACATTTCGATCATCTCTTTGATGTCTTTGAGCAGCTCCTGCTCTTTATCTTCCTTAAACAGAAGAAGCTGCGCTTTATCCCGTTTTTTCGAAGAGCGGTACGCGAGCCTCGGGAGTCCGGCGTCATCCAACTCCTGTTTCTCCAGGTTGAAAAGGATCTCTTTGGCTCTGTCCACAACGGCCCGAGGAATCCCGGCGAGCTTGGCCACATGAATTCCATAGCTCTGGTCTGAAGGCCCTGAGACGATCTTCCTCAGGAAAACAATATCGTCTTTTCTCTCTTTCACAGTCACGTGATAATTCTTGATACGCGATAACGTCAACGCCAGCTCGGTCAACTCGTGGTAATGAGTCGCGAACAGGGTCTTGGCCCGGATATCTTCCTTTTCATGGAGGTGCTCAGCGACAGCCCAGGCGATGCTCAGTCCATCAAAAGTACTCGTTCCTCTGCCTATTTCATCCAGCAAGATCAGGCTTTTCTCCGTGGCGTTATTCAAGATCCGGGCCGTCTCGAGCATTTCCACCATGAACGTGGACTGACCGACGCTCAGAAAATCCATGGCCCCGATTCGGGTGAAGATACGGTCGACCACGCCTATAGAAGCTTCGCGCGCGGGCACGAAAGAGCCCATCTGGGCCAGGATGCAGACCAAAGCGACCTGCCTCAGGTAGGTGGACTTTCCCCCCATATTCGGCCCTGTCACGATCAGAATCTGATCTTCCTCCCGGTCCAGGAATGTGTCGTTGGGGATAAAAGGCTCGTCGTTTGTCACTTCGATAACCGGATGCCGACCCTCCACAATCCTGATCCTGTCCTGAGTGTGGACTTCCGGACGGCTGAAATTCCGGACGGACGCAAGCTCTGCCAGCGAGGAGAGAACATCCAAGGCTGCGACCGCCTGAGCAATCTTCTGAAGCCTTTCAGTCTCCTTCGAAATCCTCTCCCTGACTTTGAGGAACAGGTCATACTCCAGCTCCGTGATCCGCTCCTCGGCATTCAGGACCTTCTCTTCGTATTCCTGGAGTTCGGGTGTGATAAACCGCTCTGAATTCGCCAGGGTCTGTTTCCGGATATAACCATCCGGAACAAGGGACAGGTTCGGCTTGGTGACTTCGATGGAGTACCCGAACACTTTGTTGTAGCGTATCTTCAAAGAAGAGATCTTTGTTCTCTCTCTTTCTTTTTTCTCGAGAAGGGAAATAAAGCTTTTTCCGGAATGGCTCAATTTCCTCAGCTCATCCAGTTCGGAATTGTACCCCTCCTTAATAATCCCTCCCTCGGTCAACAGAAAAGCGGGTTCATCCCGGATCGCTTTGTCGATCAAATCCACAAGGTCCCGGGCATCGTCCCAATTTTTCCGGATCTTTTTGACTATCTTAGACGTGAGCGGCTTGATGGTCTTCTGAATATGAGGGAGAGGCAGAAGAGATTTTTTCAGCGAGATGAGGTCGCGCGCGTGGGCGACTGCCAGAGAAATTTTTCCCGTCAGGCGTTCAAGGTCAAAAATCTCTTTCAGACACCCTCTCAATTCCTGCCGTTCGATGATGTGATCGAGAAACTCCGAGACGGCCTCCAGTCTTCGGTTGATCTCGGAGCAGTCGAGCAGAGGCTGAAGGAGCCAGCTCCGGAGGAGTCTTCCCCCCATAGAAGTCACTGTGCAATCGATGATATCGAGGAGCGAATCTTTAACGCTCCCGTCCCTCAAGTTTCTCACGAGTTCCAGGTTCTTTATCGTCGTCGCATCCAGGACCATCTGGACGTCGGTTTGGATATACGAGACCTTATGAATCAGAGAAAGGGAATCCTTCCTCACATTTTTCAGATAATCCAGAAGGGCGCCCGCTGCAGAGACGGCAAGGTGTTTATCCTCCAGGTCGAATCCTGCCAGAGACTTGACCTTGAAATGTCCCTCCAGAATACTTTTGGCCTGGGAATAATCAAACACCCACTCCTCGAGCGGACTTTTCAAGACCGACACCATGTTGTTGCGCAAAAGGACTTCAGTCAGCTTCTCCTCCTGGCCTTCCGGAAATATGATCTCCTTCGGAGCAATCCTGAAAAGCTCATCGCCAATGATCCTTTTATCCCGAGAATCACTCTGAGCGGTTTTCATCTGGCCTGTGGAGAGATCGATCAATGCCAGCCCCCAGCTTTTATCTTCCAGGTATAAACTGGCGATGTAGGTACTTTCTTTGGCCTCCTCGAGTTCAAATTCGACCGCAGTTCCCGGTGTCAGGACCTTGACCACGTCTCTTTTGACAACGCCTCTCGCCTGCTTGGGATCCTCCACCTGCTCGCAGATAGCCACTTTAAATCCCCGCTTGAGAAGCTTCGCGAGATAGGATTCAGCGGCATGATAGGGAATTCCGCACATCGGAACTTTCTGGCGGGATGTCAGAGCGATCTCCAGCACGGCGGAGGCGACTTTCGCGTCCTGGTAAAACATCTCGTAGAAATCCCCGAGCCGGAAGAAAAGAAGCGCATCCTGGTGCTCTTTTTTGATTTTCTGGTACTGCTGCATCATCGGCGTGAGCGAGTTTTTTTTGGCCATTTTCTTGAATTCACTATACTCGCAGAGGTTTGTTTTTTCAACACAAAAGGGGACAAGCTGCTTTTTCTTCGGGGATTGTCCCATTCAGTCCTTAATTAAAGAAAGAGAGGGACTGTCCCCCTTCCCGAAGAAAAAGCAGTCTCTCATCTTTTGTGTTTATCAACGTTATCAAACCCTGACCCCAATATTGACAACGGGGAGAGGCTGTAGTATATCTCCTAAAATGAACCTCCCCATCTTCATCACTCTGTTGAGGATACTGCTGATCCCAGGGCTTGTTGTCGCTCTCCTCACTGATTTCGAAGGAAAAGAACTGACCGCAGCAGCCATATTCATCGTGGCCGCCTTCACGGATACGATCGATGGAATCCTGGCGAGGCGAAGAAAACAGATCACAGCGACAGGGCAGCTCCTGGACCCGATCGCAGACAAACTTCTGGTCGCCTCCGCTTTTATCTGTCTTGTCGAATTGGGGGCTGTCTCCGCCTGGATGGTCATCATCATTTTGGGGCGGGAGATCGCGGTCACAGGATTCCGAGCACTCGCTTCATCCAAAGGAATCCTCATCTCCGCGAACTGGCTTGCTAAACTGAAAATGCTGTTCGAGTCCATCACGATAATAATATTGATACTCGGAGAGAAATTTTTGGGGGGTTTCTTCTTCCTTGCTCAGATCGGACTCTGGATCGTGATCGCCACAGCACTCCTCTCTGCTGCGCAATACTTTGTCAAATACGGACCCAGCGCTCTCTCTGCAGAGTCCTCAAAGTGACTCCCTGACCTTCTCCAGGGACTCCGGATCCTCCGCATTCATCAGGGTCGGAGGCGATTCCCATCGGCGGCTGATTCGCCGGCCCAATCCGGACAGCACTTTACCCGACCCCAATTCCACCAGCACATCGATATTTTCCTCGTTCAGTATTTCCATCGACCTGTACCAGAGGACCGGGCGGGTCACCTGTCTCTTCAGAGAATCTCGGGCTTCATCCCCTCCATGGATAATTTTTGCGTCCACGTTGGTGATTATCGGGAAATTCAGGTCTTTGAATTCGACTCCATCCAGATCAAGGGAAAGCTTCTCCTCCGCGCTTTCCATCAAGCGGCAGTGAAACGGCGCACTTACCGGGAGCATCACAAACCGGGGGGGATTTATGAGAGCCAGAGCCTTCTCGACAGCTTCTTTATGGCCGGCAATGACGATCTGTTCCTGGCTGTTCCAGTTCGCGATCTCAACCACACCGTCCGTGACTCCAGCTAAAGCTTTCTCCACATCTTCAAAGGCAGATCCCAGGACCGCCGCCATCGCTCCCACACCTACCGGCACGGCTTCCTGCATGTATTTTCCTCTTTTGTGGACAAGGCGGAGGGCATCCTCAAATTCCAAAGAGCCGGCCGCCACAAGAGCCGAATATTCACCCAGGCTGTGACCGGCAGCGATACTGGCGTCTTTTCCGAGGAGAACATAGGCCGCATAACTGACCGCAAGCAGAGCGGGCTGTGTGTTCTGTGTCAGTTTCAGCTCGTCTTCAGGACCTTCAAAACAAAGCTTTGAGATTTTGTAACCCAGAGCCTCATCCGCCCTCGCAAACATCTCCTGGGCCTTAGACGAGGAATCATAAAAATCTTTTCCCATGCCCACTTTCTGGGAACCCTGTCCGGGGAACAAAAAAGCCACACCACTCATCTCGACTCCTTCCTTGATCTATTCAGTCGACTTCAATTCTCTTATGATAATCTGAATATCAGATTTCTCCCTTAAATTCTTTATCCAATCCTGGATCTGAGCCTCGATCTTCTCCTGCTTGATCCCGGATTCAATCTCATCCAGGATCTCCATCATCGGCTTCGGTTCGACACCCTTTTCCCTTTGGGCAGGAACATAACTCCTCTGGTAATACTCTTCGATCTCCTTCAAACTGACCGGATTCACCTTGCTGAACCTCTCCGATATAATCGTTTGAAAAGCTATCCGCTCCCGCAGGAAATCCTTCAAATTCTCCCAATCCAGGCCGAAATGCACGAGCCTTCTCTCCACTTCTTCAGCCCCCAGCCTCTGCGTGATCCTCTCCATCTGTTCGTCGAGCTTCTCCTCTTCTATCAACCCTTCCCCCCCGGAGAATTGAATCACCACCTTCTGGTCGATCAATTTCTGGAGGACCAACGCGCGGTAATCTTCTGATTCCTCTTCAATTTCCTCCGCATAGAGCTTGAAAGCTTCGGCAATCCGCACATCGGTCAGCGTGATGACTTCTTCATTGACGACAGCCACGATGCGGTCGACCATTTGTGAGCCGGAAAATGCAGGTGCTGAACTGACGATCAGGCTCAGGAGAAAGAATATTGCAGCTCGCTGCATTCTCTGCATATCCATCAGAAAAGGTTTCCGATCGTGAAAAAAACTATAGGTTTCCTTTCCTCCCTGGGATCATTCAGGTTCCAGCCCAATTCCAGGCGTATCGGGCCCAGTGGAGTCCTGTACCGAAACCCGAAGCCGAGGGCATTCTCCAGAGAGATCAAAGCCATATCCTCTATTTCCTCGAAGACATTGCCGATATCATAGAAAAAAGTCCCTCTCAAATCCCTGAGCGCCGAAAGAATCGGAAACGTGACCTCAAAATTCAGCAGCAGTAAGGCCTCGCCTCCGACAGGTTTTCCCGACACCGCATCGACAGGGCCCAGCTCATCAAACCTTTCTCCCCGAAAAGAATTGCTGCCTCCGGCAAAAAATCTCTCATGAATCGGAATGTTCATCTTTCCGCCGCCAAATCCCAGACGAAAAGTCGTGTTAAAAAATATGTCGGGTACGATAGGCAGATAATGCTGGTTTCTGACGAATATCTTTACATAATTCGATTCCTCTTCCAGAAAGGGAAACGCCTTCTCCAGCGCAAGGCTGAGAAAAGATCCTCTATACGGATTGATCGGATCATTCCTTTTATCCCAGATAAAACTCCCGGTCAGCGAAGTCACAGAATACGGAGAAAACTGCCGGTCAACTTCATTCGGTTCGATTTGCAGGTCGATAAGCGTGGTCTCTGCCCATTTTAAGGCTGCCAAAAACATCACCTTCTCCGAAACGGGCTTTACCGTTGTCAAACTCATCCCTTTGCCGTCTGAAGTATAACTTTCGCGGGAAATCTGTTCCAACCAGGTGTTCAAGGACGTCACGACAGGAAGGCCGAAGAAATATGGCTGTTCCCAGGAGAGCACCGCCCTCCTGTCCACGAGACTGTACTGTCCCACAAGGCTGGCTTGACCCGTGGAACCAAAGACGTTGCTCCGGATGAACTCAGCGGTTCCCCTCAGCCTCATAGGCACATCCCAGATTCCGAATGCTTCAGGCTTAGTCGCGGTTTCCAGCCCGAATCCCAAACTGGCAAAATTCCTCTGTCCCTCTCGAATATTGATCACAACATTTTCCCGTTCGGGAGAGAGAGATATCTCTTCGATCTGCACACTCGTGAAAATCCCCAGCCGCTCAAGCCTCCTCTTGGACTCTCTGATCCTGTCAAAGTGGGCGTAGTCCCCTTCTTTGATCCTCATTTCGCGGAGAATAGCCTTTCTTCTTGTCGTATCGTTTCCAGTAATGACGATTTTTTCAATTTTAACTTTATGCCCTTCGTCTATCCTGAACCTGACGGAAAACAGATTCTCTCCCACTTCATTAATTCTGGTCGTGATCTCTGTCCCCCGGAATCCTTGGTTCAAGTAGTGATTCTCCAATTTTTCCACGTCTTTTTGCAGGTTGAGTGGGACATACGGCCCGCCTTCGGAACTGCCAATCTGCTCAAACAAAACTCTTGAATCAAATGAGTGGGCCCCTTCAAAAGAAATGCTTTGAATCTTCTGCTGGAGGCCCTCCTGGATAAAGAACAGAACTTCCACCCCATTTCTTTTCCGCACAAAGTTAGTATCAACGCGCGCATCCGGGAATCCTCTCAATTCATACAGAAACTCAATCTCTTCGGGCAAACTCAACAGCCTTTGCCCGTCTATCCATTTGAGAAGAGGACTTCTTTCTCCCACCCCAAGCTCCTTTTCCAGCTGAGAGGGAGCAAAATAAGTCAATCCGTTGTATATGATGTCTAAAATCTTATTCTTTTCATTCGGAGTCACCGTGTGTATCACACGCATCTTGTTGTCTTCTCTCTCTATAGATGATGTGACCGAGGCAAAAAGATAATCCTTCTGCCTCAAGTAGCTCAGGATCTTGGCTTCTCCTTCAGCCACACCCCAATCTTCAAATATTCGTGTTTCCCAGATCGGGCGCAAAATCTCTAAAGGAACTTTCGCTCCCTTCACAACAATCTCAATCCTCTCGTTGGGGATGACAATCAAGGTCAGTGAAGCCGTCCCTTCTTGGTCATCAAATCCGACTCTTCCGACTTCGATTTCCGCTCTCTGGTATTCATTCGCGCTGTAAACATCTTTGATCTTTGTGATATCCTCGGCAAGCATCGAAGGAATAAGCCTTTTCCCTTCTTTGCTTTTCATGACAGTCCTCAGCTCGTTTTCAGGCAGAATCACCTCTCCAGAAAAACTGATCTCTGCGATGATGTACTTCTTGAAAGAGATGATCCGGAAGAAGACATCGAAGGAGGAACTTTTAGGGTCTTTTTTCGTGAAGGTCTCGATCTCTGGCTGAAAATACCCTTCTTGAGTCAAGGCCTCCTTCAATTCCTCGGACGCTTTCTCGAGTTTTTCTTCCGTGAAAAATGTACCCTCCCGCAGCGAATCAATGCTTTCCCTCAGTTTATGCCGCGGAATCTTTTCGTCTGTCTGGAAGACTATCCTTCGAGCGAAGAGTTTCCTCGTCAGAAGATAAGTCAACCGGACATCGATGTCTCCCTCTTTGACAACCTGAATTTCGGAGAAAAGCCCTGTCTTGTAGATCTGCTTGATGCTGGAGCTGACCCTGTTCAAAGAGAAAGGCTCTCCTTCTTTTACCGGGATCAGCTTCTTCATATCTTCTTCAGAGGATTGTCCATCGACCACAACAGAAACCGCGGCGATCCGGGGAGCGGAACTCAGAGACTGGGAAACAGACTCTATAGAAAGAAATCCCATAAACAGACAGAAAAGAGATAAACCGAAGACAATTTTCTTGCCGTGCATGGGATTAAAACCTCTTTCGAATCTTGACATCAAATGCGATCCGGCCTTCTTCATTACGGGTTCCGACTAAAGAGATATCATTTGTCAGCTGCCATTCCATCCTCACGATCTCATCTCTCTGAGTGTTCAGGTTGGTGGAATACAGGACAAAGAAGTTTTTTGATAATTTCTTTCCAACTGTCAGACGCGCGTTCATTTCCGAGGAAGATCCTCGGACAAACGGATCTATCCGGAATTGATCCATCGCGAAAAGTCCTTCGGCGCGTTTTGTGGCTTCCTCTGAAAGCTGAAATGAAAGCAAAGACGCTGAGCTCAGCTGTGTGCTGGCATCGTAGGAAAATGTCCTCTTGAAGGCCTCTCCCAATGCCAGCAGAGCAAGGACATCCTCGGGCGGCAAGGGAGGTGAGGAAGTGAATTCCGGATTGAGATTGTCCAACAGCCCTTCAAGAGAAAATGTGACTCTGTAATCCTTAACGTACGTTTCGCCTGTGAAGCTGATGTACGGCTCGGTGCTGACAGGATTTATGAAACTCACTCGTCCGACAAGGAGCTTAAATTCCCTGTCCTGGAAATACACTTCACCACTCAGGGCTTCTATATCACCCATTATGACCGGCTCACTCACATTGCCTGTGACATTCAAATCAAATCTCCCCCTGACTCTGCCTATGGAGTTCTCCATCCATGCATCGTCATCTGCACGCAACCGGATATCCAGTGAGAGGTCATCAAAAAAGCCGGGCTCTTCCTCGATCTGCAAATAGGGAATGGAATAAAAAGCGAACTCCTCATCCACTTCACGCCTCCAGGAAAGCCTGTGTGCGTAGAGGTCCCCTTTCAGGAGGAATTGGTCGGGCCCCTTGATCAGGTTCAATGTTCCATCGGCCAGAGCCCTTGTCCTTTCTGCCGGAGAAAGCAACAAATTCTCTCCCTGCAATCGCACATCGATTACCTCGATCCCTCCTGGACCGATTTTCAACTCCCCGTCTCCCTGCACATCGCCGCCACCCATTTTCGCCTGGAGAGAACGAAAAGTGAGCAGGTTGTTATCCACAAACATCAGTCCGGAGTAATCCCTGAAAGCATGGGCAAATCCGGGCACAGGGAAAACTGCACCCTTAAAATCAACCGCTCCTTTTACCTGAGGAGACAATTTGGGCCCCTTCACCTCACCAAGGTAATTGACGCGGCCTTCCGCGCCTTTCCCTATCCAGGGAAAAAGAAGGTCGAGGTTGTTGAAACTGCCTCTTATTCCGACCAAAATCATGTCCTCGATAAGGGGGATCGAGAAAGACACGTGGAAATAATTCTGACCGGGTAAAAAATTCCCCATCAGGTCCAAACCCAGTGTTCCATCCGATCGATTCAACTGTGCCAGTCCCCTGGCCTGGGTCTTCTGGAAAGGAGAATGGTAGAGGTCCTCTATCTCAAAAGGGCCCAGGGCAAAGTCCTGACCAAACACACCCTTTCCGTTGAGGAGGAAGCTCAAGTTTCCAGTCATCCCGGAATACAGAGAGGAGAGGTCGATCTCCTCGCCCAGCATGTCGATGTCGAACTCCTGGCTGGAAAAGCCAAAGGCGATGTCTCCTTTCAATACTCCTTCATGGATGCCGAACTGCAGCTCGGACAGAGAGACTGAATCCTCCCCCCATTCCAGCTTGCCGCTGACTTCCTTCAATTCCTGACCAATGAAATTCATACGGGAACCCGCAAAATCTCCTTTGACCCGGATATCCTCTCCTCTTTGTCTGATCTCAAAGTTCCCTGATGCTTCCCCTTCAAGAGGAAACTCGATGCTCAATGCGGGAAAAATCCTCTCCACGAAACCCCGCTCCATATGGACATCTGCTCGCACGCCCTCCATGCCGGAAAAGAGGCCGATTCTGCCCTTCATGTACGGATCATCTACGCTGAATCTCGTGAAGAAATCCCCCTTGATGATCTCGGCTTCCCCCGATACGGATTGAGCATCGAACTTCCCAAAACCTCCCGGAGAAAAGGAGAACCCTGCCTTGACCTGCGGATCAGAATACTCACCAAATATCTGCAGGTCCATTTTGCCGCTTCCGCGAATCTCGGGAAAAGCATAATGCTTTGAAAGCAAGACGGAGAGGAAATGTCTGCCTCTCTTCAGGTCGCTGACGGCACCTTGAATAACGATATCCAGGTCCTCGTTCACATTCATTTTCCCATCTAAAGCGAATTCGCCAAAATCAGAGATAATTCTGGGAGAAGAAAAAAGAACCTCTTTCTTTAAATTCCATCGGAACTTGAGCGGCCCGCGGAGAGGAAAACGCTCGAATTCCACAGGAGTATACTCGTCCCTGAATTCCAGGTCGGCCTCAAGCCTTTTTTTGTCAACTGAAAATTCCCCCCATGCCGGAGCGGAAACTGGCCACGGCAAATCAAAATATTCGGTGACCGGATCGAGGAAAGCGCCTTTCAACGTGCCTTCGACTCTATCCCCTGCAAACCGCAGCTTGACATACTCCCTTGGCGATGTTTCCTTCTGATAATTGAACTCGACGTTCTGCTCGTCTTCCCGATAATCGATTCTTCCTTTGAGTTCTCCCATGAATACGCCGTTTAAAATGAGATCATGACTTGAAAAATCTGCCTTGAACGCAAGCCTTTCCTCATTTCTGGTGAAAATTCCCCGTCCCTCCGCTGTTCCTTCCCAGTCAAAAGGCAGGTGAAGAAGCTCGATAACCCACGGTGCACTGGTTCTGAAATATGTTTCGAGGTTGATCTGAGGATTCGACAGGTCGACCAAACTGCCTTCCGTTTCCAGGCTGAAATCCAGGGTGTTGACTTGGAGTCTTTTCACATTAATTCTCTGTCCCCGACTCTCGATCAAACAGTCTATCTTTCCTTCCAACCGCGGCAGCGGGCTGCTCGGTTCAAAGAGGTTATCCTCAGCCTTTGCCTCCAGAGAAAATTCACCCCTGTGCTGTGTGAAAACAGCTTCAATTCCTCTCGACTGAAAACTCATCTCTTGTCCCTGGAAATAAAATTCCCCGTTCTTGATCAAGCCTTCTTCAACCAGTACAGGAAAAGACAGCTGGAATTCTTCTTGGGCCTTTTCTTCCTTTTGAGGATCCTCTGAAATTCTCAGGACCGGATGTTCGATGACAACCCTGAAGGGCCTCGATCGAGTCAGCAATGCTCCATATGAAATTCTCATACTGATTTTTTCAGCAGAAAAGAAAGGGGAGGGAGAGCGGGATCTCACATTCTCAGCGACAAGGGAAGGAGGAAAAAAAGACATTTCAAGAGTATCGTAATAAAAGCTCGACTCGATTCTATTCTTGATCTGGCTGAGGAAGATATTCTTGATAAAAACTCCTGCCCCCAGAAAGAAAAGAGCAATGATTGAAAGGAGTACCAGCGATCTAACGATTCTCTTAATTGTCATTGTTATTCATGAACCGATGCATTCCCCGTTATTCATAAAAGCTGCCGGCGCCATCATGCATTATTTTCGGAACGGAGGGATAATTCCTTTATTATGCGGGACAGATTCTCTCTTCCCTAAAAAATAGACTCCATGCGACTATCCTTTTGATAGCGAAAACAACCTGTAAATATAACATTTTTTGTCAAAAATTTGAATTTGAGCCACTCTTCTATTATAACACCAAGAGCCAGGAACTTCATTCCCGTAATTCAGCCGCATGGGATGCTGTTTTTTTTGAAAACGGGGGCTATTCGACCGAAAAAAGGAGGGTGCCGGCTTCCACAGAATCACCGGCTGCGGGACCGATCCTGGTGATGACTCCAGATTGAGGAGACTTTATTTCGTTCTGCATTTTCATGGCTTCCAGCACCAGCACAGCTTGGTCTTCTTTGACCTTATCTCCTTCCTTGACAAAAACCTTAACAATCCTCCCCGGCATGGATGTTCTGACATCTCTCTTCTGCGTCTTCGCTCCTCTCTTCCCGAGAATCTGGGAGATGGACTTCTTCTCGATCTTGAAAAACCTTCCGTTGACGTAGACCGAATAAAACAGCGTGTTGGAATTGACGATGACATTATGAATCCTTCCGTCTATGTTGAGAAGGATTTCATCCCTGCCGATGAACTCGATGGAAACGCGGTACTGCTTCTTTCCGAGAGAGACCAGAATCTCATTCTCGACTTGTTCCTCCACGTTCAGCCTGTATTCCTTGTTGTCCAACCAGAATGAAAAATCCATTTCACAGCCTGTTCGCAAAGTTCTTTAATCTTCCCTGAAATTTCCAGCTGCTTTCCCTTCTCCTGGAAAGAGGCTTTGAGGCCGACTTCCTCTCTGAATATATTTTTACTCCCGCCGCGATCAGGGCAATGACTTTATCCTCCGGCTTCCGGCCGTCCGCTTTTTTCTCGAGGCCGGCGATGAAATGCGTGTTGTAGTTGCCCGCGAAGAATTTCGGATGAAGCAGTATACGTTTGAAGAAAGGAATTGTCGTTTTTATGCCGTAAACCCGGTATTCAGACAGGGCTCTGAGCATCCGATGGATGGCTTCTTCCCGTGTCCTTCCCCATGTGATCAGCTTGGAAAGAAGGGGATCATACTCTAAGGGAACCTTGTAGCCTTCATAAATCCCGTTATCGTCCCGGACACCCAATCCTCCCGCAGGTGTGTGAAGATAGACTATTTTTCCCGGGGACGGCATGAAATTATTGTCCGGGTCTTCTGCATAGATCCGGCATTCCAGTGAATGGCCTTCAGGTTGAATGTCCTCCTGCCGGAAACCCAGCGGAAACCCAGCAGCGATCTCTATCTGACTCCGGACCAGGTCGATCCCCGTGACCATTTCCGTAATCGGATGCTCGACCTGCAGCCGTGTGTTCATCTCCAGGAAATAGAAGTTTTTGTTTTTGTCCACCACGAACTCTACTGTGCCGGCATTCCGGTAGCTCACGGTTTCCGCGGCTTTCACAGCGATTTTTCCCATTTCTTTCCGGACCTCATCATCTATGAAGGGTGAGGGCGCCTCTTCCAGGACTTTCTGGTACCGCCTCTGGATGGAACATTCCCTTTCTCCCAAATAAACAATGTTCCCGAAATTATCCGCCAGGATCTGGATCTCGATATGATGCGGTTCATCAAGATATTTTTCGATGTAGATAGAGGGGTCACCGAAGCTCGCCTTGGCTTCGGACCGGGCCAGCTTGAATGAAGAAAGGAGTTCCTTTCTCTTGCGGACCAGCCGCAATCCCTTGCCGCCGCCTCCTGCCGCGGCTTTCAGAAGGACAGGAAATCCCACTTCTTCAGCCTTTTCCTTTAAATCCTTCTCCCCTTTTAATGGCTCGAGAGTCCCCGGGATAACCGGCACTCCGGCTTCAGTCATTTTCTTTCGTGAAGCGGTCTTTTTTCCCATGATCTCCATGGGCTCGGAGGGGGGTCCGATAAAGACAATTCTTTCTTTCTCGCATCTTGATACAAGTTCCGGATTTTCGGCCAGAAATCCATACCCAGGATGGACGGCCTCAGATTTGCTTTTCTTCGCGATATTTATGATCTTTTCGACGTTGAGATAACTTTTGGACGGAACCGACTCGCCGATATGGTAAGCCTCCTCAGCCAGCCTGACATGAAGAGCTTTCCTGTCTGCATCCGAATACACAGCGACAGGAACAATCCCCAGCTCACGGCAGGCTCGGATGATCCTGACCGCTATCTCGCCCCTGTTGGCGATCAGTATCTTCTTGAACATCCTGGGCATTTGTCTTTATCTCGCTAGAGGATCAAATCCCTCCGGGTATCAATTATCATAAGAGATGGCCACGCAAGCCCGCAAGGACACACCCTTACTCTCCTATGTCCTGATGTCCTCTTTAGTATTTACTCAATTTTAATGAGATGGCCGCAAAAGCCCGCAAGGACACCTCCATGCTTTCCTCTCTCCTGATTTCCTTTTTATATTTATCTATTTTAATGAGATGGCCGCGAAAGTCCGTAATGACACCGTAACTTCTCTATAAAGGGATATTTCCGTGCTTCTTCGGAGGATTGCTGTCCCGCTTGTTCTCCAGCATCTGCAGAGCCGCGATGACTTTGGGCCTCGTGAATTTCGGCTCGATGATCTCATCCAGATACCCTTTCTCGCACGCAATATAAGGGTTGGCGAATTTTCGCCTGAACTCATCCACCTTGGCTTCCCTCTGTTTCGCCCCCTCCTTTTTATCCAGCTCACGCTTGTAGACGATCTCGACCGCTCCTTCCGGGCCCATCACAGCGATCTCCGCCGTCGGGTAGGCAAAATTGATATCGGCTCTGATGTGTTTGGAAGCCATGACACAGTACGCTCCCCCGTAGGCTTTTCGGGTGATAATCGTGATTTTCGGTACGGTGGCTTCGGCAAACGCATACAGGAGTTTAGCGCCATGACGGATGATTCCGCCGTGTTCCTGAGCGACCCCCGGTAAAAAACCGGGCACATCCTCAAACGTGATGAGCGGGATGTTAAAGGCGTCACAAAAACGGACGAACCGGGCTCCTTTATCGGATGCGTTGATATCCAGAGCTCCGGCCAGGACATCGGGTTGATTGGCCACGATCGCCACTGACCTTCCGCCAAGCCGGCCGAACCCGATCACGATATTTTTCGCGTAATGCTCCTGGACCTCGAAGAAATAATTGTCATCCAGAATCTCTTTGATGATCTTTCGAATATCATACGGCAGGTTCGGGTCGTCAGGCACCATTAAGTTGAGCTCGCCGCTCACCCTGTCCGAAGGATCAGCCGTCTCCTTGAAAGGCGGGTCATCCAGGTTGTTATCAGGGATAAAAGAGAGAAGTTCGCGGATCAATTCCATGGTGTGTTTTTCGTCCTCGGCCGCAAAATGGGCGACGCCGCTCAAGGTGTTGTGAGTCTCTGCGCCTCCCAGCTCCTCCATGGTGACTTTTTCATGAGTCACGGCCTTGATCACATCCGGTCCTGTGATGAACATCCGGCTGATATCTTTCGTCATGATGATGAAATCAGTGATGGCCGGTGAATACACAGCCCCGCCGGCACACGGACCTATGACTGCGGATATCTGGGGAATGACACCTGACGCCAGAACGTTCCTCAAGAAGATATCGGCATAACCCCCCAGGCTGGCCACTCCTTCCTGTATCCGGGCCCCTCCTGAATCGTTGAGGCCGATCATCGGAGCACCGTTCTTCATGGCCAGGTCCATGATTTTGACAATCTTGGCCGCATTCGCCCCGCTCAACGATCCTCCGAACACTGTAAAATCCTGAGCAAAAATGAAAACTGTCCGACCATCGATCGTTCCGTGTCCTGTGACCACGCCGTCTCCGTAGATCCTCTTTTTTTCCATCCCGAAATCATGGCTCTGGTGCACCACAAGTTTGTCCATCTCCTGGAAGGAGCCTTCATCCACAAGGAGTTTGATTCTTTCCAGTGCAGTCAGCTTCCCGGCTTTATGCTGCTTCTCTATCCTGTCCTTTCCTCCGCCCATATCCGCAGATTGGGTCTTTTTTTTAAGCTCTTCTAACTTTTTTTCGATAGTCATCGTTTTCTCGCTCGCGTAATGATTCAGCGTTTGACTTTGCCCCAATCCTTCAAGAATTTTTCCATCCCGATGTCGGTCAAAGGATGCTTCACCATTTTATCCAGCACCGGGAAGGGGATGGTGGCAATGTCCGCTCCCGCCAGGGCGGCCTCTACAACATGCAGAGGGTGGCGGATGCTGGCCACAATAATCTCTGTCTCGAAGCCATAATTGTTGAAAATGGCGACAATCTCATCGATCAGATTCATTCCCTCATGGGAAATGTCATCGAGGCGGCCGATGAAAGGACTGACAAACGCTGTTCCCGCTTTGGCGGCAAGCAG
>JABAOH010119774.1_pt1 | contig 26963 bp, 30 predicted proteins | sample 7062181 | NCBI WGS metagenome assembly JABAOH01 (sample SAMN14538630, study PRJNA623070) | marine sediment metagenome | biome: marine biome [ENVO:00000428]; feature: marine pelagic biome [ENVO:01000023]; material: deep marine sediment [ENVO:00002113]; isolation source: pool of 5 deep marine... | reverse complement strand
GGTAATCCAATAAACTATTCAAAATTAAATAAACTTACTACAGCCGAAGCAATTTCTGCTTCTTTGTATATTCTAGGGTTCAAAAAAGAAGCGCTTGATTTGCTTGACAAATTCAAGTGGGGTCATACGTTCTATGAACTGAATCAAAACCTGTTGGATGATTACTCTTCTATGGAGTCAGAGGATCAATTAGAAACAATCCTAAACGATTATGGTTTAGCCGAATAAACTTTGCTTCTTTTTTTAAGCAAAATTCCAATTCCAATGATGATGGCAATGATGGGAACTACTATCCAAAATATTGCTTCTTCTGTATCTATAAACTCAAATTCCTCTATCTCAGTTTGTGGAAGTTGATTTTCTTTATCTACCACTAGAAAACTTGTAGAATGAAAATCAGGCTTAAGAACAGAGTCTGATATGGCAAAGACTTTAAGATCATTTGCTCCATTTCCTAATTTTTGAGTTAATTCTTTTGGAATAGTAATTTGAGTTGATTGTTTATCTACCAAAATCTCTTCAGATGAAACTAATTCCCCAGTATTACTGTTCAAAAAATACAAAATCGAATCTGTTTGGGATGTTTCAATTTTGAGATTTAATTCGTCTCCACTTGAAACAATGTCTGGTACTTGAATACTGGTAATTTTTGGAAATTGTGTATTTTCAAATTCAGACCAATGCCCGGCTCTAAATGGATAAGACTCATCTGCATATGCTTTTACCATGATAGTTCTTGATTCAGGGGAATATCCATCTAAAAAGAATGGTCCATTACTAATTACTGCATGATTGTTTTTCTCAATCCAATCCGATGTTGCAGAATATCTTGAATTGAAATATCCTGAATCATTTTCCAAACCATTAAACGCATTTGGAGTGTGTTTGGTTTCTCTGAATTCATCTAAGTACTCCTTGATGACCTTTGCATCGTTTGGAATAATCAATGAAACCCAATTGATTCCTTTGCTTGTTGCACCTGATCTTGAAATAGAAACTTTACCATCAACAACTGCCTGTTCTATTGCAGAAAAAATCTCCCAGGGCATTGTATTCCACAACGATGCCCAATCTGCAATCTCCCCTTCATCAAAATGCCAAAAATCTACATAGACTTCTATTGTGTCTTTGTCAAGTGGTCTAACACCAATTAAAGTTTGAACGGATTGAGCCGCCCTAGGTGTATATTCTGTGTCATAGGTTTTGTCACTTTCATCGGTTTGGGTTCCCCACTCTATGGTAAAATATAATGAATGCAAAATGTCATTCATATCCATTTTCTGTCCGTTGTGCCAATTACTAAATTCTAGATCAAATGTAACTTTGCTTATGGCAGTACTGTTAGGTAATACCTTAACCCATTTTTGTTGTGTAGGTGACCAAATAATGGCATCATCTGGAATTTCTAATACTCCTTCTGGCCCAGCAGTCTCTACCATCCAATTACCTCTAATTGGCATTATCTCTCCTGTAAATGGGTGAGGGAAAGAAAGTGGATCTGAGAGAATGTTCCAAATCTGCCTACTGTAAGTATCACTAAATCCCATAACTGGGTTCCAAGAACCTTGATAAATCTGCTTAACTCCAATTACCAGTTCTTCTTTTTCACTGTGTGCATTAATTGGTGTGAATCTACTGGGAATGCCGGCACCAAAGTCATTTACCACTCCGTCAATTCTTTCATTTACTACATACTGATCCACTTTACTAGCTAAAAAAATCCTAACAGATTCATTAATGCATTCTACCGTAGCTTCTTGAATTAACTTATTTCTTTCATCTGAAGAGGAAAAGTCTCCGATGTAAATTTTTTGGGATAATTCATCAATGTAATCATTTTGATAATTCCAATAGGTTGGATCATTGAATCCGGGCATGTTTGAAAACCAGGGAGAACACATTTGTCCTAATCCCACTGAATCATATTTTACAAATGCTGATTTGTTCCAACCTTCAGTGTATAGGGTCCATTCTAAATTAGCTGGATTAGATCCATACACCACCACAAAGGCCTTATTCAAATCTCCAAAGTCTTTTTTCACGGTAAAACCAATTCTTTCAAGTTCTCCTGACAAAATTTCTCCAATGGATTTTCTGACAGGGTCATCGCTTCTAATAAAAAAAGTAATCTCTATTGGAGTATCATCCTTGTACCATTTGTTTTCTTTTTTAGTTGCTCCTGCTTCTATGAGGTTTTTAGAAATTATTTCTTCTGCAAGAGCTGGATTGTATCTAAAATTGAATGCTTCTAAATCCTCAATTATTGCCAGGTATGCCGGGTCAAATGGGCCATAATTTGAAATCATTGGGGCTCCGAAACCTGACATTAGCTCATTTACAATCAGTTTTCTGTCTACTAGGTAGTGTAATGCAAATCTATTTTCTGTAATGGAAAATGGATTGAATTTATCGGCCTCAGCCGGATTAATCAAAATACTATAGGATCCACTTGCCGAATCATATACATTCAAACCTTCTCTTGATTTAGAACTCTCTAATCTGTCTGCTTGAATTCTGTAAAAATACATGTCCAAATTCCCATTTCTTACTTCCTCAAGTGCAGTGTTTTCATCCAAATATTGAATAAATCTTACAGTATCAAAATAGGAATTTTTTTCCGCATACGTTTCATTGATTCCTAAAATCAAAATTCCAAAAGCTAGCAATAAAACTAGCAGTAATTTCATGTTCATAATTTGGGATAGTCTTAATAAAACTTATTTCATTATTACCATGTCTTATTTGGTCTTAAAACCTATATCACGTTATTTGACAACAAAAACTCAATTGAAGTTTACACACAACATGTTATCTGCTTTACCTGGACTAATTCCAGGAGGAATTTCTGTTAAGGATTTCTCAGCCATAACGCAAACAAATGATAGTGAATCTAAAAAAATTCTTGAATCTATTTTACAAAGTGGAATTGGTTCAAAGATAAATGACAAATACTATTTTGACGAAAGTGACAAGTTAAAGACAGCCATTTTGTTAATTGAAAAGGCTGCGCCAATTGATGAAATCGCTATTGCCTTGGATTGGAAAGATTTTGAAGGATTAACAGCAGAAATTTTAGAATCAAAAAATTTTGCTGTTATTAAAAATCTCATTATGACAAAACCTAGAATGGAAATTGATGTCATTGGGATAAGGTTGGGAATTGCCATGTTAATTGATTGCAAACACTGGAAAAGGTATAGTTCATCAGCATTATCTGAGGCTGTAAGAAAACAAGTGGAGCGAACTAAACAGTATATTGCAAAGACTCCAGGCTCAATAGCTGTGCCAGTAATTGTGACCCTTTATCAAGATAAGATTGATTTTATTGACAGGGTTCCAATAGTTCCAATTTTTCAATTCTCTTCATTTGTAGATGAATTCTATGGGAATCTAGAGGAAATGAAGACTATAGAAAAAGACTAGTTAAGAATAATGCAACACACCCAATCATGAATCCCTTGGTTATCTTCAATGAATTATCTAATGCTTTGGAATAGTCTTCAAAGATTCCTTCACCCATAATTTTCACTTCAGTCTGATGTTCAAGAATTTCAAATTTTGCAGTGCTAATTTTGTTTTCTGCTTTTTTTGCAATTTCTAGCATCCACTCTGATAATTTATCTGCACCAGTAATTAATCCCAGTTGATAGTAACCATTTTTGTTTCTAACTTTAACTCTTGCAAAATGGGTGTCTGAGGTACACACCTCTAAGAGACTGTATCCTTTGTCTGCAAAATTTTTCACAATTTGTTCTCTTACACCATTTTCCATGTTATTTGCATCTGCCCATCCAAGAAAGTATTTTTTGTCTTTTATTTTCAAACACATTATTCCTAACCCTCCCATCATGAGATCCTCAGTTTCCACATCCATTCCATCAGAGTTTGCATATCCAAATTCGATTGGAAAACTTTCTTTGCCTATTAAATTATCTAAACAAGATTTTGCAGCCGTTAACATGTCTTCGGCATCTTCTTTGGAAATTTCTTTTCCCATTGCATTATGAGTATCAACAATTAGAGGCTTTGAATAATCTCTATTTTTTGCATATTGCTCAATGTCATTTTTCATAAAACTTGGAATGTCTTCCATTCCGTGTGGTGATAAGGACAAAAACAATAATGGATTTTTTCCAAATAACAATCCAATCACTCTGGCTTTGTTAATTTGAACAGTTACAGGCTCAGTACAAGTAAGTCCCTCTTCTTTTGTGACTGTTTTATCCAAACTTTTCAAATAATTTTCTACTTGATCTCTTGATGGAAGATTAAGTGAATGATCAGAAATACTATGCATTACCATGGCCTTAGAATCAAGATTTTTGTAAATTAGATAGGGGATGTTACTTCCTCCTACTGGATGATAAGGACCTGGGTGAATTTCGGGCAATACCATTCTAAAATCTGTATCCTTATCTGATGATTGAATTCTAATCTGTGTAGTTGCTACTTTGGTGGGGCTCGAACGCGCTTCCATAATTTCTTCTGCTTCAGAAAAATCATTTTTTTGGGATGCCAAATATGCTTGGATTGTTTTATGTGTACTTTCCATTTCGGGCCTTCCAGCTCTATCTGTAAGTATTGACCAAACTGTTGCTATAATCAAAAATGAAATACCATATCCTAGTGTTAATGGGTCTGTTAACAAAGGAGCCCACATATCATTGGGAATTAAAACCAGAAACATTGTCAGAGGTTGAACAAGACAAATTGCCCATGCTTTTTTTAGGGTAGCCCCCAAAGTTGTAGTGTAAATTCCAATCCTAAAACTTGCAAATAGAAGCATTCCAAATGTTATGAAAAATAAGGAAATTTCTTTTGATAATACGATACTTGCAGCAATTCCCATTACAACTGTCAAAAGCCAAATTAGATTTCCAAACAGTGATGAATGAAGAGATTTGGAATATTCTTTTTTCTTGATAAATTGTGTGTCAATAAATTGCATGATTCCTAAAACGACTACGACTAAAGGAATTCTAAACCAATACTCTTCTGAGTTTAGATAAATTAAATGAGTAATTGCAGCAATTGTAGATGCTACTAATAATGAAACAACTAGGGAAAAATAATGTGATGATGGATTGATAAGAGTAAGTGAAAATCTATTATGGATATTTGAAACGCCGTCTTCAGATTTTTCCATTTCTTGATCACGGAGCTAAGAGTAACTCAATTGCCCATGATATGGAAATTAAACCAATTGGAATACTAACTACAATTCTTGGATCCATTTTGAATCCTTTGGTCTCATCCTCAAAGAACCTCATCAAACCTCCGCTTGATGCTGGTAAAGGTGCAGATTTTTTACTACTACTCATGGTTAATTCTCAAAACCATGATCTTTACATAAATACTTTTGTCATTTTTTTATTTTATCTATAGCCTCGATTAGAGAATTGATCGACTTTAGGATGTCTTGTTGTTTTTGATGATCTGTTTCTTGCTCTAATTCTTTGGATAATGTTTCGAGTTTTTTTTCCAATGTCTCAACTAGGCTAGTTTTTTGCTCTTGATTATTTTGTTGAGGCACATCTCGCTTTTCTGGTTCTCTTCCGCAACTTACACACAAAGCTTGGCCTTCCTTCATCACTCTTACCCCTGAACAATATGGACATGGCTCTTTCAAAAGAGTGGCTCCTTGAAGAAGCATGTCTACTGCTCGCTTGGTTAGGTCTTTTGACATAACTTTCAATTAATTTTCTGTTTAAAAAATCAAATCATATTTTTCATCAAATCCTTGTCTAAGAAGGCTTAATAGTGCGGATGAGGAACGTTTTTCGAACGAATGGCAGTAATTTGTAATATCTGTGGCCTTCCTGAAGATCTATGTGCTTGTGGTGAACTAGCAAAAGACAGTACTAAAATCATAATTAGATTGGAAACAAGAAGATTTAAGAAAAAAGGAACTATGATTGAAGGATTAGATTCAAAGTTAAACAATCTTGAAAGTGTCGCAAAAGAACTAAAAAACAAGTATGCATGTGGAGGAACGGCAAAAGAAGGGTACATCTTTTTGCAAGGGGATCATAGAGATACCATTAAAGACACACTGATTAGTCTAGGTTTTCCTGAAGCAAGCATTGAACTGCATTAGCAAAAATTGGAAAATAAAAATAAACTTCTCCAAGCAATTGGAATTCCTCACTCAGCATTAATGTCAGTTATTTTTGGAATGATGTTTTTGTCATTACCTCTAGGAGTTTTTGTTATGTTTCATAGTGAAATTGGCAATGACATCAATTATGAATTTCCTTTAAATGAATTTGATATTTTTATTGCAGGAATTGGAATTTCAATTCCAATAGATGTTCAAATTGGTGATGCCTTTATTGTCATATGGGTAATTTTTGTAATCTTATTTACTATTGCAATGCTGGGTCCCAAAGAAGGATTTCTAAAAACCATGTCTTCATTATTGTCACATGGTAAACTACAAACAAAATCTAACTATATGGTAGCAATAACAAAATGGTTTTCCATATTGATTCTGATTTCAGCAGTAATCAATTTTGTTCAAGAGGGTTTTGGGGTGTCTACCGTTCCTCCAACCGTTGATAATGACTTGATTCAATTTTTCTATGTTAGTATTGCTCCTCTTACAGAAGAAATCGGATTTAGAGTTCTTTTAATTGGATTGCCATTGTATGCCTTTTATTCTCATAAAAACTCAATAAGGCACTTTTTTAGCTCGCTTTGGTCGCCTTCATCCAATCTGCATATCTATGACTCAAAAAGAGCAATAATCTTGATTGTCGTCGTTGCAGTTTTTTTTGGCGTATCTCATATTATTTCTGGAGAACCATGGAGTAATGGAAAATTTGCCCAAGCTACGGCTAGTGGAATAATCTTAGGATGGTTGTATTTTAGATTCGGTTTAATCAGTGCAATTATGGTGCACTGGGCAACCAATTATTTTGTATTTTCATATGTGAATTTCATATCTCAAGTAAGTCTAGTTTCAGTTCAAGAGGCATTTACTCATTCATTGGTAAACACTATGGAAATAATTTTCATAATTGCAGGAATCTTGTCTGTTGCTGTATTGGTAGCTAATCAGTATTATTCTAAAAAAGAAACAAGCCTAGAGGTTTAATGCAACCTTTAGTCCTTTGTACCTATTTCTAATTGTCACTTCGGTTACGCCTGCTGCCTCTGCTACATCTCGCTGTGTTTTGTTTTCACCGTTTGTTACACATGCTACATAAAGTGCAGCTGCTGCTAATCCCATAGGATCTTTACCAGCTGAGATTTTTAATTCTTCAGCTGTCTGTAAAATTTTTGTTGCTTTTCTTTTTGTCTTTTCAGATAATCCAGCTTTACTTGCAATTCTTGCAATACATTTTACAGGATCAACGACAGGCATTTTTAATTCCAATTCCCTCAACAATAAACGATAACATCTAGCAATATCTTTTCTTTTGATGTTGCTTGATTGGCCAATGTCTTTTAATGTTCTAGGTGTTTCAGTATCACGACAAGCAGCATAAAGTGCAGATGCAATAAGTGCAGAAATAGAACGTCCTCGAACCAGCCCTTTTTCTAAAGCCTTACGGTAAATGTATGCAGCTTTTTCAATAACTGAATCACCTACTGCAAGTTTGTCTTTTAATCTGTCTAATTCACTAAATGCTTGTCTAAAGTTTCTATCAACTGGTTCGTGCACTTGACTTCGGCTATCCCACGTTCTTAATCTCTCAATGGTACTTTTCATTGCTGCAGTAAGTGGTTTTCCAGTTGCGTCTCTGTTTTGTGGATTAATTACAGTGGCAAGTCCCATGTCATGCATTGCTAGAGAAGTTGGAACGCCAGCTCGGCTTTTGTTTTCTCCTTCATTGGAAAAGGATCTCCATTCGGGTCCTGATTCGTCTACTTTTTCAGTTATTACAAATCCACATTTACCACAAAAGTTCTCACCAGTGTTGGCATCTGTGACCAATGTTCCCTTGCCACATCTTGGGCATCTTTCTTTTTGATTAATTGTTTCAACCATTTTTATCGACTCCTGCAACCTTTAATGATAATATTTAACCCTTACTGTATCATTATATATAAGCTTTCTGTTGATCCAGGGTCAAAATCGTATTATTTTAAGAAAATTATACAAAATACTAATGGATTTCATCCAAAATACTTTGAATTTTTTTTGCGACTTGGGGTTTTTCATTTTGGCTGAGGAGAAATTTCAGATCCTCTAAATTATCTACATCCCACATTATTCTTTTAACAAATACCAAAGAAACATCTCTTGTCAATTCCTTAGCTGTACTCATATGGATTTTGTAACTGTCCTCATCATAATGGGTCTTCATCAAATTTATCGGCATTCTTACTAATGCATTTGTTCCATCAAATCGTCTGGATGGAACCACTATAACATAATTTGAATCTGCTTTGAATTGTAAGATAAAGTCAATATCTTGAGTTTTGATGTATGGTATGTCTTGTGGGAAAACAATCGAGGTGTCAAAATTATTTTCCTCCAAATACTTGTCAGCAAGTGCAACTGCATTGTTGACCCCTTCTTCTTTTTCATCGTCAATTAAAATAACATTGAATTTTTTTCCGATCTCTTTTGCTTTTTCATCTTTAGTCACAACAACGACTTTATCAATCTGTGGTGATATTGACAGAGTTTGAAGAATTTCTTCTAACATAAGTTGACAGATTTTTTCTGTTTGTAATGGCGATAATTCTAATCTAGACTTTGCTTTAGAAAATGTCTTTACTGGAATAACTGCTGCAGTTTTCAAACTATACGTGAACTTGTTTTAAAATAAAATTAGCCAAGGCGTCTTCAGCTAGTTTATTTTTCATAGTAATTTTTGTGTCGTATCCTTTCATGTCAAGATTTTGTATTTTCTTTATGAGGAGTTTATCTTTTGAATCAATTACAATATTTGAACAAACATCAGAATACATTTGTGCCAAACCATAAGCATTTGTTTCTATTCCTGCAGCCTCCATGTATTTTGCGGCTGGCCCTGCAACGGCTTTGTCTCCAATTAGGGGGCTTACTGCAACTACTTTCTTCTTGATTTTTGATAACTCTTTTCTGATTCCTTTAATCTGGAGCATTGGTCCTATTGATGTTAATGGATTTCCTGGGGCAAGAATTACCATATCTGCATCGTGAATGGCATTGACTGCTTCAGGATTTGGTCTTGCCTTGTCAGCACCAATGTATTGTATTCCTAATACTGGATCTTTTCCTCTGTGTTTAACCCAATACTCTTGAAGGTGTAATTCTCCTTTGTCTGTTGTAATTCTAGTCTCAACGCTGTTATCAGTGACTGGAATTATATTTGCAGTAACTGCAAATTTTTCGCACATCCATTTTGTTATATCACTTAGGTTTCTACCATTTTTGAGCATATTAGTCCTAATTAGATGAGTAGCAGCGTCTCTATCTCCGACTCTAAACCAAGTCTCCTCACCAAAAATCTCCATCTGTCGCAAAAAGTTGAATGTATCTTTTTTAATTCCCCATCCTTTTTCTTGGTCAAGCAAATCAGCCAGTCCATAAATTATGGTGTCAATATCTGGACAAACATAGAGTCCATATAGCCAATAATTGTCTCCTACATTAGAAACGACGTTGACTTTGATGTCTTGAGATACTAGTCCTCTAACAAGTTTAACAGAACCAGTCCCTCCCGCCAAAATTGTAACCATCATGATGTTAAAACCAAAAGGTCTGGCATTGACACTCCATATTACTTTTTCAAAAATAATGGATCGCGAAATGGGATAAGTTTATTACTCTTATTGGGCGATTCACTACGTGTCAAAGGGCGTAGTTTTTACCATACTCTTAGCCGGAATTTTAGTAGTCAGCACTGTTTCTCCTGCCTGGGCCGCCCAAATGGAAGCACAAATCAATCCAAATATCTCAGAATCAAAATTTAAAGTAAATTATCAAAAAACTGTCTTTATCGAGTATCCTAATGGAGGTCAAATCTATGACCAACTTAGAACTCAAGAATGGACACTTGCTGGAGAAGCCGACTCTTCAGATCCTGGCGTTCAAAAACTAATAGATGCTCTTAATGCTAAAATTCAAAGTGACGGAAGCCAAGCAAGAATCTCAGATCTCAATGTTCTATATGATATTCACCTTAAAGGAAGAAATCTCAACACCTCAGTTGATTACAAAATAATCATCAAGGGAACTCTTACTGATTATGTTATTAGCAAAGACCAAATTAAAACATTAATCGATTTAGGTTGGAGAGGCTTATCTACAAATGAAAGCATTGTAGTTGACGGCGTAGAAATTAACCATCCAATTTCAACTCTTAGAGACCAAGAACCAGAAGTATTCAACATTCTTTCTGGAACCGAAGCTGAAAGTATTTTAGCAAAGAACATTATTGATGCTGATTTCATTGCACAACAAAACATGAACAACTGGCACTTTTTGTTTGACCCAACAGGAATCAACGTTGACGCTGGTGGGTTTGGTTTGGATGAATCAATTGCAGGTTTTGTTGTTTCACACTGGACAATGGGAGAAAGTAGCATTAGAGAAGGAAGACAAGTCGAAAGAGTTTTTGAAGCCGAAGTAGCTGCAGATCAAACTTACACCATACGAAGTGTTCAATCAGCTGACGCTGCAAATCTTTCTGCAATAGGATTTGGAGCTTTAGATACTCTTGAAGGTGTACAAATTGCAGGAATGACTCCAACTGCCCCAGAAGGATTTGCAACAACTTCGACAGGAGAATTTCCAGTCCTTATTGTATATGGAATGGCTGGTATGGCCGCAATTGGAGGTATTGCATTTTTTGTATTTAGCAACAGACAATTAAAAAATCAGGAAACTGCCCAAACCGGAATTGACCCAAGCAGATTGACCGGATATGCAACAAGTTCATCTGCAGGAGGCTATCAAACAAACAGAGGAGAGGCACAATTAATGGATGCTGGTGATTATCAACAGACACGTAATGTCTACGAGGCTGAATCCCCACAACAGGCGCCCCCAGCATCAGTTTCCTATGAAGAAGAGGCAGCATGTGGTTGTGCTGCTTCTGCAGAAATGGGCTCTGAATGTGACTGTGAAATGCAAGGCTCATGCCTTTGTGATGCTACATGCAAATGTAATGCTGAACTCTGCAAAGAACACTCAGGTTCAATGTCATAGTAATCAAAAATAATTTTAGAAAAAATTTTATTGTGTGCTGGGAGTAACCCTCCTTTTGTTTTCACGATATTTCGCTTTGCAGCCTACCTGAACCAGGTACAGGATCCTATAGTTCTGTTTGGCTTTGCTCCATGTGGGTCGGCTTTTTCATTCCTTTACTGGAAATCTCAGGTTTTGCCATCATAGTGCTCCAGATTGGATTTTTTTCTGCTCCGTTGCCAATCATCTCTGATTATCTATCTCCAGATCACATTTCCTGTATGAAGGGAGGAGTTTCCTCTGCCGTAGCAGCGTGTCGTGCTCCAGCTCACAATACTGTTTATTATTGATTTAATTTGAAGATTCCTTTTTTGGTTTTTTTCCAATGATAAACAAGGTACCAAACTCACGTTTCCACTTTTTCCTGCTTTTCAAATCTTTTACATGTCTTGTTTTAGTTTCAAACCCGGCATTTTTGAAAAGTTCTTTCCACTCTTTTTTCGAATGCAAATGCATTTTTAATTTCATCATTTCTGACCACTTTGCAGTAGCTTTATTGTCTGTGTAAAAATCTGTCCCACAAAAAAATTTGCCTCCTGGCTTTAAAAGTTTGAAAATTTTCTTCAAAGCTACTTCTATAGACTCTGCATAGTACAAAGACTCCATCGAAAAGATGTAATCGAATTTTCCTCTGTATTTTAGGGACTCTACATTTGTGTGAAGGAACTCTTCATTAGAATTTTTTTTATTTTTTTGAGCTTGCTGTATCATTTTTTTGCTTTTATCAATTCCTACTGCTTTTTTACAATATGTATTTGATGCTATCTTTCTTACAACCCAACCATTCCCACATCCTACATCTAGGAAAGTGAACGGTCTATCAAAAGAAATTTTATCTAAAAAGTTGGAGACATTTTTCCCATGCTCCTTCTCCATTAGCTCTGCTCTACCATTAATTGCCCACTCATCAAATGTTTTTCTAACCAAATCCATGTTTTTGTGTTCTAGTTTTTCAATTATAACCTTCGGCTCGATGAACAAGTTCTACGTCTTCCTTATATTCAAATTTTTTAGAGTTAGATTGATAACAATGCCCGATGAATCATGCAGAGGTTGTGGAGGAATCTTACTTGATTTCTCTCAATGTGCAGAGTGTAAACAAATCATTAGCTTGATTTGTAAATCATGCCATAGAAAAACTATGGAGCAATTTCATAGTCGATGTCTTTTGGGAGAAACAGAGTATGGACATTCTGATATTTACTTAACAGAAAATATTCACTCATTTGCACTAGCCTAAGCCTTTCAAATTAGACAAATTTCACTTATCATACCTTCTTAAATTTTAAGTATGATTAGATACTGAGCTCAGCTTCATGGGGAAGCGGGCACTAGTGTTGGTTTTGTCAATTGTTCTTTTGATGCCTGTATATGCTAGTGCACAAAGCCCAGACAGAATTACCATTTTAGATGACTTTGGAGAATTTGATAGAGGTGAATCTCTTTTCATTCATGGAGAAATTGCCAATCTTGTAGGAGAGTCCTTCTTAATTATGCAAATAATTAATCCACAAGGTGACTTGTGCCAAATCCAACAATTGGTACCTCTTCCAGATGGTACTTTCATAACTGAAGTGATTCCACTGGATGGACGAATTTGTGGATTATCTGGTGAGTATGAAGTGAGGTTGTTTTATGGTGATTATTCAAAATCCACTAATTTTCAGGTAACTTCGAATCAATATGTCAAACCAACTTCCAACCAATTGTTAGCCTCTGCAGAAAAATTAGTTTCAGAAAAAATTGATTTAATTGATCAAGAGTTTGGAGTAGGAACTACATTTTTTGACCGTTTGAATCTGGCAGTATCTAACAATGACTTGGAAGAACTAAAAGAAATCTATGTTGATTTATCAAATGAATTTTTCAGCGAACAATCTATTTTTGAGATTGAGCCTCGCATTAGACCTGCAGTTTCTTCATCTTTTGAAGCAGTAGCATCTCTTCTAGAAAATGACGAGATTTCATTTGATGTTGCAAAGTCACTTGACAGTGAAATTTTTTCAGCAGTATTCTACTATGAGATAGGTGATAAAAAGAGAGGACTAGATATCCTATCTGATGTATTTGTAGAAATAATAAATGCAAATCCTCAAAAAACTCCTGTTAAGATTTTAACTTTTGATGAAATCGAAGAAATGTTACTAAACCTTATGAAAAAATCCAACACCATTTTGAATCGTCCTGCTAAAGAACAGATAGGTTTCATTTTTGCAAGAGGAACTGGACCATTGTACACCAACGACTTGACTGATTTAGTTGATCTTTTATCAAATGCAAGGTACCTTGATGTGATTTCTAGAAAACAAAGTGACCTTTACAAATTAATTATAGATGACTGGGAGCGAGAAAAAGACTCTTTTAAAAACAAAGACACTATCTCTGAAGTTCTTGAAAACAAGGAAGAGACACTAAATCTACACAAAGCAGCAATTATTCTTCGAGATTTAGACCATGTTGAACGTTTCATCTCTTCAAATACAGAAGAGAACTCCCAATTAGCAAATCTACTTGCTCCTGATTGGAACTCGTTAAAATCTCAATTACAACTTGCCACCTCAGCTTCTGATATAATCGACCTAGAGTCTGATATTTCCAAAATGAAAAAAACCGTGGAAATCTCATCTAGAATAAACAAATCTGTAGAAATATCTCAAGAAATAGGAGTCGATTCGAATCTTTCATCTGAATGGGAACAACTTCTCACTCAAATAGAGAATGCCTCCAATGTTGATGAAATTCTTGAAATTGTCTCAGAATTTGAAGAATCAATGAATCAATTAAGAGAAAAACGAAATCCTGTTTCTCTTCTAAAATTCGAATACGAAGCAATGAAGGAAAAAGCTGAGCTCCAAGCTGATTACAACAATCTTTTCTTAATTGAAAATGCTCTGAAAATTTTAGACACTGCAGAACAAATGGAGTCTGGCAATCCGTCAATTACAAGAATAGATAGAATTGAAGTTCTTTTGGTATGGGTTAGCGAGATTGCTCCTAAAATAAGATCACAATTAGATAAACAAGATGAAGAGGCAATCAAAGCCCGAGCTGGAAATGTTCTTGAGCGTGCAAAATCATTGGAGAATCTTGTTGAAGTTAGTATGACTAAAAACCGATTCCTCCCAGGCTATGTTGAATTCTCCGAGTCATTTAATGAAAAAATTGATGATGCCCGAGACCTTGTAATTGCCAATGATATTGATGCAGCAGATAATTTGGTACGAGAACTATTTGCAGAGTGGAGAGAGGTCTCAAGTGCATATGAGGATGATCCATATGGTTCTGAAGTTGGATATAGTAGTGATGAGCTAAAACGAATTGAATACAGAGAAAAGCTAGAATCCTTTTCTAATGCAGCTTTGAATTTCAACCATCCTGGATTTGCTCAAAACCTTGCTGAATTCAATGAATTACTAGAAGAGGCATATCAATTAATTGAGATTGGAAACTTTGTAGATACAGAATCAAAGATTTTAGAGATTGGACAATTTCTAGCAGAAAATTTGGTTACTGAGAATGAGCGTATAATCTACAATATTTCCTATGATCTAGAAAAAGAAATCTGGATTCTACGTGGCGCAGTAGAAAAATCTCGATTTGACAACAGAGAAAATCTCTATGTTACTGTTTACAATATGGATGGAAGCAAACACAGTAATCTAAAATTCACTGATACTCAACACGGGGATTTCTATACTCAATGGTTTGCCCCAGTAGAACCTGGGCTTTACTTTGTAACCCTACAATATCAAAATGTAAAGGCCACCCAAATTATTAACATTGAAGAAGAATTTGACACAGAGTACTCAGAATCTGATTATGATATTGTAAAGCTTGCACGAGAATTTGAAGAATTACAAACCTTTGTAGTAAAATTCGGTGGTGAAAATTATGACAACGAACAAAGATTCTCAGAAGTAATTTCTGATATTAAACTGGGTCTTGCAAATCGAGATGCAGAAAACGTTGATGAAAAACTAGAAGAATTAAAGAGATTAATTGAAAGATACCTTCCAATTAGATCTCGTTCTGCAATAATAGAGGCACAATATGACGGAAGTCTTGTGTTGTCTGGTGCAGTTCAAAAATCCTTAGCCTTTAGAGAAGACTTGTTTGTTGATATTTTTGACCAGCAAGGCGAGTTGGTTCAATCAATTGCTCTAAAAGATGATTCGTCTGGAAGATTTAATGAACTTGTGCAAACTCCATTTGATCCAGGAGTTTACGTTGCACAACTAGAATATCACAATGTGATTGTAAATGACTTTTTCACTGTAAGGTAATTGTAATTCTAAAAGTTCATTGATATTTTATTTTCCTATTCCTTTCACTAACCCAAACAGTTGCCTCACAGCTAGTTTTGGATGATGAGTTGCAAGTTTTAACATGTTAGATAATCCAAAATCAGCTTTTATGAAATCCAAGAATTCCTCTGCCTTTAATTCCTTGATTATATCAAGCTCTTTATCCCATTGCTCATCAGATAATCCTATCCATCTATCTTGAACCTTACCAGCTGATTTTATTTTTGCTTCAATTTCTTTTTTCCAATGGTCTTCGTATGGGAATAGATTTTCCTCATTCGTCTTTCCTGATTTGATTGCCTTTGACGCAACATCCCCTGCAACTCTGCCAAATTTTATGGCATAGCGAATACCTTCTAAAACAAGAGGATTTGCCTGACCTGCAGTATCACCTACTAGAATCAAATTGTTGTAAATTGTTTTTCTTGATAATCCGTCATTTGGAATTAATCCATAATGAAATTCTATTGGAGTAATTTTTCCTAAATTTTTAATGGGGCCTTCTTTAGATTCCATGAGCTCCTTTAATCGTTCAGTTGGGTCAATTTCTGAATCTGGTTTTCCTACTCCTACCCCTATTCTAACAACTTCCTTACTAATGGGAAATATCCAGGCATATCCTGCGGGTGAGTATTTCTGACCAACCATTAGCCACCATGTTTCTGGGTCCACGTTTTCGGCCTTTACCTCGTACTCGGCACCTGCCCCAAATCGCTTCCATTGCGTTACAAAACCCATGGATTTTGAAACAACTGAACCAAAACCACTGGCATCAATCATAATTTTGCCAAAAAATTTTGCAATTCCCTCAGTACTGTTTGCAATAACTCCGACTATGTCTCCATCTGTGTTTTTGATTACATCCTTGACATTGGTTTTTACAAAAACATCTACTCCTAAATTTTCTGCTTGTTTTGCTAACCAACGATATGTTTTTCGAACATCTAAAACAGCAGCTTGTGGAATAGAGTCGCTAATTGTTACTTGATTATTAGGAGAGCAAAATGAGTAATTTTTAATGGGATTGAAACAATCATCAGGAATTTCATATTCTTTGATGTTTTTTATCCAGGTTACTCCACTGGTTCTAACTGTTTCAGCAATAGAGTTTTCTTTTTCCAATAATGCCACTTTCATTCCGTTTTTAGCAGCTTGAAATGCTGATGAAGATCCTGCAGGTCCTCCACCAACTACAACTATGTCATAATGATATTCCTTTTCCAACTTTTGTATATTTTAATTCCCATCATATAATTTTGAGGTATTAATCTCGATGCGAACTTATTTTTTCAAAACTGGGTTGCCATTGACATCATACTCTCTCTCAGAATCAAAGGTGGTTGTATGAGTCATGTCTCTGTGCATATAGCTATGTGTTTCTCCCATTCTCTTTCTGCAAAACTTTTCATGGATAGTTTGTTCAATCTTTAGGGTATCTTCATTTTCATGGAAAAGACGTTTTCCGCAATCTTCACAGATTAATTCAGGCACAAAATCCATCTACTTCAAATCTATTTAGATGTTTCAATGTAAGATCTCCTAAGATAATACGAAACTTTGTATGTTTAATTTTTCATTAAAGATTATTGGAAGAATCTAGTCTAGTTTCTTTTGCATTATGGACAATAATTACTGGAATAATTATGGGTGTGACTGGTGCAAGTTATAGGGCATATTTGAGGAGAAGGAAAAATGAGGCCTCTTCATCTTGAGAAAAAGGGGCTACGAGGGCTAGCAATAGCTGAGAGTTTTAGGCAAAATTCTAAAAAATCAATCCTATCTGGAATCGTAATGAGACGAGATTTTCTAATTGATGGATTTGTATTTGGAACCACAACAATAAATGGAAATGATGCAACAGATGCTATTTTAAAAATGTATGATGACTTGGATCGTCCCGACATTAGTTATGTTTTGATTTCTGGATTAATCATCTCCATGTACAATGTGATTGATATTAAAAAAATTCACGAGTCTTTACAACTACCAATTATTGGTGTAACTTACAATGAATCTCAAGGTCTTGAAGATGCAATAAAACATCATTTCCCAGATGATTATGTTTCAAAAATTAAAGAATATCAAAAACTTGGAAATAGAGAAAAAATTTCTCTACATACTTCTTCGGAGATTTTTGTGAGAAGAGAAGGTTGCACTTTACATGATGTAAAATATCTTTTAGATGAATTAACATTACAAGGTTCTATTCCTGAACCTTTACGTGTTGCTCAGTTACTCTCTAAATCATTGCTTCAAAAAGGGCTATCCTTCTGAAGCTGTTTTTCCGCCATCAACATTAAGAATTGCGCCAGTAACCCAACTTGCTTCATCTGAGGCCAAGTATAGCACTGCATTAGCTACATCCTCTGGTTCTCCAATTCTTACAAGTGGGATTCTCTCTTCAATCACCTTTCTTGCTTGTGGGTCATCTAGATATGGTTTGATCATGCCTGAATTGATTATTCCAGGATTAACGCTGTTGCATCTAATGTGTCGTCTTGCATATTCAACTGCAATCGCCTTTGTAAACATGGTGATGGCTGCCTTGGTTGCAGAATATGCAGCAAGATGAACTCTAGGAATTGCTCTATCGCCTGAAATAGAACCAATGTTTACAATGGCTCCACTTTTTACATCAGACATTTTTGTTAGTATGGCTTTTGTCATATGGAATACTCCAAAAAGATTTACATCAATTAGTTTTTTGATTTCTGAATCTTGCATCTCATGAAAATGCACTGGGTCGTTTATGGCCCCTGCATTATTTACTAGAATGTCTATCTTTCCATAAGAGTCAATAATTTGATTTACTGTTGAAATTACCTGAGATTCATCTGTTAAATCACAAGACATTGAAACAGTAGCTTCTTCATTGCCAATTTCCTTTCTAACTGCTTCTAATTTTTGGAGATCTCTGGCAATTAAAATAACCTTTGATCCCTCTTCAACAAAACGTTTGGCTATTGCACTTCCAATCTCACTAGACGCGCCAGTAACAATTGAAACTTTATCTTCTAATCGCATGGTGAAATTTTATCCTTGTAACTTATAGAATTTGTGGTAAATCTTAGTCATAAGATTGCCTCAAAGAGTTTAATTTTTTTCATTTATCTTTTTGATATACGCCAAAATTCCGGTATAATCGAGATTCCCAAATCCACTCTTTACTGCACTTTCATAGATTTCTTTTGCCTTATGAGCCATTGGCAGATTCAAACCAAAGGATTCTGAGGTTTCTTCAATGGTGCTGATATCTTTTTTCAGATTATCAAGGGTAAAGGTAGCCTCAAATTGATCTTGAATCATCTTGAAAGCCTTGTTTTCACTCATCCCTGTCTTGAAATATGTTGAATTCAAAATTTCCAAGAAAACTTTTGGATCAATATTGGCACCTCTTACTAGGGTAATTCCTTCAGATAATGCCAAAGCTAACATAGTGATTTGAAGATTCATTGCCAATTTCACAGCATGAGCGGTTCCATTTTCTCCAAGGTAGAAAACCTTGTTGGCAATTACATTGAAAACCTCTTTACATTGATCAAAGGATTCTTTATTTCCTCCAGTCATCATGACTAAATTACCGGTTATTGCAACATTAGGACCTCCCATTACCGGGGTATCTAACATAGAGATTCCTTGGTCAAAATATTGCTTTGAAATATTTTTAGATTCTACTGGATTGATAGTGCTCATATCACAAACAATCAAGCCATCATGATTTCCAAAAACAATTCCATTTGTTTCAAAAGAAACTTGCTTTACTGCACTTGCATCTTTTACTACTGTAAAAACAATGTCTGATTCTTGAGCTACTTCCTTTGGAGATTCTACAACTTTTGCACCTTCCTTTTCTAAATTGACTGTTTTTTCTTTGGTTCGATTAAAAACAGTTAGAGGATATCCTTGTTCTAGCAAGTGCAATCCTACTGCACTTCCCAGCATTCCTGTTCCAATAATTCCAATTTTTTTCAAAAATTCACTCTCCTTTTTTAATGCCGTTCTTCATTTTTTATTGTCCATTGATGATTTCCAAATCTTGGAATCTCTAACTCTAACTGACCAATTGTTCTATCTCCTTTACGAACCTTAGCATAATCAAATCTTTTCATCCGAAATACTCTTTCGGAAGGTTTGTAACCTCCTTCAATAATTTTTATTTTGAAACGTTTACTAGCCTTAATTATTAATTTTCTAGCAATTTGTACTTCCCCCCTCCATGAAAACATTTCAAATTCTCCAAAATTCTCTGTTTTTATTGTATAGCCGTATAATCTTGCTTCTAATTTTTTATTCTTAGCCTGCTCGTTTAACCAATCAACAACCTCTTGACCGTGCCCTTTCTCTACTCCAAAAGTTTCAGAATCTCTCATGTAAAAAAATAAACAAAATCAATCATAATAATCATTTTCAAATTATTGTTAAACTAAAATACGCTAAATTACCATAAATTTTCATGCTTACAATTGATTGTAGAGATGTAGAGTCGATTAAAGGTGAATTGGTAGTTTATGTCTCAGATCAAGTAGCAGCAGTGCCTACCTTAAAAAATCACGAATTTATGTTATCAACTTTTGATGAGGATGAAACAATTGACACAAATGTAGTTATTACTTCTATCAAAGAATTTCTAGACTCTATTGGAGAGGGTCATAATTTTGCTGTGATCTCTGCAAATGATGTTATTAGTATTAGATCCATCTCAGGAAAAACTATTGAACGTGACCCTCAACCTCCCGGAGAAATGTTTTCATGCACTCATTGTGGATTTGTTACAAGATATGAAGTGGAACACCAGAACCACATGAAAATTCATTATTTCTAATTTTTTTGAAAAATTTTTTCAAAGAATGCTCTTCTTTTAATTTCTGGAAATGTATGTTCTATTGAAAAATTCAGATGAGGAAAAATTTTTTGATATTCTTTGACATAACTAAACGCCACTTTGTTGTTCTGAAATTTTTTTCTGATGTCTAAATTTGACTCCTTTCCATATACATCGTAAACCACAATCCTGTATGGCTTGTTATTTACGTAATACTGTGTGGTGCAATACCAAGCAATTCCAAAAGTAAAAACAAAAAAACCAGTTATGATCTTATCCAAAAATTTTTTCATAAAATGAATTTTAACAAGATCCTTATAAGGACTAAGAATAATGAAGAATATGGAAAAATCTAGAAGACACAATGTAACCAAAGTTTACTGCAGCAAATGTGATCTAGTTTTTGAAACCAGGGAGAAATTTGAAAAGCATATTGATTCACACACATCTGCGATTTCCTGTGAAGAATGCCCAATAGATACAGCCATATCAAAATTTGTGAGCCTTTTTAGACGAAATTCTACCAAAAATTTGGAATAAGTTTTTTAAACAAATTTCGACCATTTTTCTTGTGAAAAAGAAAGGAATTATCATTGGAGCGGTAGCCGCAATAATTGCAATTGGTGTTATTGCATCATATTCTGCTTCTTCCACTGAATCTGTCAATTTGGATGTGGGGAGAAGTCATGGAACTGTATCTACTGCTATGGGCTCTCCAATTTTGGGTGATCCTTCCGCTCCAATAACTATTGTAGAATTTGGTGATTATCAATGTCATGCATGCTACAATTGGTTTCATACTCACAAACCAACAATTTACAATCATTATATTGCCACAGGTAAAGCAAACTTGGTTTTTGTAGACCTTGCATTTTTGGGTCGTGATTCTCCAAAAGCTGCACAAGCATCTTATTGTGCTGAAGACCAAGGAAAATACTGGGAGTATCATGATATTTTGTACAACAATCAAGAAGAACGCATCGATGGTGGGTGGGCAAGTACGGAGAGATTAAAGGCATTTGCTTTTAGTTTGGGTCTTGATATGGAATTATTTGAAAGCTGTTTGGATTCTGGTAAATATCAAAAACGAGTTCAATACAACACTCAAGAGGCTAAAAAACATGGAGCAAGAGCTACTCCAACCTTTGTCATTGTTGGACCAGATAATCAACAAGAACAATTTCAAGGAGGACAACCATACACCACATTCAAACGAATTATGGATGCCATGATCTAGTTTGGTGCAAACTCTAAAACTTGTTTTTTCAAATTGGAAATACTCTCTTTTAGCAATTGCAATCTTTGTATCTATGTTGATAGGTCTGCTGATTCTATCTGAATATCTCTTTTTAGAGCCCTTTGTTGCTGGTCACGTACCAAAAGGAACTGAGCTAGGCTTTTCGTTAATTGTTGTATTATCGGGATTATCTGCACTAGTTCTTCCAATGAATGTTTATAGAATTAATATCTTGAAAAACTCTACTAAAAAAATTGGAGGAAGTGTTTTTGGTTCCTTTGTAGGTGCAGTAGCAGGAGCTTGTAGTTGTGGCCCAATTGGATTTGCAATAATATCGACTTTTGGAAGTGTTGGTGCAACATCTATTGCATTTCTTACCAACTATGAAATTCCTATTAGATTGGCTGCAATTGGCTTACTAGCAATTACTTACTTTACAACTGTAAAATCTCTAAAAGTTGAGTGTAAATTACAATCTCCTAATTAGATTTTTTTGAAAGAATTTTCTGGAACTTGAATATTGTCAAATTTTTCAGGGTGGATGATTTTAGCCAATATTTCTAATCCTGTAATTGTGCGTATGCTGGGCTTACTGAAATAAGAATTTGCATCAACTACAAAGATTTTATCATTTTGTACAGCCTGTAATCTCTTCCAATTTTGATTTTCTCTAAGAATGTCATTGTATTCTTTTGCTGTCCTTTCTACATCAAACCCACAAGGCATTAGAATGATGATTTCTGGATTGGCCTTTTCTATCTCATCTAAGGTCATTCTTCTTGAATGCTCTCCTTTTTGACTAATGAGGTTCTGTCCTCCGGATAATTCAACCATCTCAGGAACCCAATGACCTGCGGTAAAAAATGGATCTAACCATTCGATTGCAAGAACTGTAGGTTTCCTTTCATGTAAAATTTTATAAATGTCATCAATCCTTTTTTGTAGTTTATCATAAATTTCTCCAGCTTTCTTTTCTTGGTGTAAAATCCTTCCAAATTCTTTTACTGTATTCAAAATCTCCTTTACGTCATGAGGATCCATGGAATAAGTCAATGGTTTTTTCTGTAAAATTTGAAAGGCCTTGTTTACTTGATTTGTATATGCAGCGCAAACCTCACATGTCTCTTGTGAAATAATAATGTCCGGATTAGCTTCTTTCAAATTCTTTTCATTTAGAATGAAAATGTCTTTTCCTTCACTAAGCAATTTACAAGTAGTCTGATTGATCTCACCACTTGTTAAATTTTGAGAATCTATAACAGAATCAATTACACGTGGTTTACTTTTAGCATCTTCAGGAAATTCACATTCATGTGTGACTCCAAAAAGCATTTTTTCTAATCCTAACTCGTAAATTAACTCAGTCGCACTAGGTAGGAAGGAAACTATTCTTTGCATTTTAATGAAAATACACCAAAAATACTCCTTAAACATTATTGGGTTTAGGTAAAAATTCTGTCTTAGTCAGATTAATAGGCTCACAATCCTCACTAGTCTTGTTGTCTTCTAATTCCCAAGACATTAGAAAATCTCTGCTAGCAAAATGGCATGAAAATTTATCTAAATATGGAAATTTGTTCTCCTCAAATTCCGTTAGTGGTACTAGTCCTCCATCGGTTTTTGTTGGCTCTTACAATTATCCAAAAGTACATGTTGGACCTATGGTTCCACCAATTCATGGTGATACTGGTATCCTTGACAGTCCAGAAGATTGGTTAGGAAAATCACTTGAAGAAATTGTAAATTTTCGATTGAATTTGGTTCGAGGAATTCAAAAACTATCAGTAAATGATACTGAAGGAAGGTATATTGAAAATTTACAAGAAATGACAATGTCTTCCAAACCTACAGATTCTGATTTGGAATTTTATGGCAAAGCATCCAATATTTCGTTGGATGGTGAAAGTGCTCCCTTTGGTCCGGTTGCACAAATAAAATCTGCAAAATTTTCGTCATCTACTTCAACCAAAAAAATTGAAAAGATGTTCTATGACAAAGATTTGAAAGCTCAAGATGCCATTTTAAATTTGTATAATTCTGGAATTGAAATTTCTAAAATTCAAAAATGTCTTAGTATTGGAATGTTAGGCCAAAAAAGAAAACTTGTTCCAACAAGATGGAGTATAACTGCCACTGATGATGTTATCTCAAAATCATTAACCGAAGAAATTCTTGAATATGATGTAATTGACACTTGTAAAATTTTTTCGTACCAACATCTAGGAAATTTGTTTTCTGTAATCTTATTTCCTCATAGATGGATTTACGAAATGATAGAAGCCTGGTATTCAAAAGGAGTTCTTGGATTTGGTTCTGATCATGAAGATGCAAGAGGAATTGATCATCCTCCAGCAATAGCTGGGGCATATTTTGCTGCCAAACTGGCTGTGGCTGAATATCTTTCCAAAGTCAAACTTCAAGCCGGAGTACTGATTTTAAGAGAAATACGACCAGAGTATTCCATTCCAGTAGGGGTCTGGCAAGTAAGAGAAGGGGTACGTCAGGCAATGAACTCTGCCCCAATTTTGACTGATAATTTTGAGGCCGCATTAGATGTGGCTTCAAAAGGTATGAGCATTAGTAAATCTGAGTGGGTTTCACAAGGAAATATTACCAAATTAATGAGGCAAAAAACAATCTCAGATTTCTTTTAAAGTAATTTCAGAATATTACTTCTCCTTTGTAAAGTATCATTTTTCTATAATATCTCCATGGACATCATGCGGTGTACTAAATGTAAAGGACTTATTTCAAAGGAAGAAAAATATGCTATAACCTTATTTTTTGTCCGAGATTTACCGTCTTCTCCTTACTATGAGCACCAAAAATGCCCAGAAAGATTTGCAATCTCTGAATAAGGCAAGGTTGTGGTATTTATTGGTCAAATCTTGGCTAAATAATAGTGACTAACAAAAATCTCTACATTGGTGTTGCAATAATTTCTAGTCCGATAATTTTTGCACTGGCAGCTTTTCCAGACAGCTTTAGTCTAAGTTGGAATCAAGGTAGAGGTGGTTTTCTATTTGCATTAGCATTTATTGTTGCAGAGACAGTCGGACTGAAAATTTTGATTTCTACAAAACGACTCCTCGCAGTAGTTCCAATGGCCATCCTTGTGATAATTTACCTGATAAGTTTAGAATATGGTTTGCGGGATTATATCATAAATTCTGCCGAACATTACAATGTAGAATTAATTTATTCATGGACTTGGATGTGGGATTTCATTGTCCTTGTAATTTTTGTAATGGCCGCTTTGACAATATTTTTTGGAAAAAGGTGGATACGTATTGCTCCAGCAGGACCAATCTTTCTAGGAGGAAGTGCCATAATTCTATCTCTTGATGCCTTTTTCCCATATGACACACTAGGTCCTTTACAATATGTGGTCCCGTACTTGGTACAAGCAAATGTGTGGCTGATTGGAGTATTTGAACTCGGAACGGCAACTGCACGTGATAATATCATGTTCTTAAGGGGAGATCACGGTTCAATGGTTCTCCAAGTATTTTGGCCCTCTGCAGGTGTTCACAGTGTAATTATTTACTCTTTAGTTATGGGTGCATTCTTGTTAAAAATGAACATTCCAAGAAAGAGAAAATCAATTTACTTTGTTATAGGAATAATTGGTACTATAGTCGTCAACATGATTCGAATCTTCTCTCTTTCATGGTATGCACTAAAAGTAACTACCAATGCTGAAAAATGGGAGGAATTCCATTCTGTGGCTGGGGAAATAATGTTCTTGCCATGGTTATTTGTATTCCTCTTAATTGTAATTTTAATCGAATCAAGACGATTAAAAAAATTAGAGGCTGAAAGTGCTCAGAAATAATTTGTAAGACTACTTTGCTCTCTTAAATCAGAAAGGTCCGAAACTTTCACTCCTACTCTACGTATAGGTAACTTTTGATCTTCTAATGCCTCTCTAAGTAATTGCTCGACATTTTTTTCCAACTCTTCCAAGCTTGACGTAGGATTTTTGATGGTTTTGGATTTTGTTTTGTTGGATAAATCCGATTGAATCAAGTGTATTCCGATGGATTTGAACATTTGATTTTTGTTTAGTACCACTTGATGAACTTCTTTGCATAATTCTGACAGATTGCTCAAAATAAAATCAAAATCAGTTGAATCCATTTTCATTGTCATAATTTTACTAAACTGAGTATTTGGTTCTCTTGTTTTTACAGGACTATTATCAATTCCTCTTACAGCATTGTAAATGTAAGTTCCACTTTTTCTACCAAATTCTTTGTTAAGGGCAAAAACATCTAATTCTTTAAGATCTTTGATTGTGGAAAAATTCATCTCTGAAAGTTTTTCTTCTGTTTTATTTCCAATACCAGGAATTTCCCTTATTTTTAATGGGTCTAAAAATTCGTTAACCTTTTCAGGGTAAACAATAGTCAAACCATCTGGTTTTTGAAAATCAGATGCTATTTTTGAAATTAATTTATTTGGAGAAATTCCTATTGAACATGTTAGATTTAGTTTCTCTTTAATTTCGATTTTGATTTCTTGCGCAAGTTCTTTGGCTTTGTTCCAATCAAAATTCACTCTCTTTGATACATCCAAATAGGCTTCATCTTTCCCTACGTATTCAAAAATATCGGATTTACTTTTCATGATTTCCATCGCCTTATCAGAAATGTCCATGTAATAATCAAAATCGACAGGAAGGAAAACCGCATCCTTCTGGTCGTCTAGTCTAGATTTTGCAAAACTTATGGGCAAACCTGACTTCACGCCAAATTTTCTGGCATTGTAATTTGCAGTTGCTATAGCGCCAGAATCCCCTCCTCTATCAGAAAAAACGCATACACAAACTGGCTTGTCTTTTAAATCCGGGTTTCTGATCTCCTCACACTGGGCATAAAAATAATCAAAATCAATGTGGAAAACTATTCTAGTTCCCAATGTTTTGATTTACCAGGTTTGCTATTACAACATTACGTATTCATCTAAATACTCTCAAATATCATAATGTTTGTGGACTACCCTGTTACAGTAAATGATGATGGAATTAACATTAAACCCGAAAATATGGAAAAAGAAAAACTCTATCACTGTTTTTTTAAAAATAAGATCTTGTTGCTATTCAAGGATTCTCAGGATTTTCTGAATTGTTATGAGATAGAAGAAGAAGATCTTGTAAATAAAATCAAAAATTGCAAAAAAGATTCAGATGTTGAAAAAATTTTAGAACAATTCATTGAAGATAACAACATCAATAATTAAATAAAAGCAAACGAAGATTTTGGTATCGAAGGAAATTCAAATTGAGTAGTTCAAAAAAATCATCAGACGCTGAGGATATTTTAACAGAGTTTCAAGATTCAAAATCACCTAAAACACCTGAACCAGAACCAACACCTGAACCAGAACCAACACCTGAACCAGAACCAACACCTG